>OGWZ01000378.1_pt1 | contig 51357 bp, 39 predicted proteins | sample 1576141 | NCBI WGS metagenome assembly OGWZ01 (sample SAMEA3541512, study PRJEB24748) | human gut metagenome | biome: human gut; feature: human-associated habitat; material: faeces | place: China | collected 2012
ACTCACTTTTTTCATTGGATTTTTTAAGTGACCACAGAGATCCGTTAGAACCAAAAATATATAGTTAAAAATTTTTATTGAAAATTATTTTCAGAAAAATCAAAATAAAACTCGTTTTTTTACGGTTTTTGTAAACTTGTATTCAAGCGCATTGATTTTAATATGCTAGAATTTAAGGTGAGATCACGTTTTTCCCGATCTATTACATAATTATTGCGGATGAATGTGGGCTTTATTCTGAAACTTATAAATTCAGAATAGACTCTAGGCTTAGCCTAGTTTTAAATTCTTTTGAAAGTTGGAATATGTACTATGAAGACTAAATTTTTAGCTTTATCTGTTGCCGCTGTTTTAGCTGCCTCTTCCTTCGCTGCTAATGCTGCTTTAGAGCAGTCTGTTTCTGTTGGTATTCGTGGTGGTTGGGCTCATCAGTATGATGATGCTAAAACCGCTGAGGTTTCTGAGAACAATGGCTATGGCGTAGGTCTCTATGGTGAGTACAACTTCACCAATTGGTTCGCTTTAGGTGTAGGCTTTAACTATTTCGATGGTTTTGAGGCTAGAGACATTGCTACTCGCGCTACCACTGATTTTGATGCCTATGCTCCTGAGCTCTATGGCCGTTTTGCTTATAGTTTTGACGACAAGGGTTCTGATATCTTCGCTAAGGCCGGTGTTGCTTACTTCTCCGTAGATCCTAAGGATGGTTCTTCTCAGGATTCCTTCGCTCCGGTTGTTGGCGTTGGTCTGCAGTATGCCTTCACTAAGAACTTTGCCGCTCGCGTAGGTTATGACTACTACTTCAATACCTATGACGAGGATGATCTCGACATGGACACCGGTTATGCTTATGCTGGCTTCCAGTTCACCTTCGGTGGCCCAGCTCCGGCTCCGGCCCCTGCTCCTGAGTACGTTCACGTTACCGAGAGCCACAACTTAGATGCTAGCACCTTATTCCCGTTTGACGGTTCTGAGTTAAGCGCTGAGGGCAAGCAGGCTGTTGATAAGGTTGTAGCTGATTCTTCTAAGCTCACCAATAGCGAGTTCGAGGTTTATGGTTACACTGATCGCATCGGTAGCGATGAGTACAATCAGAAGCTCTCTGAGAAGCGTGCTAATGCTGTTGCCGCTGAGTTACAGGCCGCTGGCGTAACCTCCTTAAAGGCTGTTGAGGGCCGTGGTGAGGCTAACCCGGTTACCGGCAATAAGTGCGATACCGTTAAGGGCAAGCAGGCTGTAATCGACTGCTTAGCTCCGGATCGTCGTGTTGAGATCGTAGTCTCTGGCGATACCACCAAGGTTGAGCAGATCTAAGCTACTATTTATAGATAGCTAAAACTAAGCCCCCAAGAGTTAAGTGCTCTTGGGGGCTTTGATATTTATAGCTAAAGCTTATTTATTTTGCTCTAAACCGTAATCGTCGGTGGCGACATTGTCCTCAGGGCTATCGATATTGCCTAAGAGCTGCTCATAATAGAGCATCGCAGCTTGATCGGGGTTTTTGAGCATGGACTCAAACATAGTTCTTACCTGCTCGAGGACTGAGGCTCTACAGATGAACACAAGCTTAGAGCTATGCTCGCCTGCAGGCCAATCATTGAGGGCAGATAAGGGGTAGAGCTGTCCTTGAACGCCATGGATGACGATAGGCTTAGTCTGATCTTTAAGATTGAGAATACCCTTAATACGTAAAATAGAATCACCAAAGTTCTCCTGCACGCCGGTAACGGCTGCTAAGAGGGCTAAGGAGTCGATAGGCTCACTGACCTCTAAAGCAAAGGAGTCGATATCAGAGTGGGCGATAATGCGCGGTCTGGCGACACCAATTTCACCGGAAACGGTAGCCGGTCTAAAGGACGGGGCGATCTTTTGACTCTTGATATTAAGCCAGCTTCTAACCTTTTCATCATAATCCTGATTGGCAGTCTTATAAGGTCCGATCTCAAAGAGCGCATGCGGATCGAAATTACCTTTAACCTGCGGGTAGATATGAGCTGACGGATTGATTTTCTGGGCAATCTCGTAGATAGCATCTAATTCGTCAGAATCGATAAGATCGGTTTTGCTGACAAGGATGATATCGGCTAGGGCGATCTGCTTTACTGCTTCATACTGTTTTTGTAATTGATCGCGGATATATTTGCCATCTAAAACGGTGACAGTGCCGTCATAATAGAAGTGATCGAGTAAGAACTCATCACCATTGAGAGTTGCGATAACACCGGCAGGATCTGCAAGACCTGTAGTCTCAATGAGGACGCGCTTGAACATTGGAATGTCACCGCGCTGAGCTTTGACAAAATTCTGTACAAGGCAGTCGATGAGCGCACCTTGCAATGAGCAACAGATACAGCCTGACTGTAACAGCACCACAGAGTCATCTACAGATTGTACGAGCTCATGATCGAGGCCGACATCACCAAATTCATTGATAAGGACTAAGGTATCCTTAAAGTCAGTGCTATTAACCCAATGATTTAAAAGGGTAGTTTTGCCGCTGCCTAAAAAACCGGTAATAATATTGATAGGAATTAAGTTCTCACCTTCAGGGGTGTTTTCCTCAACGGACATTGTTTTCTCCATTTTCAAGAAAGTCTAAGGCTTGTGGCAGAGATTGTAGCCTATATTCATCTGCTTCATTGAGCAGATCATGATAAGCATTATCAATTGTGACAATTTTTACTCCATAAGGGTCGTGCTCATGCTGTTTAAAGAAGTCATAAGCTATCTTAGTGGAGACTACCTTATCATGGCCTGCAAGTATGGTCATTATAGGGATTTTAAATTGAAAATCACCCTGAAGCAGGCGACTTTGCGTGAGATAGGCCTGACGCAAAAAGCCCCAAGTCGGGCCGCCGATAGTGAGATCGGGGTGAGAGGCATAATAATCGTGATAGAGCTTATAACGGATCTCACAGTGAGAGTGATCATTACCTAAAAAGGGTTTGCGTTTATAGCCTTGACCATGCGGAGTATAGGCAATTTTAGTTATAGGTAATGCCCCTAGGGTCAAAATCAAAGCGCCTAATAGCGGTCTTGGGAGCGGGAAATAGGGATAGACATAGGGGGCCATTAAGGCCGCACGCTGAGGTAGATGATGACCTTTAACGATGAGATCGAGACTTATGAGCGAGCCTAGGGAAAAGGCTAAAAGCTTATAGTTATCTATCTTAAGTTTAGCTAATAAAAATTGAATATCTTCGCGGAAATACGCAAAGTTATCGATATGACAGCGCTCATGATCGGCTAAAAGCCTAGTGGAGGCGCCTTGACCGCGAGCAAATAGGATCACAATGCGCTTATTTAAAGAGCGCAGGCTATAGAGAAATTCGGCATATTTATGCGCAATTTCACCGCGCCCGGGAATGATGACAAGGCAATCGTCAGGATTACCGGGAAGCTCAAAAGCTGAGAGCGTCAGGCCATTGGGATGAATAAAGCTATGTTTTAAAATCTGCTTGTCAAAAAAGTTTTCAATTTGCTCTTGGCAAGCGAGTAATTTGGTAGCGCTTAGTAGAAGCTTAGTGAAACGCTCACACATAGGACCTCCTGGCGCTGAGGCGTTTAGCGGCGGCGATGAATGCTGATAACGTTAGGTACAGCTTTGATATGTTTGATAACACCGGCAAGATGGAGACGATCACGTACAGTTACCACTAAGTTCATGATAAAGGTCTTCTCATCTTTAATATCGGAATTGATGCTTTCAATACGGGAGCCGGCAACATCGATGGCATTGGAAATTTCAGAGACAATACCTTGACGGTTTTCAAGCTCAATAAGCAGGCCGGTCTTAAACTCCATATTAGCGGTAACAGAGAGATCCCAACGTACTTTAAGGGATTTTGTCGGGTCTTTGTCAGAATCGCGTAAATTGCGACAGTTGACATTGTGAATAACGAGGCCTCGGCCTTGAGCAAGATGGGCGATAATATCGTCACCGGGGATCGGCAGACAACATTGAGCGATAGTATAAGGCACACCACCGGTACCTTTAATCGGCAGATTGTTTTGATGATGCTGTTGCGGATCGAGGAATTTAGTAATGGCTACCGGCAGAATATTACCGATAGCGACATTGCCATAGAGTTCTTTCATATCGCTTTGATGGAAGTTCTCTAATAAGGCCTTAATCTGCTCGTCACTGAGAGTGGCAAGCTTGATAGCACGCAAGGCGTTTTGGACTAGGCGGCGACCGATAAGCTCGCATTCTTGGCTTCTTAAGCTCTTTAGATATTGTCTGATCTTAGAACGGGCACGAGAGGTAACCACGCTTGATAACCAAATGGCATTAGGGGTGGCATTAGGGGAGAGCATGATCTCCACGCTTTGACCTGACTCTAAGGGACGGGAGAGCGGATACATATGGTGGTTGACGGTAGCGCCGATACAGTGCAGACCAATATCAGTATGGACAGCAAAGGCAAAATCAACCGGGGTTGAGCCTGTAGGCAGGTTATAGATCTTGCCTTCAGGGCTAAATACGAAGATCGAATCTGGGAAGAGGTCTTTTTTAACATCTTCGACAAATTCCATGGAACTGCCGGCACTTTGTTGCAGATCGATAAGATTTTTAATCCATACCTGAGCGTTTTTCTGCGAGGCAGTAGAGACCGGCTTTGAGCCTGATTCCTTATAGGCCCAGTGCGCGGCGACACCGCGAGCGGCCATTTGATCCATAAATTCAGTACGGATCTGAATTTCAAGCGGCACACCATGAGGTCCGATAAGGGAGGTATGCAGGGATTGATAACCGTTAATCTTAGGGATGGCAATATAATCCTTAAAGCCATTAGGACGGGGCTTGAAGAGATTATGCATCTGTCCTAAGACGCGATAGCAAGTATCGACATCCTTTAAAATAATTCTAAAGGCATAGACGTCCATAATCTCGCGAAATTGCAGTTCTTTATTGACCATCTTGCGATAGATGGATAAAAGACGCTTTTCACGACCTAAAACCCGCGCTTCGATACCGGCTTCTTTAAGGCGCGATCTGATGGCTTCTAAAATGGAATTGACCACTTCCTTGCGATTATTGCGAGCGCGCATGACGGCGGATTTTAAGACGCGATAACGCATAGGATAGAGTGAGGCCATACCCAATTCTTCAAGCTCAGCTTTGACATCGGAGATGCCTAAGCGGTTAGCTATAGGGGTAAAGACATCTAAGGTTTCCTGAGCAATACGCTTGCGCTTGTCAGGACGTAAGGCGCCTAAGGTACGCATATTGTGGGTACGGTCGGCAAGCTTGATGAGGATGACGCGGATGTCTTTAGTCATAGCTAAGATCATCTTGCGGAAGTTTTCCGCCTGCGCTTCTTTATAATCGTGGAAGCGTAATTTATCAAGCTTAGTTACGCCCTCAACTAATTCTTTAACCGTATTGCCAAATAAACGCTCTAAATCATCATCGACAATGCTGGTATCTTCAACTACATCGTGTAATAGTGCCGATTGCAGTGACTCTGTGTCCAAATGCATTTGGGCAATGATGGTAGCAACAGCGATAGGATGGATGATATAGGGTTCGCCGGAGGCACGGCGTTGTGGGGCATGGGCGAAATCGGCAACGACAAAGGCTTTGTCGACTTCGGCTAATTTGTCTGCGCTAAGATAGCTTGCAACTATCTCGCGCAGATGGGCGTAGTAATGAAAGTTAGGAGAGGCTAGAGCCAGTGCGGTCGGACTTTGACCTTGTTCTAAAACCTGGTAAATGCTCTCTCCCATATTTCATACCTTCGTTTAGTTAAACATTTCAACGCCGTCGATAGGAGCGAATTCATTGTCGCTAGGATGGGCAGAGCTGTCACGCAGATGCTCCTTACGATCCTGCTTGTCTAAGAATTCACGGGTGATTAAACCCTCTTCGATCTCGCGTAAGGCAATAACGGTAGGCTTGTCCTTTTCCTCGTCAACTAAGGGCTTGCTACCCATAGAGATCTGGCGGGCGCGTCTTGCAGCGAGTAAAACTAAATCAAAACGATTGCCGACTTTGTTTACGGCATCTTCAACGGTAACTCTGGCCATTTTTTCTACCTGTGTAAGGATGCAGCCTAGTCTAGGCTTATAGCATCAATATTTATATTGTAGGACTTTATCTGGTAAAGTTCTGAGACTGCACCGAAAATAAAAAAATCTGTATTAAAAACTTTCATTAAGTCATAAAAACAGGATATAGATCCTGTAATTATACATGATAGCTCCGGCTTTGTATAAACCTAGGCTTCTAAAGGCTTAGGAAACATGGTTAAAACCTCAGGCAAGATAGTCTCGCGGGAGGCGCGCTTAGCTAAGATGATAGAGCGTAAGGTTAATAGACTATCCTCGAAATTATCATTGATGATAATGTGCTCGTATTCATCGGCATGAGAAATCTCATTAGTAGCTTTAAGCATGCGTTTGGCAATAACTTCCTCGCTATCGGTACCGCGATTGACAAGGCGGCGCTCTAATTCCTCTAAAGACGGCGGCACAATAAAGATACCCTGAGCGTCGGGAGTTTGCTTTCTGATCTGACGGGCACCCTGCCAGTCGATATCTAAAAGCACATCATGACCTGCATTGAGCCACTGCTCGACGATTTCGCGTGAGGTGCCATAGGAATTTTCAAAAACCTTAGCGTACTCATAGAAGGCATTGCGGGCGACAAGTGCGTCAAACTCGGCCTGAGAGACAAAGTGATAGCTGACATGATCAGTTTCACCTGGGCGCATAGCGCGGGTGGTGTGAGAGACCGAGAGTCTGAGCTTATCGTCTAAATTAAAACGCTCTAATAAAGCGCTAATTAGGGATGATTTACCAGCACCGCTTGGAGCTGAAATAATAAATAAAGTGCCTTTAGTCATGGTTTGCCTCCTCAGCACTTACCGGCAGATCCGGGAACATTGAGAACCAGCGATTGAGGACGGTACGGGCCTCAGGAACACCGATCTTTCTTAGAGCTGAGAACGGAATTACAGTGAAATTACCGCCAAATTCGCTCAGCTGTACCTTAAGCTCGCCCATAACCTCACGGCGCTTGTTGATGCCAAATTTATCGGCCTTAGTCAATAAAATCAGGGCCTGTAAATTAGCGGCTACTGACCAATCGATAATGAGGCGATCGTGATCGCGTAGCGGGGTACGGATATCCATGGTGATAACGATACCGCGCAGGGCTTTACGCTTTTGCAGATATTGGGTTAAAGAATCCTGCCATTGCTTTTTCATCGTCTCAGGTACCGCGGCATAGCCATAACCTGGCAAGTCGACGAGAGTTTTGCCCGGGGCCACCTCAAAGAGGTTGATAAGGCGGGTACGACCGGGGGTACGACTAGTCTTAGCTAAGGTCTTTTGATCACAGATGGCGTTTAGGGATGAGGATTTACCGGAATTAGAACGACCGATAAAGGCAATTTCAGAGCCTATATCCTCAGGTAACTGCGAGAGTTTCGCGGCACTGGTGACAAAATGGGTTTTACGAAAATCTAAAGGTTTGGCTTCAAGCTTATCTGTCATCTCTCTTGTCCATAAAAAAGGTCATTTTTAAGGTTAGATCTCACATAAGTGTCAGCGCTTTAATAAGGAAGTGCAAAATAAATATGGCGCTAGAATGTAGCTAAGATGCGCTCTTAGCTTCAGGACCCAACTAATTCCCAAAAAAAATGACGGTTTGATACCGTCATTTTATCAAGAAATAGGAGCTTTTTCTTAAATAAAGCTAATTCTATTTAAGATTCAAATCCTTAATCTTACGGGTAAGGGTATTACGGCCCCAGCCTAAAAGGCGGGCTGATTCTTGTTTGTGATTGCCGGTAAAGGCTAAGGTTGCCTCGAGCATGACACGTTCAAACTCAGGCACAGCCTCAGCTAAAATATCGTGCTCACCAGCCTTCAGGCGACCATCTACCCAATTGCGCAATAATTCCTGCCAAGAAGTATTTTCGCGGGAAGAGCCATTGATAGCGGTAGCGGTTTTGACCTGATTGTTGCCGGCATGTAAAAACTCAGTCGGTAAGTCGACTAATTGAATATCGCGACCGGTGACCATGATGGTGAGATATTTACATAAATTTTTAAGCTGTCTGACATTACCAGGCCAGGCTTGACGGCAGAGGAAGACTAAAACCTCAGAGGTCAATTTCTTAGGCTCAGTACGATTTTCAATGGCGCTTTGGGCTAAGAAGTGTTTAGCGAGCATCGGAATATCATTATTGCGATCGCGTAAAGGCGGCATATTGATATTGATGACATTGAGGCGATAGAAGAGATCGGAGACAAAGGTGCCTTCGTTAATCTTGCGCTCTAAATCTAAGGAAGTAGCGGCGAGAATACGCACATCGACCTTGATAGGAGTGGTAGCGCCTACCGGTAAGAATTCCTGATGCTCTAAAACCTGTAATAGGCGGATCTGGGCATCCATCGGCATATCGCAGATTTCATTGATAAAGAGGGTACCGCCCTGAGCCTGCATGAGGGCACAATTGCTGATATCTTGACGAGAATCACCAAAGAGCTCAGTTTTAATATTTTCCTGAGGCATAGAGGACATATTCAGGGAAATAAAGCGATTAGAACTGCGATCGCTGTGATTGTGTAAGGTAGCGGCAACGAGGGAGCGACCAGTACCTACCTCACCGTGTATAAGTACCGGTAGGTGGGTTTTAGAAATACGCCCGATGCATTTGAAGACTTCCTGCATAGCCGGAGACTTACCTATGATCTCAGCTTCATCGGTGAGAATCTTCGGTTGCTGTTGCTGATTGTTCTTTTCCTCAGCTAAGCGCAACATATTGACTCTATGCACTGCAGCGCGGCGGATTACGGCAATGGCCTGATCGACATCAAAAGGCTTAGGTAAATATTCAAAGGTACCGGATTCATAAGAATCGATAGCCGCCGTCAGATCGCTATGGGCAGTCATAATAATGACCGGGATATTTTTATCGATCTTATGTACTTCTTTGATGAGATGTAAGCCATCAGTACCTGGCATACGGATATCGGAGATGATGACATCAGGATGTTCTTCTTTTAAAGCCTCTAAGGCCGCATCGCCACTTTCGAAAATACGAAAATGAATATGATTGACGGTCAGTGCTTTTTCAAAAACAAAGCGGATACTGTTGTCATCGTCGACAACCCAAATCATCGGATCCATATTATTGTTCCTCACGGGTTTTTTTCGCCGTCGTTAGCGGGAGAATAATTTTAAAACAGGTTTGTTGGGAGGTGGAGGTACATTGCAATACACCTCCATGACGCTCAACAATGCTCTGGGCAATGGATAGACCTAAGCCGTTGCCGTCATTTTTGGTGGTAACCATCGGATAGAAAATACGATGGCGCAGATTTTCGGGGATCTGCGGACCGTTATTGCTGATTGAAATTATCACGGCTGTCGAATAACGGATGTTATTGATAATAGTATGGATACCAGCACGCGTTTGAATTTTAATCAGAGGATAGGGCGTCTGTGCCTGTTGCATCGCTTGAATGGCATTATTGACTATATTCAGCAAGACTTGTTGCATGGAGTCGATATCTAAGGGCAATTCAGGTAAGGACGGATCATAATCCTTATGTATACGGATATCGCCTAAGGGTTGCATCTTCACTAAGGATAAGACTTTTTCGATCACAAAGTGGATATTAGCCTCAGTAAGCGGATTAGGGCGTTGCGGACCTAATAAACGGTCTACTAATTCTTTAAGGCGGTCAGTCTGCTCAATAATGACCTTAGTGTAGTCCTTAAAGCCTTCAAGATGGCCATAACTCATCTCTAATAATTGTGCTGCACCGCGGATCCCGCCGAGGGGATTTTTAATTTCGTGGGCAAGCGCGCGGATGAGACTGCGCGCGGCATCATGCTGATCGCGTAAGCTTTGCTCGGCTATCAGGCGCTCTTGATGCGGTAAGGAGGATAATTCAATGATAAGGCCTCCGCGTTTTGCGGGGTAGGCACTGATGCTTAATGATACTTTTACGGAGTGACCGGGTTCAGGCGAGAGCATGATGCCTGAGGCAATAAAGCCTGAGAAACTCTGCTTTAAATTAGTGTCATTGAGAGCATTGAGAATGGTGGACTCTTGTTTATCGATAAGCTCATTGAATTTAAGAGTATAAAGACGGGTGCGCGACATTCCTAACAGCTGTTCAGCTGCCGCATTAGCAAAGGCTATTTTTAAGGAATTATCGGTAATTAGTACAGCAGTATTAAGGCTTTCGACAATTGTTTTGGTGTCACAATGCATAAGCCACGGCCTCTTTGTGTATCTTTTTAGTGCGAAATCTTTATGGAAAGCACTTTACCACAAATTTGTGCACTGTTTTACACTTTTTAGTGCAGGTTTTAGTGCTGGTTTTATGTAGAAAAGGAATTTTTATAGAAATAACTGTTTGAAAATAAATAACAAACAAACAAAAAGACCTAAAAGAAATAACTTTTAGGTCTTTTATTAATGTTCTTTAATGGTGCAGATTATTCAGCTTTTTTTCCACCAGCGGCTCTGAATGCACGTACACGATCCATTTCGGAGAGGTTCTTCTTACGGATACGGATGCTTACCGGGGTAACCTCAACTAATTCATCCTCATTGATGAATTCTAAGGACTGCTCTAAGGACATACGTACCGGCGGGGTTAAGAGAATATTATCGTCAGAACCAGCAGCACGCACGTTAGTGAGCTTCTTAGTCTTCAGCGGGTTAACGGTCAGATCGTTGCTACGTACGTGTAAGCCGATGACCTCACCTTCGTAAACTTCCTCACCTGGGGCTACGAACAGACGGCCACGCTCCTGTAAGAACCATAAGGCATAAGGAACAGCCTTACCGGTATCGTTAGAGATTAAAACACCGTTTTGACGCTCACCGATGGTGCCGCCTACATACTCATCATAGCTATCAAAGGTATGATACATGAGGCCTGAACCTGAGGTTAAGGTCATATAGAGAGTCTGAAAACCGATAAGACCACGAGCTGGGATACGGTAATCTAAACGGACACGACCCTTGCCATCCGGAACCATGTTCTTAAGCTCGCCCTTACGCAGGCCTAATTCTTCCATAACCGGGCCTTGATTTTCCTCAGCTAAATCTAAGGTTAAAACCTCATACGGCTCTAAGGTGCGGCCACCTTCCTTGTGTAAAATTACCTCAGGACGGGAAACGCCTAATTCATAGCCTTCACGACGCATCTCTTCGATGAGAACGGATAAGTGGAGCTCGCCACGACCAGAAACCTTGAAGCGATCAGCGTCTTCAGTCTTTTCCACACGTAAAGCGACGTTGTGGACTAATTCCTCGCGCAGACGGTCTTCGATATTACGAGAGGTAATGAACTTACCTTCGCGACCGGCAAAAGGAGAGGTATTGACACAGAAGTTCATGGAAACGGTAGGCTCATCAACAGATAAAGGCGGCAGCGCCTCAACCTTGCTGTTATCGCAGATGGTATCGGAAATCTTAAGCTCGCCTAAACCGGTAACGGCAATAATGTCACCTGCCTGTGCGGATTCTACGGGAGTACGGTGCAGACCTAAATAGCCTAAAACCTGACCTATCTTGCCCTGACGGGTCTTGCCTTCACGATCGATGATGGTAACTGTCTGATTAGCACGAGCAACACCGCGCTTAATACGACCAACACCGATAACACCGACATAGGAGGTGAAGTCTAAGGAAGAAATCTGCATCTGCAGCGGGCCTTCAGCGTCAGCATCAGGAGCGCTAACTTTCTCAATAATGGTATTGAATAAAGGCTCCATAGTGTCGCCATGCTCTGAAGCATCAAGAGAGGCCCAACCTTGGAAGGCTGAGGCATAGACTACTGGGAAGTCTAATTGCTCATCGGTAGCGCCGAGATTATCAAAGAGGTCAAAAACCTGATCGATTACCCAATCTGGGCGTGCACCTTCACGGTCGCACTTATTGATAACAACAATAGGCTTTAAACCAGCGGCGAAAGCCTTTTGGGTCACGAAACGGGTCTGCGGCATCGGGCCGTCAACAGCGTCGACTAGTAATAACACGGAGTCAACCATTGACATGACACGCTCTACCTCACCACCGAAGTCGGCGTGGCCTGGGGTATCTACGATATTGATGCGATAGCCATTCCAGTTAATTGCAGTGTTTTTAGAGAGAATGGTAATACCGCGTTCTTTTTCGATATCGTTAGAGTCCATAACACGCTCTTGACCTAATTCGTTACGATCAAGGGTGCCTGACTGGCGCAGAAGTTTATCTACCAGAGTGGTCTTGCCGTGATCAACATGCGCAATGATAGCGATGTTGCGGATTTGCTGAACATCCATGTTTATGCCCTGTGTGATTCTTAAAGTGCTTGTTGGATAACAAAGCGGATTAGAAGATAGAAATATTTGCGATATTTTAGCTTATTTTTGAGCTTGGTTACATTTTTTTTAAGAAGAAACTGGTAAATGCTCAGAAGAGGGGCGGGAATTTTGGCAGAAAAATCTCGTGAAAAAGCGCTTTAATCTATTAAAATAGATAGATATTTAGTCGCAAATGGATGTATTGTGAAAGAACTTATAATTTATTTTTTGCGTCGCGTTAAACGTGACAGTGTGGGCCTAGAAGCCGCCGCTTTAGCCTTTACTTCAATTTTAGCCCTGATTCCGGCTTTAAGTGTGGTCTTATCGGTCTTTGCCGTGGTTCCGTCCTTTGCCGATGCCCGTGAGGCTTTAAAGAATTTTGCGGCTACTAATTTCATGCCGGTCTTTTCCGATGCTATCAATTCCTATGTTGCCACCTTAGTTGAGCATGCCGGCAGTTTGACTATTACGAGTACCGTCTTTTTATTCGTCATCGCCTTTATGCTCGTACGCTCTATCGATAATTCCCTCAATCGTATTTGGCGTGGCGGAAAGCGCCGTTTAGGCAGTAAGATGGCTATCTATTGGACCTTATTGACCCTAGGCCCCATCGCTTTAGGTCTGATTATCTGGATCTTCACTAAGGTTTTATCCTATGCCTTTACTAAAGCTCCAGGCATTGAAATTCCGATCTTGATGGCTTATTTCGTCTTCCCCATCGTGATTGAAATTGCCGTGATCACAGCTTTATTTACCATTGTGCCTGCAGTTAGCGTTAAGCTTCAAGATGCCTTTTTAGGTGCAGTCTTAGTGACAGTAGCCTTTGAAATTTCTAAAAAAGTTTTCAGTACCTTTGTCTTAAATTTTTCAAATTATGAAGCGCTTTATGGGGCCTTAGCCGCCTTACCGGTATTGATGATCTGGATCTATATCAATTGGTGGCTCGTGCTCTTAGGAGCTGAATTTACCGCTACTTTAGGTGTCATCAGATCGGGTATGAGTGAAAAGGTACCAAGCTTTATGCTGATGCTTGCTAATATGACGGGCTCTACCTTAGGTTCAGATTCCATCAGCGACAAGCGCCGTGCTAAAAGCAAGATTAAAATAAAAATCTCCGAGCGCCGCTAACGATTTAGATTAGGCGTAATGCCTGGGCGTTTTTCCCCGCGTTCTAGAGCCTTAAGATTAAATTGAGGCTCTAAAAGTTTACCCTCAACTGACAATATACTTTGACTATCCTCAGCGATACTTATAAGTTTTGCCTGTCCTTTAAGCTCTTGTGTCTCTAAATCTAAAGTAGCAAGGGCCTTGATTTTATTGACAATAGTTTCACAATTAAAGTTTAAAAAACCTTTTTTACCATTAAAGTCTAATTTTAATTTAGGGGCAACTAACATACTGTCATCATCGCGCAAGGCACTCTCTAATTGCGTGGCGCTGAGGCTATAATCGCGCTTGTCGCCACCATTGAGCAGATCTAAGCCTAAATTTGAGACTAAAAGATTATCGCCCTGAGCTTTCAGGTGCCCCTGTAATCCTTGTAAAAATTCACCTTGATTATAAGTGCCTTTAAGATCGATATCGACATCGACCTTACCGCCTAAGATATGCGGAATGAGGGAGGAGTTTAAGGAGGATAATTCAAAATCCTGCGTGGTAGCTAAAAGATAGAAGCTATGCGTGTGGCGATTATAGGCAAGAGCGCCATGAGCTTGTGATTTACGCAGCGTCAAGTCCGGGATAGTGAGATTGAAGATTTCAGCGCTGAGATTAGCTAAGACGCTAAGTTTATGGATATAGAGATCGCTATAGGTCGCATCTAAAACTTTCAGATCGAGCATGAGCGTCTTGTTAGTTTCAAGTAATCCATTTTTATCAAAGCTTAAATCAGCAATACTGCCATCTATCTTTTTTACAGAGAGCGGGAGTTTGTGCAGATGCGAGATGAGGGCGATATTGTTTAAATTGAGATTTTGTATGTTATAGCTGAAGTTTTTAAGCCAAGTTTTAGCTTTCTCAAAAAGCTCGTCCTGAGGCTCAAATAAAACACCATCTAAATCTAAGTTATTGAGAACTAAGTGATTTTTGTCTTTATCGAAGTTTCCTGAGAGAGCATAATGGCCGTCAAGATAGCCCCCTTTTGCTTTAAAGCTTATATTGTGCTGAAAGTTTGCTTCAACCTCGTTAGCATCTAAGCTTAAATTTAATGCCAGATAGGAAATTTCGCCAATATGGCCTTTATAGATACCTTCAAAGCTTTTGTCATTAAGTTTAAGCTCAGCAATATCCCCTGAAAGCTCACCTAAATAGAGATCCTGATCTAGAGGGACACTGAGATCTTCAAGCTTGCCTGTATCAGCGCTGATACTTAAATGATTAAGCTTATTTTTTAAAATCAGTTTTTGGGCGCGGAAATTATCAAAGTGCAGATGTGCATCTTTGCGCTCAAAATAGCCTTGACCTTGTAATGTGCCACCTAAAAGCTTTAAGGCTACATGCTCAAAGTCAAAGCGCTCGGGTGTAATAGCGGTGATGAGAGTGGCATTATTGAAGGGCAGATCTAAAAAGCGGCCCTGAGGAGCGCTGATTTCTGCCTTTTCAATACTAAGCTGAGATCCTTTAAGGCTGAGATTTTTAAAATTAGCCTGACAATTTTGTAAGGCAAAATCCTGATTTTCAAGGCTTGCGTCAACTAGGCTTAAATTTTTAACCTCTATATTTTTAAAACCAAAGTTATCGGCAGTGAGCATAGCGGCTTTTTTTTCATCAAGATTGAGGCCCTTAGCATAGAGATCGCTTATGACTAAATGCTCTTTAGCGACGAGGCTTGTGAGCTCATATTCGCAATAAAGTTCAGCAACAGTCAGTTCCCCTATTTTTAAGTCTTTGATTTTAAAAACATTTGGATAGAGAGGGGAGAATTCAATTTCCTTAAAATCGACATTGAGGCTAGTATGGGTGGCAATGAGCTTTAAAAATGGACTTTTGACATTATTGCCATTGAAGATAATGATGATGACGGCGATAGCGGTGAGCACTAATAAGCCAAGAGCTAAGAGAATTTTAAATAAAGGGCTTAAAAAAGAGCTTGTAGCTGAAGTCATGATCTATCCTAATTTCTTAAACCACCTGTCGATAAGCTGTAAGGCCCGCTTTGGATCCTCTTGCTTTAGTATAGAGGCTTTTTGATAAGCTAAGCTTAAAAGCTCATGATCACGATTTAAATCCGCTACGCGGGTAAAATTAAAGCCGCTTTGATCGGTACCGGTAATGCCGCCAGGTCCTCTAAGTTTCAGATCGGCCTCCGCGATTTTAAAGCCGTCATCGGAATTTTTAATGACATCGAGGCGCTCATGCATCAGCTCACAGGCTTTAGGATCTTCGGGAGCTGTATATAAGAGTACACAGGAGCCTTGAATATCACCACGGCCGACACGGCCACGGAGCTGATGCAGTTGGGCCAATCCCAAACGCTGTGCGCCGTCGATAATGATTACGGTGGCATTAGGCACATCGACACCGACCTCGACAATGGTGGTGGCGACAAGAATTTGGATTTTATTATTAACAAAATCTTCCATGATCTGTTGCTTTTGATTGGTCTTAAGTTGACCGTGCAATAGGCCACAGCTGAGATCAGGCAGGGCTTGTGAAATATCGTTATAGACACTCATAGCCGCAGCATTATCATCTTCATTTTCGCCTATCAGCGGACATACCCAATAGATCTGCTGTCCCTTAGCGCAGACATTGCGCAGATGGGCGATGACTTCAGAGCGTCTTTCACTTGAAACTTTAGCAGTGATAATGCTTTTGCGCCCCGGCGGTTTGTCATAGATGGAACTTACATCTAAGTTTGAATAGGTAGCCAATTGCAAGGTGCGCGGAATAGGGGTGGCGGTCATCACTAATTGATGTACGGTTAAGCCTGAAGGAGCTTTTTTTAATAAAGCTGTTCTCTGATCTAAACCAAAGCGATGCTGTTCATCGATAATAGCGAGGGCTAAATTATGATATTTGACCTCGTCTTGAAAGATGCTGTGAGTACCGACAATGATATGAGCGCGGCCATCGGCGATAGCGCTGAGGGCACTGTCGCGGGCCTTTTTCGTTAGCGATGACTTTAAGAGGACAATATTGACCGCAAAGTCTTTTAAAAATTTCTGCAAACTCTGATAGTGCTGAGTGGCTAAAAGCTCAGTTGGCGCTAAGAGCGCGCATTGACAGCCATTGCGGCAGACTTGCAGGCAGGCCATGATCGCCACTAGGGTTTTACCAGAGCCGACATCACCTTGTAAAAGTCTAAGCATCGGGACGCTATGGCCGAGATCTGTACAGATATCGGCATAAGCCTGCATTTGCCCAGCTGTCGGGGTAAAGGGCAGAGCTTTGAGTAATTTTTCCTCAATTTCTTTATCTATAGCTAATTTCTGCGCTTTATGGGTGAGGTTTAAATCCTTAAGGCGCAAGAGCGCTAATTGATAGGCTAAAAGCTCTTCAAAGCAGATGCGCTTAAAGGCTTTAGTGCTAAAGAGATTGAAGTTTTGACCAGGCGGTGGCGGGGCTGGGGCATGAACTTCTAAGATAGCCTCGGTTAAACTTAAGGCAAAGGGATTTTCTTTAGCGTTTAAAAGTTCTTCAAGGGGCAGAGCTTTAAGCCGAGAGGTGATCGTCGCGATAATTTTGCGTAAATTTTGCTGTGAGAGCGTCTCTTTGAGGTGATAGACCGGAGTGAGAGTTTTATCGGGGATGAGCTCGACGCCATTATCTAAAAAAGTCACCTGCGGATGCTGTAGACATAAAAGGCCCGAATAATCCCTTTTGGCCATGCCAAAGAGCATTACATACTGATTTAAAACAAATTTATTTGTAAAGTAAGGCAGTGAATTAAAGAAAATAGCATCAAGACGCCCACTGTCATCGACAAGGTTTACCTTTAAAACTTTGCCTTTGAAGGTATGGGTGCTTTTAACCTGAGCCTTAATTAAATAGTAATTGTCATCATCCCTGACAGCTGCTATCGGGGTGAGCTTAGTTTTATCAAGATAACGAAAGGGTATATCAAAGAGCAGATCAAAAAGAGTATTAAAGCCCTGCTCTTTTAAAATTTGCGCATAGCGCTTGCCCACACCAGGTAAGGAGGCGAGGGCATTGCTTTGATAATAGTTGTCGCTATCGGTCGGCAAGATTGCTTCCTTACAATAATTGCTTGATAAAAATCGAGGCCTTCAGGCGTTTGACTTTGCGTAAGATCCGTTTGACCTCGTCAGGGTAGTTCTCAAAGTCCTCAAGACAATTTTCTGAGGTAATCTTAGTGGTGTGCTTGAGCAGATATTGCTGTTCATGCATAAACTTTTCTTTGAGCAGATGATTAGGATCGTGGATGATAAGACCATTTTCTAAATCTAAAGCCCAGGCGCGCGGATTGAGATTATTGCCTGTCATGAGCGCGAGGTTTTGATCGACAAATAGGCCTTTGACGTGATAGGTATTAGTACCATCGGCCCATAGACGAATATCTAATTGATTTTTTTCAATATATTTCTTATGCGTCAGCACGAATTCACGCAGATTTAGCTCATAGATATAGGGAACAGCGCCGACAGTAGAGAATTCTTCACCCTCATGGATAAAGAAGTCATTGGCCTTTTTATCGCCTACCACTAAGGTGAGGCGAATACCGCGCTCTAAAGCTTCATTTAAAGCCTGTAAGATGAGCTTAGGCGGATTGAAATAAGGAGTGCAGATAAAGAGTTGCTCCTTAGCGGCACCAATTAGCCATAAGAGATCGCGATTGAGAAGATTATGGCGTTTACCTAAACCCGCAACTGGGGTAATACCGATTTCGCCTTTGTGGATCCTGCCGCTTTTAAAGGAATATTGCACCTCGGTGAGATGGCGACGCAATTGCTTGATTTCATCGCGCATTTCTTTTGCCGGCTTAACCTTACCTTGTGAGAAATCCTGCACTGCAAAATTAGAGTGGAAGGCCTCTGTGGCAAAGGCGCACATCGCATCGGCGAGATCTGGACTGTGAATTTCATGATAGCGATCGAGACGATAGCGATCAGCATAATCCATATAGACATTGTTGATGCTAGCGCCTGAATAGAGGACAGTATCATCAAAGACAAAGCCTTTAAGATGCATCACGCCAAAAATCTCACGACGCTTTACCGGCACTCCATAGATAGCCGGCGGGGCCTCGCAATTAGCGGCCATATTGTAATAAAGCTCACTATTGCCAAGTGACGGGCCCTTACCGATAAGACCTCTTTGGGCGCGGTGAAAATCGACATAGACGCGGATATAGAGCTTAGGATTTTGGGCTTTAGCGGCATAGAGCGCGTTTAAAACCTCACGGCCGACTTCATCATCTTGCAGATAGAGCGCGGTGATTAAAATACGGTTTTTAGCCTGAGAAATGAGCTCAAGCAGACGATGATGACAGCGAGTCGGGGTCTCTAAAATATTATAGGCATTAGCGGCTACCGGAATGCAGGGTAATTGCTGCAGACGCGTTTGGCAATAAAATGAAGTAGGCAGAGCCTTTTTAAAAAATAACATTGTATTTTCCTTTACTAAATCTTAGCCGTAGCTGCTTGAAGCCAGCTGATTTCAGTATCTGTAAGCGTAGTGGCGGCATTTTGAATGACGTTTCTTACATTCTGATGATAATCGTTAAGCCACTCAATTTCACTATCTGACAGTAAATCGACATTGATAATGCGCTTATCAAAAGGCACTAAGGTTAAGGGGCTAAAGCAAAGCATATGCGAAAGTCCCGGCTGTGAACAGTTTTGCACCACTAAAAGATTCTCTAAGCGGATACCATAGGCATTTTCTTTATAAAAGCCCGGTTCATTAGAGACTACCATACCCGGCTCTAAGGGGACATCGGAGCGATGTAAGGAAATCTGCTGCGGGCCTTCATGTACAGATAATAGATGGCCGACACCGTGACCGGTACCATGGGCATAATCGAGACCATAATCCCACAGCGGCCGGCGGGCAATAGCATCGAGCTGTTGACCTGAGGTGCCTTTAGGAAAGATCAAAGTCGAGAGGGCAATATGTCCCTTAAGCACTAAGGTAAACATATTTTTAATATCATCGCTCAAACCCGGGCCTACGAGCACAGTACGGGTGATATCGGTAGTACCGTCAAAATAATGGGCACCGCTGTCGATAAGATATAGCGGATCCTCTCCTAAAGTACGCGGAGTTGCGACTTCCTCGTGATTGTAATGGCACATGGCCGCATTAGGACCTAAAGCGGAAATGGTGGCAAAGGAAGGCTCGACATAACCTTGCTCGACTTTGCGGAAGGATTCAGCGCGCTCGGCGAGCACGGCCTCATCGATATCCTCGACACTGCGCTTGAAGGCGTCGGTATCGGAGATCTTCTCGACTAAAGTGAGATCGTCAAGCCAGGCTAAGAAGCGGCACATAGCGATGCCGTCTTTAATATGAGCCTTATATTCACCGGCAATTTCTAATTGATTTTTGCAAGCTTTGGGTAATTGACATAGACCTAAGCCACAGGTGACGCGCGCACCGCCTTCATAGAGCTTATTGAGCACATAAGCATTGACGCTATCAGGATCGACAAAGACCGCGCAACTTGAAGAGCATAAACGCTCTAAGGCATCATCAAAGCTTGATTCAGGGAAGATATCGATATGGCCAAAGTGAGCTTCGAGATCGGCAGACATTTCTTCATCTAAATGGCGATCGTCGATATACCATTCGAGGGTGGAATTAGAATAGGCCACCATTTTGCAATTGACTACCGGCAGATATTTACGATCATTGCCGCGAATATTTAAAAGCCAGCAGATACTTTCAGGATCGCAGATGACGGTTGCATCTAAATCGCGATCGCGGAGAGTCTGCGCTAAATTCATGCGCTTTTGCGGGGATGGGCAGCCGTTGAATTCATCGGGGAAGATCATGATCTTCGAATAATCGCTCTCGGGACGATTTTCCCAAATATTATCGATGATATTTTGCTTTAAAGGTACGATCTGCAGATCGAGACTGTCGAGATCGTGCTTTAACTGCTGATAGGTTTTATAGCTTATGCATCTAAGATCGATGCCGACACGAGAATGTTTTTCTAAGACGGCGCCAAGCCACAGCTGTGGGGAGACTTTAGAGCTGTCAAAAGCATCAAAGCAATCTTCATTGATCTGCTCTAAAACCTGTACGGAATAACGACCATCGGTAAGCACGCAGGCAGCACGTTTAATCTTAAAGCTACCGTGAGAGGTGACAATCTTAGCCTTATGGGCGGTAAAATCTTCATTGACATGGGCAGCTACGGCGACACAACCGGCACTGCCGGTAAAGCCACTGATATAACGGATACGCTGACAATCATCAGTAAGCTCATAGGATAGGTATTCGTCATCATGATAAATAAGCACGGCGTCAAGGTCCTGAGCCTTCATGGCTTTTTCTAGTGTTAACAGGCGTTGACGATAAAGAGGATTATTTTGTTCAGGCATATCGAAAAAGTTTAGAAACTCCCCCATGTGCATATAATAGATAAAGAAAAAAAGGAGTTTATCTTGACAACAAGAGTGCGCTAGTATTTTAGCACATCAACCCTTTGTCTATCAAAACACCTATAGTTTGTATTTATAAGGTTTAAGCATGTCCGATATCAAAGCCACCAATCCCTTATTGAACTTTTCAGGATTCCCTAAGTTCTCTGAGGTTAAGCCTGAGCATTTAAAAGAAGCCTTAGAGCAGTGCATTAACAATTGCCGTGAAAAGGTTATATCCTTATGTGAAAAATATGGTCACAATCCTAGCTATGAAAATCTCTTAGCTCCTCTTAATGAAGCTGATGATGAATTATCTAGAGTATGGTCAGTGGCAAGCCACCTTAATAATGTCTGCAATACCGAAGAATTCCGCAAGGCCTATGAAGAGTGTCTACCGCTTATCTCCGAGTATTCCTCCTGGATTGGCCAATATCGTCCCCTATATGAGGCTGAGCAGGCTTTAAAAAACAGCCCTGACTTTGAATCTTTACCTCTGCCTAAGCGCAAGGCTTGTGAGAACTCCTTACGCGATTTCCGTTTAAGCGGTGTCAATTTAGATGAGGAAAAGCAACAGCGCTATACCGAAATTTCCACCCGCCTGTCACAGCTACAATCGCAATTTGCGAATAATGTCCTCGATGCCACTCATGGCTTTGTCTTAGAGATCAGCGATTTTGAGGATCTCAAAGGCCTGCCCTCTGGAGCTATTCGTCTAGCTAAGAGTGAGGCTGAGTCTCAGGGTAAAGAAGGGTGGATCATTACTTTAGATATGCCTTCCTATGTGCCGTTCTTAACCTATGCTGACAAGCGTGAATTAAGACAAAAGCTCTATGAGGCCTATACTAGCCGGGCCTCCGAAATTGGCCCGAATGCAGGTCAGTGGGACAATACTGAGGTTATGGAGGAGATCTTAAAACTCCGTCATGAATTAGCTAAGCTTTTAGGCTTTAAGTCCTATGCCCATCTCTCTTTAGAGACTAAGATGGCCCCTAATCCTGAGACCGTCGTGGACTTTTTAACAAATTTAGCTAAAAAATCCTATGCTCAGGGCCAAAAGGAGATGGCAGAGCTGCGCACCTATGCCCGTGAACATGGCGCTGATTATGAATTAGAACCGTGGGATATTGCTTATTGGTCTGAGAAATTGCGTCAGGAGCGCTATGCCTATAATGCCGAGGAATTACGTCCGTATTTCCCGGTTGACAAGGTTATCTCCGGTTTATTTGAGTGTGCTCATCGTCTCTACGGGGTGTCCTTTAAGGAGCGTCAGGGGGAAGATGTCTGGAATGAATATGTTCGCACTTATGATATCTATGAAGATAAGTTTGGTAGTGTTATCGGCACTTTCTACATGGATCTTTATGCTCGTCAAGGTAAGCAGGGCGGTGCGTGGATGGATGAATGTCTGACCCGTCGCTATCGTCAGGATGGAACCTTACAGTTGCCGGTTACCTATTTAGTCTGCAACTTCACCCGTCCTGTAGGCTCAGCTCAGTCACAGCTTACTCACGATGAGGTGGTAACTTTATTCCATGAATTCGGTCATGGTCTCAATCAGCTGTTAACTCGTATCGATGTGGCTGATGTTTCCGGTATCAATGGTGTGCCGTGGGATGCGGTAGAGTTGCCGTCACAGTTTAATGAAAACTTTGCCTGGCAGAAGGAAGCTTTACCTTTATTATCAAGCCATATTAGCTCTCATGAGAGCTTACCTGAGGAGAAGATTCAGGCTTTATTAAATGCTAAGAACTTCCATTCCGCTATGGCTATGCTCCGTCAGCTTGAATTTGCTCTCTTTGATTTTAGATTGCATTTAGAGTATCAAGAGGGTGTAAAGGGGCAGGTTCAAAAGATTTTAGATGAAGTTAGATCCCTAGTTACGGTAGTACCGGTAAGCCCTAATAATCGCTTTGCAAACGGTTTTACCCATATCTTCGCTGGTGGTTATGCCGCAGGCTATTATAGCTATAAGTGGGCTGAGGTCTTAGCTGCCGACGCTTTTGGACGCTTTATTGAGGATGGTATTTTCGATCGTAAGGCCGGTGGTGATTTTGCTGATCTCATCTTATCTTGCGGTGGTGCATGCGATCCGATGGCGAACTTTGTAAAGTTCAGAGGTCGTGAGCCGCAGGTAGAGGCGCTTTTAGAGCAAAGCGGTATTAGCTATAAATAAGAGCTAGTCTTTAAATAACGAAGCCTCTAGTTTTAGAGGCTTCGATTTAATTAGCGCTTAGTGTTCTTAGTTTCGATTTTTTTAGGATCAGGTAAGAGCAGACCACCGACACTTTGGGCAATCATGGCGGTGATCGAGCGGGTAGTGCGATTGATCTCCACAATCTTCACATAAACCTTATCGCCTAAGCGGAGCTTAGTCGCGCCGGCGACGGTGAGAATGCCTAAATCACCATCTAGGATAAAAGCATCGCGATTGTCGCTGATAAAGACTGACGGTACAAAGACCATGGCGCCGTTTTCTTCAAGAATAACGCGCAAGCCACCACGGCTGAGATCGAAGACTTCAGCTTCAAAGACGGTACCCTTAGCAATATCCGGCTCTAAATAATCCATATATAACCAATCGCGGACATCGCGCTCAGCCATACGGTTAGTGCGACGGGCGAGATTCATCTTCTGTAAGAGCTCATCATCAGGTAAGGTCGGATGTGCGGCATTGACGATGATGGCCTTAAGCAGACGGTGGTTGACCATATCGCCATACTTACGGATAGGTGAGGTCCAAGTGGCATAATTATCAACGCCGAGGGCAAAGTGCGGGGCAGGCGCAATGCTCATCTGTGAGAAAGCCTGCAGGCGGCGGATACGGCAATCCATATAATTGTCGTCTTTAGCATTAGCAAAACGTCTAATCTCGTTATAACCCTGAAGCGAGTCGATACCGCTTTCAGGGAGCGGGCAGTGCTCCTGTTCAAGTAAGGCTAAGATATCGTTTTTCTTATCCATATCAAAGCCGGCATGCACATTGAAAATACCGCAGTTGAGCTTGTCCTTGAGCATTTCACCGGCGCTGATATTAGCGGCAATCATGGCCTCCTCGACAATCTGATTGGCAATACGGCGGTGATTGACCTCGATATGATCAAGAGCGCCTTGTTCATTGAGGATGAATTCATAATCCGGACGGTTTCTAAAGGTAGCTGCATGGGTAGCCCGATAATGATCGCGAGCGTGGGTAAATTCCACGAGAGTCTTTAAGATCTTAGCGATATTCTCAGAGGGCTCTTTAGCGCCATCCTTACCCTCTAAATAATCGGAAACCTCGTTATAAACGAGCTTACCCTTAGAGACTATATTCGCAAGCATGAATTTAGTGGCGCTAAAATCAATCTTACCTTCTAAATCACAGTGGATGGCGCCGACAATGGTCGGACGGCTCTTACCTTCGCGCAGAGAGCATAAATCATCGGATAAGACGCGCGGTAACATCGGAATATCGCGGCCGGGCAGATAGATGGAGAAAGCGCGATTGGCAGCTTTAGTATTGAGCTCAGAGTCTTCGCTGATATAACCTGTAGGATCGGCAATAGCGACATAGAGCACAAAGCCCTGTTCATTTTTTTCGATATAGAGAGCATCGTCCATATCCTCAGTGTGCTCACTGTCGATGGTGACGAAGTCTAAATTTGTGAGATCGCATCTATCATAAGCGCTCTCTAAGAAGCTAAATTCCTGATCACAAGGCTCAGTTAAAGGCAGATCATAGCGGCGTAAAGAGACGCTCCACGGGGCTTTAGGATCATCTTGTCGGCAGATGAGCTCGTTGATATCAGCCTTAAAGCCATGACCTTTGAGGGCATGGGAGTAAAGGGTGCAGATAACATAATCGCCGTTTTTTAACGCGGTCTTAGTGTTTTCTCTTTTATCAATAGCAACAATGCGGGTTTTAATATTGGGGTGATCGGGAATAATATTGAGTTTGCCATTAGCAAAGAGCACACGGGCCACAAAGCGCTTTAAATAAGCTTCGATGAGGCTTTGCGGGATGGCGTGCTTGCGGCCATTGCCGTCATCTTCAATGAGGGCGCTGATACGGTCGCCGTGCATGACATTGCGCATGTCATTAGGGGCGATGAAATAGGATTGATCACGGTCAACCTCTAAAAAACCAAAACCGCGATCAGTAGCTTTGACGCAGCCTTCTTTTTTGACCTTTTCGCGATCAAACTTTTGTTTGAGTGCACGTAAAGCAGGATCGTTAAATAACATATTTTCTCCAAATTTTGTAACGCTACGATTATAGCAATCGCCAAGACAGACGCCGCTTAAAGCAAGAAAAAAGGCTAAAGCTGATTGTCAAAAATAAATGATGATTATAACTAAATTTTGCATGCTAAAGGTAATTTGTATCGGCACAAGACGCTTTAACTGACAGCGTTTTTGCGTTAAAAGGCCTTTTTGTAAGCTTTTTTGATAGAATACTATCTCCATTGTGGCTTATATTGTTTAAGAGAAGATCATGCTGTCAGATTGGATTAATGAAATGCGTCCGCGGACGCTACTTTTAGGTTTTACTAATTGTGCTTTAGGTTGTGCCTTAGGTTTTTATTATGGTGATGTTTCCTGCTATACCGTCATCACCGCGATCTGTATTGTTCTCACCGGCGTCATGCTACAGATTTTATGTAATTTCGCTAACGATTATGGCGATGCTTATCGTAAGGCCGATGGTAAAAATCGTAAGGGGCCGATCCGTGCGGTCATGGTGGGCGCGATTTCTCTCACGCAATTGCGTAAGGGTATGGCGGTGGTGACCATATTAGCTACAATCTGCGGTGTCGCCGCGGTAATTTTAGCTGTAGGCAATAATCTGCAGGTTTTATCGTGGTTTATCTTTTTAGGGGTGATTTCGATTTTAGCGGCGCTCTTTTATACCATCGGTATGGCTTATGGTTATAAGGGCTTTGGTGATATTGCCGTCTTCATCTTCTTTGGCCTGCTAGCTGTCATCGGTGCGCAGATTTTAATTACCGCAGCTAGTGCTAACGGCCTTGATATGTATCCAGATACCTTCCTCTTAGGTTTAAGTTCAGGTTTTGGCTCGGTCATGGTTTTACATGTAGCCTCAACCCGCGATATTTTAGAGGATAGAGCTAATGGTAAGCATACCTTAGCCTCACGCTTAGGCTTTAAGTTATCCGCAGTCTATCTTATCTTATTGCTTCTAGGCACTATTTTCTCTTCAGTTATCGCCTGTGTGCTGTCGCATAAAGCTTGGGAGCTTATTATCATTGTTTTTGCGCTTGTACCGCTTTTAGCTTCAGCTTTTAGAACCGTAAGACATATCAGCACTCCTGAAAAGGTCGCGCGTGAGCTTAAATATACCGCCTTAGGCTGTGCCATTCACCATATGTCCTGGATGGTAGTATTGAGCCTTGATTATTGGGTCTATGCCTAGCGTCTCCAGAAGCTTCGTGTAAAGCATAAGAGGACGGGTAGAACTTCTAAACGTCCTAATAGCATATCTAAGCCAAAAAGATAATAGAGTTCATCTCTAAGATCGACTGAGCTTATAGACGGGTTGATGGTAGGGCCCATGCCTTGACCGATATTCGATAAGGAAGATACGGTAAAGGTAAAGGCATCACCTGGTTCTAAGCCGTAGCTTGCGGCAATTACTGAGGAAGCTACGGTGACCATGATATAGGCTACAAGATAGGTGATGATAGCTCTCATGGTATTGCTATCGATAATTCTATTGTTATAGCGCGGCTCCACCATTGCATGCGGGTGGAGACTTTTCACAATCTCGGTCTTAAATAAAGAAAAACAGACCGCCAGTCTAAAGACCTTAATCCCACCAGCAGTTGAACCTGAACAGCCACCAATACCTAAGATAATAGTAAAGACAATGGTAGCAAAGGGATTCCATTGTGAGAAATCGTCAAGACCAAAACAGGTTGAAGATAAAACCGCAATTACGTTAAAAAAGGCAACGCGGAAGGCCTTTTCGATATCATAATGGTTGATCTGAATGAGGGTAATGGCGATGCTGATGGAGATGACGACAATAAAGATAAGGTAATAGCGTACCTGTTCATCGCGGAAGAAATCAAAGAAATCATCAGCTAAAGCGCGCAAAATCAATAAGAAGGGACAGCTACCTAAGAACATAAAGACCATGGCCGTATAGTGAATGAAGGGACTTGCTTCATTCATAGAGGCGTCAATAGGCATCATACCGCCAGTTGAGACCGTACACAGGGCACTATTGATAGCTAAAAAGGGCTCAAAACCGCCTAGATAATAGAAGAAACTGCAGAGTACGGCATTGAGGACATACCACGACAATAGACCTAAAGCCATGGTCTTAATATGCGGGGTGTTTTTAGAACTGCCATCAAAGGAGGTAGATTCGGTCTTAAAGAGCGCCATACCGCCCATGGCGATATTAGGCAAAATTGCTACGCCTATGACCACGAAGCCGATACCACCGAGATATTGTAAGATCGAGCGCCACAGTAAGATTGCCGGCGGCCGGGTGTCGAGAGCGGTGATGACGGTACTGCCGGTAGTAGATAATGCCGAGGCGCTTTCAAAGAAGGCGGAGGCAAAATTGAGATCGGGCAAAATGGTATAGAAGGGGATGATGCCTAAAAGCGTCATGCACAACCATAAGACACCGGTAAAGAGAAATAATTCGCGCAAGGTGGCGTTTTTACCGGCATTGCGTCCGATAAGATGCAATAGGGCACCAATTGCGGTACCGACGGCTGCGGTAATGGCAAATTCCCATAGCCCAGGGGTTTTAGTGATGAGCGCATAGAGCGCCGGTACTGTTGCAATAATACCTAACCAAAAGAGCGAGGAGCCTAGAAGCTTGGTGATAAGTCGCAGATCTACTACCATTTGGGGATCCAGAAGGAATGAGGTCGACACAGCTTCACTAAGGCACGCATCTGCCTATGATCGGCAAGATAGGCTAAGAGATGATCGCCATCTTCAAAAATGAGCTCAGGCGTAGGCATTAGGAGCTTACGACCTCTTAGAATAAGACCTAAGGTGACGCCCTGAGGAAAATTAATGGTCTCTAAACGGCGACCGATAACGTGACTGCCAAGTTTAGAGCCTTCTAAGGTCAATTCGATGGCCTCGCTATTACCTTGGCGAAAGAGGGTGGTATTTTCTACACCTTCTTGGCGGATATTAGATAATAAAGCCGAAATCGTGGCTTCTTTAGGCGAGATAATGGTATCGATTTCCGATTTCTCACCGCGGGCTAAATCATAATAACCGGCATTGCGGATCACCGCGAGAGTACGTACTTGATGCATGCGGCGCAAGATCAAGGATGACATAATATTCTTTTCATCTGCAGGCGCGGCGGCAATAAAGAGATCACTTTTATCGATATGTTCCTCATGCAAGAAGTCGATATCGATAGGATTACCGTGATAGACCTCGACGGCGGTGTCATGGAGAGCGGCCGCTGAGCGTTTAGCTCTTTGTGCATCTTCCTCGATGAGTTTGACGCGATAGCGATCGGAGAGGGCGCGCGCTAAGGTATCGGCAATATGGGTGCCACCGGCAATGGTGATATTTGAAAGCGCGGTCTTTAGGGGCACAATAGCGCCTAATTGACTGAGGGCGCGCTCACGCTCACAGCAAAAATAGAGGGTATCGCCGGGTTTAAAGACATCCTTTTTGAAGTCTTTGACGTATTTACCGCGACGATAGAGTGCTAAAGCCGTAGCTTTACCATCATAGCGCTCAAAGCGCTCCACCGGAGAGCCGGTAAGTTTACCGCCGACAGCAACTTTAGCAGAGGCGACGAGCACTCTTCCGTTAAAGCATGAGCCTACTGCGGAGGTACCTGGAAGCTCGATAAGATCGCAGATATCCTCAGTAATAATGTGTTCAGGTGAAATCACATGATCGATAGGTACCGCATTTGGGCCAAATAAGCTCTCAGCTTCACTGAGATAATCGATAGCGCGAATACGGGCGATCTTTCTTGGAATACGGAATAAAAAAGCGCCGACACTGCAGGCGGTGATATTGACCTCATCATCAGGAGTGGCCGCTACTAGAAGTTCGGTGTTTTCCGCGCCGGCATTGCGCAAAATAGCCGGCGAGGCGGGATTACCACTGACAACACGCAGATCTAAGCGGTTAGCAGCCTGCGAGAGGTCCTCGGAGGCATTATCCACTAAGGTTACCGCATGTCCGGCATTGACTAGGTATTTAGCCAATTCAATGCCGACATTACCAGATCCTAAGATAATGATCTTCATAGAGCTTTTTTGGTGAGGCGGGCATAGAAGAAGCCGTCACCATCATCCTCGCCGGGCAATTTTTGATACATACCGACGCTCTGTCCCTTCATCTCAAAAGCTAAGAGTTCAGCGTCAGGGTGGCGCTTTAAGAAAGCTTCGATACGCTCAGAGTTTTCTGATTTTAAAATAGAGCAGGTGGTATAAACGAGGATACCGCCTACCTTTAAGCGGGCAAATAAGCTTTCAAGAATATTATCCTGAGTCTTATTTAAGACCTCAATATCCTTGTGGCGGCGCAACCATTTGATATCAGGATGGCGGCGGATAACACCGGTACCTGAGCATGGCACATCGGCTAAGATGCGATCAAATTGACCGTCCACGCCCTCAAGATTAGCTGAGGCATCGCTTTGTAAAAGCTTAGGCTTGCGCCCTAAACGCTTTAATGTCTGCGCGGTTGCTTTTAAACGCTCTTCACTGATATCCGTACAGGTTAAATCAACCTCCGGGCATAGATCGAGAATATGGGCACTCTTACCACCAGGAGCACAGCAAGAGTCTAAAACGCGTAAATGCGGTTTAAGCTCTAAAAGCGGGGCAGCTAGCTGTGCGGAAAGATCTTGTACGGTGACAAGGCCTTGGCTAAAGCGCGGGATCTTATCGACACCCATAGGCTCAGAGAGTTTGAGGGCACCTTCAATAAGGGGGCTTTTTTTAGCCTCGATCTCGTGTTTATCGAGTATATCTAGATATTCGGCGGTAGTAATTTTGGAATTTTCGACACGTAACCACAGCGGCGCATGCTCATTGGAGGCCTCGAGAATATCCTTGACAAGATCCCCATAATCTTGCTCTAAGCATTTATATAACCAATCCGGGAAGGAATAGGTAACGGCTAAATCCTCACTGCTCTCTAAAGTGCCACCTTGACGCAGGAAATTACGTAAAACGGCATTTACAAGACCGGTAAGACTGCGACAACGGCATAAAGAGCAGGCACCGACGGTAGCGGCGACTACAGCATGCGGCGGGGTACGGGTGAAAACAATCTGATATAAACCACACAATAACAAGGCGCGGGCGGCACTAAAGCGGACGCTGAGGGAGTGATTGAGGTATTTACTCAGAGTTAGATTTAACAGCCGACGATGGCGCAAAGTGCCATAAACAAGCTCTTGCACAAAAGCCTTATCACGCGGATCTTGATCGCGGGTGTATTCAGGTAAAACATCCGCAAGGGAGCGACCTTGCTCGATAGCGCTGATGCATAAAGCCGCGGCAGCACGGGAAGGAGCGCCGGCGGTAATGAGTTTAGAGCCGCCGTCACTCTTGATTGGCGCCGGTTTTTTAAAGCCTGAAGCTTTTTTGGCCAAGGGACGGTCAGATCTCTTAAAGCCCTGACTTTTTTTAGGTTTAGAGGCGTCAGTTGCGGGGCGCTTTAAATGTAATTTTTCAGTCACAAATACTACCTACAGAGAAAAGATCTGGACGAGAACGGGCTAAATCGGCGGCATTGACACGCTTGTGTCCCGGGGCTTGAATCTGCTCGATACAGATACTGCCATCAAGACAAGCGATAATGATACCGTCACGATTGCACTCTAAAATCTCACCGCAATTACCGCTTTTATCATAGCGCTTAGCGGCAAAGACCTTATAGGTGGTGCCGTTATGGCTTAAAGTGGCAATCGGCCACGGATTAAGACCGCGAATTTTTAAGCATAGAGCCGAGGCGGTGTCCTTAAAGTTTAAAGGAGCTTCGTCTTTAGAGAGCTTCTTAGCATAGGTGGCCTCAGCTTCATTTTGGGAGCTAGATCTGAGTTTGCCCTCACAGATGAGCGGTACGGACTCAACGAGAGTCTTAGCTCCTAAAGTAGCTAATTTTTCAAATAAGCTTCCGGAGGTATCATCATCTTCAATCTTTAAACGCGCCTTAGTGTAGACATCACCGGCATCGAGAGCATGAGCAATCTTCATGATGGAGACGCCAGTTTCGCTCTCACCATCTAAAAGAGCTCTTTGAATGGGAGCGGCGCCACGGTATTTAGGTAAGAGTGAGCCGTGGACATTGATACTGCCAAAAGTTGGAGCGTTGATAATGTCATCAGGTAAGATGATGCCATAAGCGACGACGATAAAGAGTGACGGTTTTAGATCGATAAAGGCTTGTTTATCAGCCTCTTCTTTAAAGTTTAAGGGCGTTCTGACCTCAATGCCGTGCGCTAAAGCTAAAGCTTTGACAGGAGAAGGGGTCAGTTTATGACCACGACCGCAGGGGCGATCGGGCTGGGTATAAACTACCTGAGGCTTTAAATTTGCATCGATGAGTGCTTGTAAATGTACGGCGGCAAAATCAGGAGTGCCGGCAAAAACAATGTTTTTATCCATTAGTTGCCCTTGTGCAGATCTTTGAGGATTTTGCTGTATTTTTTCTGTAAACGGCTTTGCTTTAAACGGGAGAGTTTATCGACAAAGACTACACCGTCTAAATGATCTGTCTCATGCTGTAAGCAGATAGCAAGTAAGCCTTCAACGTCGAGCATCTCCTGAGGCTTGCCTTCGAGATCTTGATAGCTTACAGAGACCTTAGGATAACGCATGACGGTATCCTGATAACCAGGAACGGATAAGCAACCTTCCTGCGACTCGACTAATTCGCCTTCGCGCTTTAGGATCTTCGGGTTTATCAGAATCAGCTGATTTTTACCCTGTACATCATCGTCACCGGGAATATCGATAACGACAATTTTTTTATTGACACCAATTTGCGGGGCGGCAAGGCCAATACCCTCATTTTCATACATGGTGTCGAACATATCAGCGCATAATTGCTTTAAGTTATCATCAAAAACAGTGACGTCACTGTTAGGTTTTCTTAAAATTTCGTCAGGATAGATTACAACGTTACGAATAGCCATATTATTCCTCGGATAAAACTATACTGATTTTAGCATTTTTCACGGACTTATTTTAATTTGCATGCAGGGAGAGAGGCTTATGGATGACAAAGAACCACAATTACGTGAGGGCGATCCGTGTCCACAATGTGGCGCCCCCCTTGTTTTACGCCATTCTGAGCGTGGTGATTTTTTAGGATGCTCTGAATATCCCGCGTGTAACTTTATCGTACCGATAGTCACCTCACACGGGGTGACGGTAATTTTAGATTTAGAGGCCATCTGCCCTCAATGCGGAGAAAGGCTTCAAGTGAAGCGCGGCCGTTATGGTATTTTTATCGGTTGTTCAAATTATCCGCAATGTAATTTTGTGGCCAATCATCAAGAGGAGGCTTCAGTCAGCTGTCCTATTTGCCGTAAGGGGCAGTTACAAAAGCGCTCTAGCCGTCAAGGTCGGGTCTTTTATGCCTGCAATCGCTACCCTAGCTGTGATTTTTCCTTACCAGGTAAACCTGTAGCTTCTAGCTGTGAGAGTTGCGGTTTTCCAGTTAAATACGAAAAAAAGACGAAAAAAGGCCTTACTTTAGTCTGCGGTAATCCCTTATGTGTGACTAGACGGCGTAAAAAAGCCGCAGCTAAGAGTGAGACGTGATAAAATTCACATTATTTATTTTTTTATGAGGAATATAAAATGGCTTTTGTTGCGATTTTAATGGGTTCTGATTCTGATTTACCGCTTTTAGAAAACACCATGGCTGTTTTAAAGGGCTTTGACATCAAATATGAGGTTACCGTAGCTTCTGCGCATCGTACCCCAGATGAGGTCTGTGCCTATGTTACCGACGCTGAAAAGCGTGGCTGTGCTGTTTTCATCGGTGCTGCCGGTTTAGCCGCTCACTTAGCCGGTGCCATTGCCGCCCGTACTACCCGTCCTGTCATCGGTATTCCTTGTGATGGCGGTCCTTTATCTGGCGTTGATGCTTTATATTCTACCGTACAGATGCCAGGTGGTATTCCGGTGGCCTGTGTCGCTGTAGGTAAGGCTGGTGCTAAGAATGCCGCTTATTTAGCCGCTCAAATCATGGCTTTAAGCGATCCGGCTTTAGATGAGAGAGTTAAGGCGGATAGACAGAAATCTCGTGAGGACGTCATCGCTAAGAACAAGGCTTTACAGGAAAAGCTGAAGGCCTAAAATGACCGCTCAATTTACCACTGAGTTAGATCGCGCCGCTTGTGCTCTGCGTGAGGGCGCGGTCATAGTATGCCCTTCAGAAGGCGTTTATGGCCTCAGCTGTGATGCCACTAATGAGGAGGCTATCGCTAAGATCATTGCTTTGAAAAGACGCGATAGTGCTAAAGGCCTCATCATGGTCGATTGCAATCGCAATTTTCTCAATGCGCATTTAGATACAGAGCGTTTAAATCCTAAAGCTTTAGCGCTTATGGAGCACAATTGGCCCGGCCCCCATACCTTTGTGGTCCCGGTTTTAGAGAGCTTTAAGAGTAAGGCTATCCGCGATGATCATACTTTAGCCTTTAGAGTTACCGCTTTTGCGCCCTTAGCTGCTTTATGTAAAAAGCTTGGCCGTCCTTTAATTTCGACTAGTGCGAATATTTCAGGTCAAAGAGCGGTCTCAACTCTTGATGATCTCGATATCAGCATTATTATCGGCGCTGATTATGTTGTCGCCTTTGAATGCGGTGGTCAAAGTCAGCCAACCTCCATTTATGATACTTTAACTTCTACACTCATTCGCCAAGGCCCCGGCTTTAAGGAAAATTTATGACCGCGCGCTATGTAGTTTTTGGTAATCCCATCGCCCACTCGCTCTCGCCGCAAATTCATACCTATTTTGCGCAATTATGTAAGCAAGATATGGTCTATGAGCGCGTTTTAGTCCCTGAAGGTGAGTTTGCCTCCTTAGCCTCCAAAATGTTTAGTGAGTCTTTGTGTGGCTGTAATATCACCGTGCCCTGTAAGCTTGATGCTTATAATTTTGCCAATACTTTGACTGATTATGCTAAGGCCGCTAAAGCTGTAAATACGCTTAAGCGTTTAGAGGATGGCACTATTTTAGGTGATAATACCGACGGACGCGGTTTACTTGCCGATCTCGAGCGTTTAGGTTGTGAATTTCACGGTAAACGCATTCTCATTGTCGGTGCAGGTGGTGCCGCTCGCGGCATTATCTTGCCTTTAATCGAGAAAAATCCTGAGTTTTTAGACATTGTCAATCGCAATGAGATGAAGGCTTTTGAGCTTGCTAAAGAGCATAGTGGGGCGCGTGTAGTCTTATATTCAAGCTTAAAGCCACAATACGATATTATTATCAATGCCACCTCAGCAAGCCTGCAAGGTATGCTGCCGCCAATTGCCGATGAGGTTTTAGGTGCAAGTGATTTTGTCTACGATCTTATGTATAAGAGCGATGGCAAGACCGCTTTTGTCTCTAAAGCTTTAGCTTTAGGTGTCAAGCACTGCCATGACGGCTTTGGTATGCTTTTAGGACAAGCTGCTTTAAGTTTTGAGCTGTGGCGTGGAGTTAGACCTGATTTAGCTAAGACTTATCAGGAATTTGTCAAACGCTGTGGTCGCGATGCTTAAATTTGAGCTTGATGATAATTATCCCTTTATCGCTGATGTCCTCGCTCTTCAGGATGCCTGTGCCTCCTTATATGTAGATAGGGAGGTCACGCTCTATGCTAAAGAGCGTTTGGAACTGCGTTTTGCCGATCCTAAGCTTAAGCCCTTTTATTTAGATTGGACGCAGGGGTCGTGGCAATGGCGCTTTAAGCATTCAGGCAAACATTCTGAGGCTGTAGCCCGGGCTGTCATCGGTAAGCTTAAAGAGCCTGTAGTCGTCGATGCCACCGCCGGCTTAGGTCGCGACTCTTTAGTTTTGCAAAATGCCGGCGCGCAGGTCTTTATGTTTGAGCGCAATCCCCTAGTGTGGCTGTTTTTACAGGCAGCGCGCTTTAATGCTTTGCAAAATGATGCCTTTGTTGCGAGCTTTCCTCAGGGTTTGCCTACCCTCATGCCCTATGGTACGTATTTAGATTATGCTAGAACTCACCAAGACTTTAGCTGTGAGGTAGTCTATTATGATCCGATGTTCCCTAGCCGCCAAAAAAGCGCGCAGGTCAAAAAGGATATGCAGATCTTCCACAGTATTGTCGGTAAGGATGAGGATAGCTTAAGCTATGCGCACAGTCTCATACAGTTGCCTAAGTTTAGAACTGTAATTAAGCGCCCTGATAGTGCCCCACCGCTTATCCCTTGTGATTATAGTGTCGACGGTAAGGCCTGTCATTTTGATTGCTATGTGAGCAAAAAAGCCTAGAGGCGCGCAAAGCCTGCCTGTATAAAGTAATTTAAGGCGCGCGTATCTTCGGCTAAGAATTTTATCAAAGTCTCAACATCGCGCGGATTTTTACTGTCTTTAAGGGGAATGGCATAATAGGTCAAATCCTGATAATTTTCGCGCGGTACCTGCCAATAGGAGCCCTGGGCTTTACCATCTTTGACAATGAGGGGCTTAGATAAAAAGCCACATTGTACATTGCCTGAGGATACCATAGCATAGACTTGATATTCGTGATTAGCTCTATAGATATGGCCTATAAGATAATCAGTAGGGAAGTTATTTTTAGAGACAATACTATGGGTAGCAAAGCCTACCGGAGTGAGACGTGGATCGGCAAGCGCTATGGATTTAAGGCGTTTAGCACTTACAGCAGCTGCGGTTTTATCTAAAAGTGTAGGATCGGCAGACCAGAGAATAAGTGGAGCTCGGACTAGAGCTCTTTTGTTTATTTGTGCTTTGCCGGAGCGAATTAAGAGGGCGGGTAATTTTTCATCATAAGCGATGACAAGATCGCACTTTTCCTCGTGATTGGCAATCTTAGCGTAGATATCGGTGGCGGTAGCATAGCTAGCCTTAAAGTCTATAGGAGCAATGGTGGCAATAGCTTCAAGGGCACTATAGGTCTGTGGGACTGCACAGACCTTTAAGGGTTGCGCGACAGCCTGCAGGCTCAGCAGGCTTAAGATTAAAATTAACTTTTCAATTGTTTTTCGCATTTTAAGATTCTGTCAGTAATTTCAAGGCTCGAGCCTGCAGATCTGAGCTTATCAGCAAAGCCTGGTATATTTAAAATTACGGACAGCTGTCCTAATAAATTTAAATGCGAGACATGATCATCAGGGGTAGCCAGCATAAAAATGAGATCACATTTTTTACCATCTGGGGCCCCAAAATCAAGTGCTTTTTCAAGTGTGGCTACCGCTAGGGCCATACGGCGAATCCCAGGACCGCGCGCGTGCGGAATGGCAATACCCTCGGCAATGCCTGCCGGGTTTTCCTGCATTTTCAGTCTTATCATTTCAAGATAATCTTTTTTAGAGCTGATAGCGGAAACCTTATAGAGGCGATCGGCCATTTGCGATAATACCTCATCGACACTTTCGGCTTTTAAATTCCAAATTACCGCTTCATTATCTAAGGCATAACGTAAGGGGAAGGTCGAACTTTTTTTGATGAAATTGTCATTTTGTGTTTTAAAAAGCTCAACGGTATTTAAAATATTTTGGAAAAAATCGCCATGTAAACGGTATTTAGTCAAATAAATGATCAGCATTAAAATGCTTAAAATCACGCCGATGACGAGAATAAAGCGGACTGATAATAAGTATGAAGGCTGTTTAATCTGACTTAAAAGCACACTGACAATATTAAAGGAGAAGTCAGAGATCATTAAAGCCACCACTAAACCTAATTTAGCTGAGGCGGTTTGTAAGGCAAAAACAATGCCTTCAGTACGGATATTATGTCTAAATTCACCATAATCGACGCAGTCAGAACTCATTACAGTAGTCGAGGCAATTGACCAGGCCATACCTAAGCCTGAGACACAATAGGCAATGGTGAATAGATTGAAATTGCCATATTGTTGCGGGTTCGTGAAGATCATGAGCGTATAACCTGCGGCCATAAGCACAAAGGAGCAGATGATCACAAAGCGCCGGGAGAAGACCTGACAGCAATTTCTATATAAAGAGAAACCTAAAAAGCCGGCAATAGCGCCCGGTAAGAGAAAATCTGAGGCAAGTGAAATATTCGGGCTTTTAGTGAAGAAAAAGAGGATAAGCGAGCTATTTATCGTCAATAAAATCAATTGCTGTAAGAAGGATATCAGGGCAATGACTATCAATTGATCGTTATGACAAACAAGCTCGCCGAGCTTTTGCAGACTGATATTCTTGCGCGGGCGATCACGGGTTCTGTCGGTGATGCTAAGAATTGTCAGCATTATCGAGGCGATAAAGATGCAAGCTATAATGGCGGCAAATAGCGAAAAGTAATCGTGCGTAAAATTATATTTAGTGCGCAGTAAATATAAAGCCGGCAGTCCTCCTAAAAGCATTAATTGTGAGCCGACTATGGCGCCAGCACGCGGAATGGCGGTCATTCTTTCACGGGTAGCACTATCGGTACCAAAGGTCGGAATGAGGCCCCAAAAGGCGATATCGTGAATTGAATAAAATAAGGTCCATAAGAGATAGGTGACAATAATATAGGCATAGAGAGCTAAGCCCTCTAAAGACGGCACATTGAACATGAGGACGGTCAATATGGCCGCGCCTATACCGCCACAGAGTAAGGCGGGTTTGAATTTACCAAAACGGCAATAAAATCTATCAAAAAACCAGCCGATGATGACATCATCTAAAGCATCGACAATTCTGATAAGGAAGAAGGCAGTAGTGATAAAGGAGAGCGGGAGCACGAGTACCTGATCTAGGTACAATAGGTAAAATACTGAAACCAGTATATATACCATATCTTTGCCTACGGCCCCCAAGCCGTAACCGAGCTTTTCGCTCCATGAGGGTCTATTGTTGATAAGCATATTCTTTGCCTAAGTGTGGCTCTCTTTATATTGAAGTTTTTGTTGGAAAATCAACAATATTAATGGAAGAGCCACGAACTTTAAACATTCTTATGCCAAAAATTATTCCACGGTCACAGATTTAGCTAAATTGCGAGGTTGATCAACATCAGTACCGTTGATAACAGCGCAATGATAGGCTAAAAGCTGTAGCGGAATGGTAAAGAGAATGGGCTGTAAAATTTCCGGACAATCACAGAGGGAAATGACACGGGTATTGAGATCAGCCTTTAAAGCACTGTCCTCAGAATTGAAGATATAGAGCTTACCGCCACGGGCACGCACTTCTTCAATATTAGAGACTAATTTACCCATAAGGGCATTATCCGGGGCCACCACCACAACGGGCATATTGCGATCGATAAGCGCAATCGGGCCGTGCTTAAGTTCACCGGCAGCATAGCCTTCAGCGTGGATATAGCTGATTTCCTTAAGTTTTAAAGCGCCCTCTAAGGCGATAGGGTACATGACACCACGGCCTAAGAACAGGCAGTGATGCTTGTCAGCAAATTCCGAGGCTAATTGTAAAATTTCCTGATCTTTAGCTAAGAATTTCTCGCATAAGGACGGTAATTGTCTTAAGGAGGTGATGATTTGTGCGCGTTTATCCTCATCTAAGCTCTGTTTTTGTTTAGCTAGGAGTAAAGCGAGCATTAACAGGCTTAAAAGCTGTGTGGTAAAGGCCTTAGTGGAGGCGACACCGATCTCAGCACCAGCACGGGTGAGCAAGGTAAAGTCAGACTCGCGCACTAAGGAGGAGCCGTTGACATTACAGATGCATAGGGAGTGCTTATAGCCTTGCTCTTTAGCTAAACGCAGTGAGGCTAAGGTATCAGCCGTTTCACCTGACTGTGAGATGGTGATAAAGAGGCTATTTTTACGCACTACAGCATGGCGATAGCGATATTCAGAGGCGATATCGATATTGCAGGGAACTCCGGTTAGCTCTTCAAACCAATATTTACCGACGAGACCGGCATGGAAAGAAGTACCACAGGCGACAATCTGAATATTATCGATATCTACAAGACTATCATCCTTAAGGCCAATAATGGTGTCGTTTTTAACTGTAGTTTCATCTAAGCGTTCGAGCATGGTATTGCGCAGAGCATCAGGCTGCTCATAGATCTCTTTTTGCATATAATGATCAAAAGCGCCTTTAGAAATGCTCTCGGCATCGATCTCCGTTTCCTGAGCCTTTTTCTCATGACGCTGACCATCAAGACCACAGACCTCGATGCTTTCAGTGGTGATCACTGCCATCTCGCGCTCATCAAGATAGATGAAATTGCGGGTTACCGGTAATAAGGCTAAGACGTCGGAGGCTACAAAGTTCTCACCAATACCTAAACCGATGACGAGCGGAGAGCCACAACGGGCTACATATAAAACTCCCTCTTCATTTTTATCGATAAGCGCAATAGCATAGGAGCCATGCACCTCATTGAGAGCCTTAAGTAAGGCTTCTTTGAGATTAGCACTGTCTTTTTGATGAGAATGAATGAGGCATAATAAAACCTCAGTATCAGTCTCAGACTTAAAGCTATAGCCAAGAGCTAGGAGCTTTGCCTTGATTTCCTTGAAGTTTTCAATAATGCCATTGTGCACTAAGGCTAAATTATCATAAATATGCGGGTGGGCATTAGTGACTGAAGGTACACCATGAGTAGCCCAACGGGTATGGGCAATACCTAGATGGCCTAAAGCACCGTGCTCTTTGACTTCTAAAGTCAAAGAGGCCACTTTAGAGGTGGTTTTTAGACAATTGAATTTATGCTCAGCAAGCGTACAAATACCGGCGCTGTCATAACCGCGGTATTCAAGACGTGACAGGCCAGTAAGCAAGATGGGGGCGACATTTCTTTGCGCTGTGGCGCCGACAATTCCGCACATAATTATTTCTCCGCTTTAATTTTATGAGGGCGCTGATAGTTTTCTTTAATCGTACTTTCACAACGAGTTAGAACTAAGCATCCTTTAGTTAATTGAGTTCTATGGGTGACGGTGGTACCAGCGGCAATGGTGACGCCTTCAGGTACAGTTACCGGCGCTACGAGCTGCGAGTCTGAGCCGACAAAGACATCATCCCCGATGATGGTCTTAAATTTATTAGCACCATCATAATTACAGGTAATGGTACCAGCACCGATATTGACCTCATTACCGATGGTAGCATCACCTAGGTAGCTCAAATGTCCAGCCTTAGTACCGACACCGAGATAGGATTTTTTGATCTCCACAAAGTTACCGACGTGAGCCTTTTTATCTAAGGTGACGCCCGGGCGTAGACGGGTGAAAGGTCCAACAGTGGTGTCTTCACCTAATTGTGATTGCTCCATGACGGTATAAGGGGAGATGATCGCGCCATCGGCAATAGTGCAATCAGAGATGACACAGCCTGCGCCAATGACGACATTATTACCGATCTTAACCTTGCCTTTGATAATGACATTGATATCGATAAAGTCATCGCGACCGTGTTCGAGGCTACCTCTGAGATCAAAGCGCTGAGGATCGGCCATAGAGACGCCTTCATCCATAAGTCTTAAGGCTTGACGGTACTGATATAGACGTTCGACAACAGACAACTGACGTTTGCTATTAACACCTGAGAGCATCTCAAAGTCAGGGGCAATCTCGACCCCGACCTCTTGGCCTTCAGAGGCTAAAAGGCCAGCTAAATCAGTTAGATAATATTCACCCTGAGCATTGTGGTTTTGAATTTTAGGAATATAGTCAAGCAGGATCTGCGCTTTAGCAATAATGATCCCGGTATTGATTTCACAGATCTTACGGGTTTGCTCATCAGCATCCTTTTGCTCGACAATTTTCAATAAATTGTGCTGGGCATTGCGGACGATACGGCCGTAACCTGTGGGATCTGAGGCGATGGCACTGAGGACCATCAAGGGCTTGTGTGCAAGCTTTTGATAGAGATCTAAGAGGGTCTCTTTAGGGGTCAGCGGGGTATCGCCATATAAGACCATGACATCATTTTTAGGCTCAATCTTAGGTAAGGCCATAGCGACAGCATGGGCTGTGCCTAATTGTTCTTTTTGTAAGACGGTGTCTACATTGATAGCATCTAAGCTTAAAGTCTTTAAATAATCTTCAACTAATTCACAGCCATGACCGATAACTACGTGAATGGCTTCAGGCTTAAGCTCACAGGCGGTCTTGATGACGTGACCGAGCATCGGCATGCCGGCAACCTCGTGTAAAACCTTAGGCTTATCAGAATGCATGCGGCTTCCCTTGCCGGCAGCTAAGATTACAATTTCAAGTGCCATAGCTAATGCTCCTTTTTCTGGCGGTGATAGGCATAAATAATGACGGCAAGGCCCGCAAGAATAAAGGGCACACTCAGATATTGACCGACGGTAAAGATAGTACCGGTACTATAGTCAGCCTGCTCCATCTTAAAGGGCTCAATCAATATGCGACTGCCGAAGACTAAAATAAATAACAAGCCAAAAATCAATCCATGGGGACGTTTTTTAAAGTTAAAGTAGATGAGGCTTAAAACGATAAAGGTAATTAAATAGGCACAGGCCTCGTAAAGTTGTGCCGGATGGCGCGGGAAGGTCTCACCTAATCTTGCAAAGATTACGCCATAATCGCCATGAGTGGGTATACCTAAAATTTCGGAATTAGTGAAATTGCCGCAACGGATCAGAGTGGAGACTAGAGATACCGGGATACTTAGCATATCTAACATTTCTAAGAGCCGGTATTGATAGCGGCGGCAGAAGATGAAGACGGTGATGAGCACACCGACAGTACCACCATGACTTGCAAGTCCGCCATGCCAGATTTTTAAGATTTCTAGCGGATGGCTTAAATAGAAATCCGGCTCATAGAAGAAGCAATGTCCTAAACGGGCACCGATGACGGTACCGAAGAAGACTAAAACTAAAAGTTTATCTAGATCCTCAGTTTTGTATTGCAGTTTTTTGAACATATATTGCATGAGGAAATAGCCGATGATAAAGCCAAAGGAAAATAAAAGACCGTACCATCTGATACTTATAGGGCCTAGGCTCAATACAAGAGGCTCGATATTTGAAACAAATAGCATTTGTTGATCCTAAAATCTGCTAAAATTTAATATCATTTTATTTTAGCACAAGAAATTTAATGCCTACTTTTACTTTACATGCTAGCGAGTCTTTTTGCGGCGGTGTGGGGGTGACCTTATTTGTCCTAGGTCTTATCACACTTTTTATCCCTCGTCATTTTCGTCTAGGCGTTGTTGCCATGTGCTGTGGCAATATTTTCTTTGTTATGGCCATAGCTTTTCCTAAAAAAATTGCTGAATTTTGTCAAAGTTTAGGCTTTGAGGATGCAACTCTCAGTGAGGATTTGCGCTATCTAGGTGTTTTAGTAGGATTGCTTTTATCGGCATTATTGTATTTCCTCTCTAGGGCCCACTTAGTCAAGCCTAAAGCACAAAGTGCTAACGCTCAGCTCACGAGTGCTCAGCATAAGAGTAAATCTAAGATCGAGCCTAAATGATCATTGTTTTAGCGTCACAAGAGCAATTGCTTACGGAAATTGAGCATTTACCTGAGCTTATTCGCGCTCAGGGTGCTCTCTATTCAAAGGTTCGTCAACGTTCTTTTTTCTCCGGGCGCTTACTTTTAAAAAAATGCCTGCATTATTTTTTTGACTGTGAAAGCTTACCTCCTATCAGTGTTGAAGCTAAGGGTCGACCTTTATTAGAAGGGCAGGGCCTACCTTTCTTTAGCCTCTCGCATACAGGTAAGATGGTGGCTATAGCCTTAGGCTTTAAGACTTTAGGTCTTGATGTTGAACAGATAAAACCGCGCTCTGAGGCCTTATGGCAGCGCGTTTTAAGCCCACAAGAGCTTACGGCACTGAAAAATTCTTCTAAGCCTCAGGAGCTCTTTACCTTATTGTGGACAGTACGCGAGGCTTTATTGAAAACTGATGGCCGGGGCTTAGGCGGCTTAAGTGCTGTCCATTGCAATCTTGAGACTAAACAGGCTTTTTATCGCCATCAAAACTCAGGTCAGGTGCGCTCTTGGCGCCTTGATGAGAATTTATGCATGAGTGCTTATGTAAGCTCTCAGGAGCCACAGCTACATATTTATCGTCTAGAGGGGCAAAACTTTACTCCGCTAAGTCTTAGCCCTCAATATATATTCACTCTCAATAAGTAACCTTAACGCAGGCATTGCCTAGGACATCGCGCAGGGTGTCGATAAGATCGTCTGAGGCTAGGTAGCGGTAGCGATCTGAGCGTAATTTTAAGAGTTTATTGTCGATAATTAGGTTAAGCGCACAGCCTGAGGGTACGTCGTTAGGATTATAGGCAGTCTGCTTTAGGCGCATAATCTCGGCAACATCGACGCGATTGTGCATGAGCACATTGTCGATAAGCTCAATATTCTCTAAAAGCGCTGACTTTTTGAGATTGAGGGTCAAGCTCTTAGCTTTTTGCTGACGTAGCATATCCAAACTTGAAATACGTGAGGTCCTAAGGCGTTGCATTCCGTCTTCAGAGAGGCTGAGGAAACCCTCAACTACTAAAATTAAAGGTGAAGGTAAAAATTCCTCATTAGGCGAGGCCTTTTTGCGCTGATTGAAGCTACGCTCACGCTCAGTATAGATATGCTCAAAGGTCTCCGCATTATTGCCAAAGGCCGGGAAGCTAAAGGTCGAGGTACCATCGTCAAGAGTGATGATATAGAACTTACTGCCATCACCTTTGGCCGAGAGGCGGCTATAGCTGTCGATCACCACGCCTGCAATAGTGACGGCATTTGGGCGATCAAGACTACCTGGGATCATATTTTTGAGGGTAGTGGTACCGCAGAATTGATAGAGCTCGGAGCGATAGGCATCAATAGGGTGACCTGAGAGGTAGAGACCTAAGAGGTTTTTCTCATGATGCAATCTAACCTTATCAGGCCACATCTTGCGCTCTATAAGATTAGGTTTAGCGCGGGTATCATTTAATCCAGAGAAGAGATCCATCTGTCCTGAGGATTTGTCGGCAGAAAATTGTTGCGCACATTTGATAGCCGTCGGAATGCTAGCAAGCAAGCTCGCGCGATTTTTATGCAGTTTATCTAAAGCACCGCTCTTCACTAAGGCCTCAAGCGAGCCCTTTGACAGATAATCCATGCCGATACGCAAGACAAAGTCAAAGAGATCGGTATAAGGTCCATTAGCCTCGCGCTCTTCGGCCATCTTATCGATAAGGCGATTACCGATACCTTTAATGGCGGAAAAGCCATAGATGACCGCTCCCTTATCATCGACACCGAAATGGAAGCGTCCGATATTGACATCTGGTGGATTGACAGCTACGCCTAAGCGATGGCATTCACCGATATAGGCGATGAGTTTGTCGGTCTTCAGACAGTCGGCGGTCATCATGGCCGCGAGAAATTCAGCTGGATAATGTACCTTAAGCCATAAGGTCCACCAGGCTACGAGAGCATAGGCCGCTGAGTGGGACTTATTGAAGCCGTAGGCGGCGAACATCTCTACCTGATCGAAGATCTTCATGCAGACATCGCCGTCTTTATTTTTCTTTTTACAGCCATTGAGGAAGACGTCACGCTGTGCTGCCATTTCAGCGGGGATCTTCTTACCCATAGCACGTCTTAAAATATCAGCGCCACCTAGGGAGTAGCCGGCTAATACCTGCGCAATCTGCATGACCTGCTCTTGATAGACGATAACGCCGTAGGTAGAGTCCAAAATCGGTTTGAGGTCGAGATCCTGAGCCTCAGGTAGAGGATAACTGACCTCTTCACGACCGTGCTTACGCTGTACGAAGTGATCCACCATGCCGCTCTTAATAGGTCCTGGGCGATAGAGCGCCACCAAAGCGATAAGATCGTCAAAGCGGTCAGGTTTCATCTGGCCTATGAGCTTACGCATACCGGTAGATTCAAGCTGGAAGACTGCAGTTGTTTCAGTCTGCTGAATCATGGCATAGGAGAGCGGATCCTCATAGGGAATAGCGGCGATATTTAAAGGTTCCTTGCCCTCGCGTTGGCGCTTAACATCGATCATGGTTTTGGCATCATCGATGATAGTAAGGGTGGTTAAGCCTAAGAAGTCGAACTTAACTAAGCCGGCATGTTCGACATCTTTTTTATCAAATTGTGTGATCGGATTGCCGTCAGAATCGAGCATGAGTGGGGAGAATTCAGCAATACGGGTCGGGGAAATTACCACACCGGCGGCATGTTTACCGATACTGCGAATTACACCTTCAAGTCGTCTGGATACGGAGATAAGTTCAACTGATTCTTTATCATCATTGATCTTAGCTTGATTGTAGAAATTCAAAAAGTCGGGAGCGACGCTTTGGCAGGGCTTACCTTTTTTATCGATACCCATGCAGTCATTGAAGCTCGTGCCCGGGCTTTCTGGAATTAAATTAGCGATACGGCGCACCTGCGCAAGCGGAACTCCGATGGCGCGGCCTACACCTTGAATAGCGGCACGCGGGGCGAGGGTACCGAAAGCGGCGATCTGCGAGACAGCCGGACGGCCATAATGATCGACTACGTGCTGTAACGTTAGATAACGCTTACGCTGACAAAAGTCGATATCAAAGTCCGGCATGGAGACACGCTCAGGGTTTAGGAATCTTTCAAAGAGCAGATCAAAGCGTATGGGATCAAAGTCGGTAATGGTGAGAGCATAAGCTACTAGTGAGCCACCACCTGAACCACGGCCGGGGCCTACCGGCACGCCATGGGCCTTTGACCATTGAATAAATTCCATAACGATGAGGAAGTAGCCGGGGAAGTCCATATTGATGATAACATCAAGCTCAGTCTCCAAGCGCGCCTCATAGATAGGGCGTTTTTCCTCACGTACTTTAGGATCAGGAAAGAGGAAGTCTAAGCGTTCTTTTAGACCTTTACGTGAGGCCATACGCAGATAATCGGCTGTCGACATTTCGCCAGTGTCATAATGCGGCAGACGCGGATGGTCAAGTTCAATTTCGACATTACAGCGCTCAGCAATGGCGCGGGAATTAGCTAAAGCCTCAGGCAGATCGGCAAATAATTCTTCCATCTCCTGAGGGGATCTTAAAAATTGCTCCTCAGAATAGATCCTAGCCAGTTCGCGATTACCCTTTTGTAAGCCTTTTTGAATGGAAACACGGATATCATGGACATAATAATCGCTAAGTCCATCCTCTGTCAGATCCTGAGGTCCTGATAAAAAGCGGGTGTCATTGGTGGCTACAGGATAAAAACCGTATTGTAAGCACAGATCTAAGGCCTTTTGCTCAAATTCGCTTTCACCTTCACGATGGGTACGGGTGATTTCAAAGCAAAAGCGTTCAGGATAATATTTTTTATAAAATTCAAGGCGTTCTTTGAGGTTCTTTTCGTCCTCGGTGTGCAGAAAATAAGCGATATCACCGCGAAAGCCATTGAGAAGAATAATGCCTTCTGCGTATTTAGCGAGATCTTCAATGCTAGCTGCGACGCCATCGATATCGGGATTGGCGGAATTTACCCAAGCATCGGAGAGAATATCGTAGAGATTTTGCTTGCCGACGCGATCCATAGCGAGGAGAGTGACGGTAAAAAAGCGCTCCTTTTCACCGGGCTTAGTTTTTTCACGTACCTGTAGATCAGCACCCATGATAGGTTTGATACCAGCGGCTTTACAGGCAGAATAAAAACGTACGAAACCTGCCATATTATTGAAATCAGTGACCGCTATAGCTGGGATGCCGAGCTTTTGCGCCCGCTTGACGATAGGCCCTACATTTTGCAGACCATCGTTGATGGAATAGCAGGAGCGGACATGAAGGGGAATATAGGCAAGGCTTTCAACAGTCATACGTTTTATCCATATTTAAGCTGGTGCTTTTAAAGTTTCTCGCTGTCTATTATTTCATAAAACAGCCTAGGGTTTTGCTTTTGTAGGCGCTAAGTGTTGACCTTAGTGAAAAAAATAAAGGCCCCAGCGGGACCTTTATTTAAAATTTAAGAAAAAGCTTTAATTATTTAAGCTTCTTGTAGGCATTGATGAGGCCGTTAGTGGAGCTGTCGTGGCTCTTGATCTCGTCTTGGTTTACAAGCTCAGGGATGATCTTTAAGGCTAACTGCTTACCTAATTCAACACCCCATTGATCGAAGGTGTAGATATTGAGGATAGAGCCCTGAGTGAAGATCTTGTGCTCATACATGGCCACTAACATACCTAAGGTTCTTGGAGTGATTTCCTTGACTAAGAAGGAGTTAGTCGGACGGTTACCCTCGAAGACCTTGAACGGAACTACGTCCTTAACCTGATCTAAGGTCTTGCCCTTAGCTTCAAACTCGGCGATGACCTGCTCACGGGTCTTGCCGAAAGCTAAAGCTTCAGTCTGAGCGAAGAAGTTAGATAAGAGTTTGACGTGGTGATCGCCTACTGGATTGTGGGTTCTTGCCGGAGCGATGAAGTCACAAGGAATGACCTTAGTGCCCTGATGGATTAACTGATAGAAAGCGTGCTGACCGTTAGTACCAGGCTCACCCCAAATGATAGGGCCAGTCTGATAATCGCAGACATTGCCATTGCGATCGACATACTTACCATTAGACTCCATATTGCCCTGCTGGAAGTAGGCCGGGAAGCGGTACATATACTGATCGTAAGGTAAGATAGCCTCAGTCTCAAAGCCGTAGAAATTGTTGTACCAAATGCCGATGAGGGCTAATAAGACAGAGAGGTTCTTCTCAGCGGGGGTCTCTCTGAAGTAGCAGTCATACTCATAACCACCCTTTAAGAAGGCCTCGAAATTGTCATAACCGCAAGCTAAGGCGATGGATAAACCGATAGCAGACCAAGAAGAGTAACGGCCACCGACCCAATCCCAGAACTCGAACATATTGTCAGTATCGATACCGAACTCAGCAACGCCCTGAGCATTGGTAGATAAGGCGACGAAGTGCTTAGCTACGTGCTTTACGTCCTTAGCAGACTTTAAGAACCAGTCACGAGCGGTGTGAGCATTGGTCATGGTCTCTAAGGTGGTGAAGGTCTTAGAAGCGATGAGGAATAAGGTGGTCTCAGGATCTAAGGTCTTTAAAACTTCACAAATCTGAGTGCCGTCGATATTAGAGACGAAATGGGTGTGAAGGTGATTGTGGTAAGGAGTTAAAGCGGCGGTGATCATGCACGGACCTAAGTCAGAGCCACCGATACCGATATTGACAACGTCGGTAATGGTCTTACCGGTATAACCCTTCCACTCGCCAGAGATAACGCGGTCACAGAACTTCTTCATTTTCTCTTGAACAGCGCGGACATCTTTCATGACATCAACGCCATCAAGCATAATGCTGTTGCCGGAGAAATCACGTAAAGCGGTGTGTAATACGGCACGATCCTCAGTACGGTTGATCTTCTCAGCGGTGAACATAGCCTCGATGTTCTCAGTGAGCTTGGTCTCTTTAGCTAATTCTAATAAGAGTTCTAAAGTGGTTTCATCGATGAGGTTCTTAGAATAATCGGCAACGATATCCCCGCCAGCGATGCTCATAGAATATTTGTTGAAGCGCTCTGGATCCTGAGCAAATAATTCTTTTAAGGTGCGGCCCTTAGTAGCCTCGAAATGAGCGGTGAGCTTTTTCCAAGCTTCAGTGGTGGTAGGATTGATGTTGTTAAACATGAATAACTCTCCTCAATGAAAACTAGCATAAACAGCAAAAAAATATAGCTGTTAATGCTAGTTATGATACTCCTATTACACCTATGCTTAAAACCGCAATTTTTTTAACAAATGCTTTTTTTTGCAATTATTACGCTTAGATCCCGCATTTTTATGCAAAAGAGCGCGTTTTTAAGAATTTTTTTCTAAGTGATGATTTCATTACGGCGGCGATTGAGATCTGGCGCAAAACTTGGAGCTAAACGGGAGATAAGATCAAATACAATCTGTACCTTGCGATCATCAGCTTGTTCTTTTTTACAGCATAAAGCGACGCGGAAATTAGACCACGGTAATTCGCGGATCACATTGACATCGTTTTTAAAAGGCGAAATTTCATAAACTAAGCGCGGTACCACAGCAAAACCAAAGCCTAAGCCAGCTAAGCTGACAATTGCCTCATGTCCGGCAATTTCAGCATAGATCTCAGGCTTAATATCCATAGCTGCAAACCATTTTTCGACCTCAAAGCGCAATTGACCTTTTTCCGGAATAATAAAAGGCATGCCATTGAGATCGGCATTTTGGAGATCGGCACTTAAATTAAGTTCAAAACGCGGCTTTTTAGGAGCTAGTAAGACTAAGGGTAGATTTACGAGATCTAAAAATTGAATATTGTCAGGAATTTCCTGAGGTAAGGCGCTGATCACTACATCGATATCCGGCTCTTCAAGCTTATCTAAAGCATCGGCAGGATCGCCTGTTTCAAGCTTAACCTCTAAATGCGGCGCCGTTAGATGAAGCTCATTTAAAATGCGCGGGATAAAAAGATAGCTAGCAGTTACCGAGCAATAGATCTTTATTTTTCCACAAACAGTCTCTGCTCCTTGATGTAATTCATGCTCTAAGGACACATATTGATTGAGAGTTTGTCTGGCAAATTGTTCAAACTTTCTGCCGGCTGAGGTAATGAAAATACCTTTTTTATCGCGTATGCATAATTTAGCCTGAAGCAGTTTTTCAAGCTTATTTAAGGTACGCGAGAGGGTAGAAGGGCTTACATTACATAAAGATGCAGTGCGGGTCAGGTTTTCAGTTTCGCATAGCCTTAAAAAGGTAGCGGCATCTTTTAAATCGATCACGGCAATGTCCTAAAAATGTGATTTATTGCAAAAATTGCAATATACAAGAAATTATATGCCATTTTATAAAATTTCTGTTATTATTAAAAGCACTTCAAAACAGTAATAAAATTTTTGATTAAAGGTGTGTGCAAATGGGCATCAATTACTTTAATACTTTGAACTTACGCCAGAAGCTGGCACAGTTAGGCTGCTGTGAGCTCATGGCTCGTAGCGAGTTTGCAGATGGCTGCAATTTCTTAAAGGGCAAGAAGATCGTCATCGTCGGTTGCGGTGCTCAGGGCTTAAACCAGGGCTTAAACCTCCGTGATTCAGGTCTTGACGTCAGCTATGCTTTACGTGATGCCGCTATCGCTGAGAAGCGTGCTTCTTTCAAGCGTGCTACCGAGAATGGCTTTAAGGTTGGCAACTATCAGGAGTTAATCCCGACTGCTGATTTAGTTATCAACTTAACTCCGGATAAGCAGCACGAGAATGTTATCAATTCCATTCAGCCTTTAATGAAGGCCGGTGCCTGCATCGGTTATTCTCACGGCTTCAACATTGTTGAGTTAGGTATGCAGGTGCGTAAGGACTTAACCGTAGTTATGGTTGCTCCTAAGTCCCCTGGTACTGAGGTTCGTGAAGAGTATCGTCGTGGCTTCGGTACCCCGACTCTGTTAGCCGTTCACCCTGAGAACGATCCTAACAATGAGGGCTGGGCTTATGCTAAGGCTTGGGCTGCCGGTATCGGTGGTGATCGCGCCGGTTGCTTACGTTCTTCCTTCGTTGCTGAGGTTAAGTCTGACCTCATGGGCGAGCAGACCATTCTGTGCGGTGTTTTACAGGCTGCTACCGTTTTATGCTACGACCGCGCTGTAGCTTTAGGTTTAGACAAGGCTTATGCTTGCAAGCTCTTACAGTACGGTTGGGAAACTGTCTGCGAGGCTTTAAAGCAGGGCGGTATCACCAATATGATGGACCGTCTCTCTAACCCGGCTAAGGTTAAGGCTTTCTACTTAGCTGAAGAGTTAAAGACCTTAATGAAGGATCTGTACTTAAAGCACATGGACGACATCGAAAGTGGCGAGTTCTCCCGTGTTATGATGGAAGACTGGGCTAATAACGACGTCAATCTCCACACCTGGCGTGATAATTATGCTAAGTGCGCCTTTGAGAATGCCCCGGCTTGCGATACTAAGATCACTGAGCAGGAATACTTCGATAAGGGTATCTTAATGGTTGCCTTTGCTAAGGCTGGTATTGAGTTAGCTTTCGAGACCATGACTAAGTCTGGTATCTACCCTGAGTCTGCTTACTACGAGTCCTTACACGAGTTACCGCTTATCGCTAATACCATCGCTCGTCGTCGTTTATACGAGATGAACGTAGTTATTTCCGATACTGCTGAGTACGGTAACTACCTCTTCGCTAATGCCGCTATTCCGCTCTTAAAGGACTTCATGGAGAAGACCGAGTTAGACGTATTCGGCAAGGGCTTAGAGGGTGATAATTGCGTCGATAATTTAGAGCTTATCCGCGTCAATGATTGCATCCGCAACCACCCGATTGAGGTTGTTGGTCGCAAGCTCCGTGCTTATATGTCCGACATGAAGGAAATCTCTGTTGGTAACAACTAATTTTTA
>OGWZ01000382.1_pt1 | contig 51013 bp, 47 predicted proteins | sample 1576141 | NCBI WGS metagenome assembly OGWZ01 (sample SAMEA3541512, study PRJEB24748) | human gut metagenome | biome: human gut; feature: human-associated habitat; material: faeces | place: China | collected 2012
ATCCCATTGGAGCGCATGAATCGGGTTTGATTGGTGAAAATCCAAAGGGAATCCCCAATAACTTGATGCCATATATTATGAAGGTGGCAACAGGCGAACTTCCTGAATTAGGTGTATTTGGAGATGATTATGATACGCCGGATGGAACGGGTGTTCGTGACTATATTCATGTGGTCGACTTGGCTAAAGGACATGTATTAGCGATTGAAAAGTACAATACACCAGGTGTACATATTTGTAACTTGGGAACAGGAAAAGGATATAGTGTATTAGATATTGTACATGCCTTTGAAAGAGTAAATGGAATTAAGATTCCTTATGTCATCAAACCAAGACGTCCAGGTGATATTGCGACTTGCTACGCAGATCCGACTCGTGCTAAGGAACAGCTAGGCTGGGTAGCTGAAAAGAACTTGGATGATATGTGTAGAGACACATGGAATTTTGCGAAGAAACAATTATTATAGTGAGGTATTTATGGCAAAGATTATTTTAACGGGGGATCGTCCGACGGGTAAATTGCATATTGGACATTATGTGGGTTCCTTAAGAAATCGTGTTCTTTTACAGAATTCTGGAGAATATGATGAAATTTATATTATGATTGCGGATGCACAGGCATTGACAGATAATTTTGATAATCCAGATAAAGTGCGTGAAAACATTTTAGAGGTGGCTTTGGATTATTTGGCTTGTGGTATTGATCCGAGTAAGACAACGATTTTTATTCAGTCTGAAATCAGTCAATTGACAGAATTGACATTCTATTATATGAACTTGGTTTCTGTAAGTCGTCTTCAAAGAAATCCAACTGTGAAGGCTGAAATTAAGATGCGTGGATTTGATGCGAGTATTCCGGTTGGCTTCCAGTGTTATCCAATTTCACAGGCTGCCGACATTACGGCATTTAAGGCGACTACGGTTCCTGCTGGTGAAGATCAGATGCCTATGATTGAACAGACGCAGGAGATCGTTCATAAATTCAATTCGATTTATGGTGAGACTTTGGTAGAACCTAAAATCTTATTACCACAAAACTGTGCTTGCTTAAGACTTCCGGGTACGGATGGTAAGGCAAAGATGTCTAAGTCTTTGGGTAACTGTATTTATTTGTCGGATGATGAAGAGACAATCAAGAAGAAAGTTATGAGTATGTATACAGATCCTGATCATATTAAGGTGAGTGATCCTGGTAAGATTGAGGGGAACTGTGTATTTACATATTTGGATGCATTCTGTAAGCCAGAGCATTTCGAAAAGTATTTGCCAGAATATGAAAACTTGGATGCATTAAAAGCTCATTATCAACGTGGTGGTTTAGGAGATGTGAAGGTGAAGCGTTTCTTAAATAGTGTTATGCAAGAAGAGTTGGCTCCAATTCGTGAAAGAAGATTGGAATGGCAGGCAAAACTTCCTGAAGTTGTCAAGATTCTAGAAGAGGGTACGAAAAAGGCGTATGCGACAGCGGAAAAGACTTTGGATGAAGTGAAGTCAAGTATGAAAATCAATTATTTCAAAGATAATTCTTTGATCTAGGGGTATAGAAAATGGTAGTTGTAGATAAAGAAAATTTTATGGGTGGTACTGGTATTGCGCATTTTGAACATATCATGAGTGCTCAAGAGATGCATGGTATGAATCGTGTGTATGCCAAGGTCACTTTAAAGAAGGGTTGTAGTGTTGGTTATCATGTGCATAATGGAGATGGCGAAGATTATTTCGTCCTTTCTGGAGTGGCAACATTGGATGATAATCATGAGCGAACTTTATATTTAAAGCCAGGAGAACATTATTTTACACCAAGTGGCAAGGGTCATAGTATTTTGAATGAACAAGATGAGGATCTTGTCTTCATGGCTTTGATTATTTATGATTCTCAACAAAAAATATAAACAGATTACTAATTTGTGCAAACATGATGAACAAAATTGATATATAATACTATTGGTTTTGTGAAAGCGGTTTCGCACATAGAACTATTTCTCTCTATAATATTTCTGTGAGAAATAATCCGTCAATTTATTCTCTTAAATCGCGACTTAATAGAGGATACCTTAAGAGTAGGAATGCGCGCCTACTCTTTTTTGTTGGTTAAACTTTGTGTATTATAGATATAGGAACGTTTGAAGTGGGTAAAAGATGCGTCTCACACGCCGTAGTGGCCTGGGTAAGCGTTATTTATTTTTGAAAGGTAGGGTATATTGTATGGCAATCAAGAGTTTTACAGATACATATAAAATTAAAGGTTCTGATATAGATCGATTTTGTCGTATTATGTCGGATACAAAGAAAATCAAAATTCAAATAACAAATGATCATCATGATCTAAAAGATGTTGAAGAATTCAAAAAAATGTTTGGATTCAGTAAATGAAGTACGTAACTGTTCTTTGAAATGAATTGATTCTAAACTTACTAGAAATAAAAAAAGTTTCTTTGGAACGACCTATGCATTTGGAAAAACGATTAATACACACTTAATTAGACAATTATCAAAGAATTATACAAATGGTAATGATAAATTGATTAGTGGGGATTTACTTATTGAACTAGCTTTCGAGCGTATTAAAGAAAAGAATATGTTAAGTCCTAGTCCAGTAATTCACATAGATTGCAAAGATGAGTCGAAGTTAAAACAATTTTATGAGAAAATGGGATTTGTTTATTTTAAGAAAAACGAGGATAAAGATTTGCTTATGTATTTGATGCCTATGAAAAAAGTGAAAGATGCGGATTTTACAAATGAAAGATGATGTATTGAGTATAATTTATTCTCTTAAATCGCGCCTTAATAGAGGATACATTAAGAGTAGGAATGCGCGCCTACTCTTTTTTGTTGCATAAATGGTTTAAAATAATTGAAATTAAGTACAAAATGTATGGAAAATGTAATATTATTAAATCATGAAAAGATTAAGTAGGATTGAGATATATAATTTTAAGAATATTAAAAGAGCCGAATTAGACTTTAATAATTCTATACTGGGTTTGTATGGACAGAATGGTTCTGGTAAAACAGCTTTGATTGATGTGTTGGATTTAGTTAAGACCATTCTGTGTGGTCAAAAAGTTTCATCGGATTTTTCAAATATGATTCATGTAGATGCAGAGTATTCTAGAATTGTAGTACAGTTTACTATGGATGAGAAGGAAAGGCATAGTGAGATTGAGTATTCGTTTAAGTTGAATAGATCTTGTATTTATGATGAGATTCTTTCTTATGCGTATACGGATGGTGAAACAAGAGTTGCAAAGTCTAAATTGATAGATACTTCAAATTCACCTATTTTTAGTCCTGTATCTAAATATAAGTCTTTGATTGGACCATCAGAAGAGAATGAGTTGAATGTCATGGTGATTAAAAAGATGGTTCGTAAGGAATTTCGATCATTTATTTTTTCAAGTGAGTTTTTGGAAGTAGTTCGAAATAGAAGTAACGAATGTAAATATAAAGAGTTTATGCGTCATATGTATATTTTAGAGAGTTTGGTTAATTTTGCGAATTATGAATTGTTTGTGGTGAAATCTAAGTGTTGTATAGATGATTCAATGGTTCTTTCTAAAAGTGCTTTGGATGTTTATAAGAGAAAAATTGAAAGTATGAATCGAGTTCTTCCTTATTTGGTGCCTGATCTTACACTGGATGTACAAGTGCTAGAAAAAGAATTGATGAGGGATAGTTCAGTTGGATATCGTGTAGAATTGGTTTCAAACAAAATACCATTTAAGTATGAGTCGGATGGTGTAAAGAGAATTGTATCAATACTACAACCTTTGATTGAGATTTTCAATAATACTTCAGTTGTCGTTGCGATTGATGATTTGGATTGTGGTATACATGAATATTTGTTTGGTGAAATCGTAAAGTTGATGTGTGAACAAGCTAAGGGGCAATTGATTTTCACAGCGCATAATTTGCGTCCGTTAGAAATAATCAATAAGAAGTTTCTAGTATTCACAACTACAGATCCAGACAATCGATATGTTCGTTATAAGAATATTGCAGCACATAATAATTTAAGGAATGTATATATAAGAGATATTGCATTAAGTGATTTCGTAAAGAGTGCAGAGATTTCTTATGGGTTAAGAAAAGCAAAAGGGTAGAGTAGTATTACCTTTGTCTTAATTGCATAGCATAATTTAATGAAAATTTAAATGTAAAGGAGCTAATATTATGGATAATACAACAAGTTTCAATATTTGTGTAGATAGTGATATTTTAAAACAATGTGAAGCCATGTATGGTGAATTAGGTGTTGATTTGAATACTGCAATCAATGTGTTTCTTAATAAGTCACTCTGTGTTGGTGGTTTTCCTTTTGATGTAAACAAGGAAACAATGGCGGCTATGTTGGAGGCTGAACGTATTGTGTACGATCCTTTGGTAAAACGATACTCTGACGTAGAGGAAGCATTGAAGGTATTGAAAGAGTGAGTATACATTGAAAACAAATATATTTAAGAAAATGAAGAAACGCTAGCTTGAGACTGTCGAAATGGAATAAAAAAAGAGTAAAAGCTCTAAATTTGATTGGTGTGAGTCTAAACATCTCACCGAGTCCTCATTGTTTTTAGCCTGGGTCCAGGCTGACGTTTCCAATCACTTTCCGTTTGGTTTTGGTAGGGTACACCGTTTTGGTATTTCTACCATCAATCGGATTTTACACAATATATTATTAAGGCTAAGGCTATCTTCTTGTGTTGACATCCATATAAATGAGTATGGATACAATAAGCTTTAGTGTTCGTGTAGATAGTAATATTAAGAAACAAAGTGAAGCGAGTATGGTAATTTGAATATCGCAATTCATGTTAATGGTTTTCTTATTGATGTTCGTTTAGAGAATCTATGTTAGAAGCAGTATTTAGTATTGAAAGATGTTAGTTTATGACTGATTTTAATACAAATTCACTAAAAAGTACAAAGACAAATGGTTGTATAGGGATTATAATAAAGATGTATTAAGTGCTAATACATAAAACTTCCTTTCTATCTTAAAACTATTGGAATGCGGCAGGACTTTGTGTCTTGTCGTTTTTCCTTTATAATGGGTGTGGAGGTTTTTTTGTGTATGAAATATCCTAAGTTTTTAAATGAGAAGTATAATACGATTGGTGTTTGTGCTATGTCGAGTGGTGTAGGGCATAAGCTAGATAGTTTTGATGCGTCTATAGAGTATATTGAATCCAATGGGTTTCATATTGTTGAAACAGCTAGTGTTCGTAATAATAGTGAACCAAGTATTGATGCCAAAACTCGGGTTGATGAATTGAATTCGTTGGTGAATGATTCTAGTGTTGGAGCTGTATGGTTGGCTGCGGGTGGTGATTTTCAGTTTGAGACGTTGCCGTATATTGATTTTGATTGGATTGAAAAGAATCCAAAGTGGTACTTGGGTGCGAGTGATCCAACAAATTTATTGTTTCCCATTACTTGTAAGTGTGATTTGGCTACGGTGTATGGTTTTAATGCGGGTAGTTTTGATGAATATGGTATCAATGAATATTCGAGTTTGTGTCTTGATTTTTTAAAGGGGAAGAATAGTAAACTTCATTCGAGTTCAATGCATCAGGATGTTGATTTTTATAATGATGGAGCTCCTATACTAAACACAAAGACAGAATATGTGGGTAATTGTAGTGTAGTGGGTAGATTACTTGGTGGTTGTTTTGAGAGTATTAATGATATGGTGGGCACGCCTTATGATTTTGTAGAAGTTTTTAATGAACGTTATAAGTTGGATGGGATTATTTGGTTCTTTGATATTTTTTCAATGAATTCATGTGATGTGTATCGTGCTTTATTGAAGATGAAGTATATGGGGTATTTTAAATATACGAAGGCTATATTGGTGGGTCGTGTACTATTTAAGAATGTTTCGGATTTAATTGGGTATGAAGACGCATTTAAAAAAGCACTACCTGATATCAATGTTGTATTTCAGGTGGATATTGGTCATACGTATCCGCATATGTATGTAGTAAATGGTGCCATGGCTAGAGTTGAAATCAAAGATGGTCATGGAACTATTAACTATGAAATTAAAGAGTGATTGAATATACGGAATACCAGGATGAAGTGCAATCATTATTCTTGTTAGTGAATTGGGTGTCTAAAGAATATCCAAAGTATTAGGGTTGGGTAATACAGGTCATTTGATTGAATTTGCTAAAGAGAAGTATGAGGCTTATTTATATATTGAGGGTGCTGGTAGTATTATCATTTGCAATCCGGATAAAGGGAATAGTTTAAAGCCTCATATCTATAGAAGGTATGGGGCATTTTGATATCTAAAAATCAAACGAACTATACTTTTCTTTTCTGGTTGAGAAAAATGCAATATAAGTATATACTGATGTTAGTTCTAATAAGTAGAAGTAATACAAAAAAGAGAGGTTGAGAAATATGATCGTTATGGATTTAAAATTGGATAATTTATGTGCATTTAGAAATTTTCATATGAATTTTTCGTATCCAAAAAAAATTGTGAATTCATATATTGAACATGAACATTTGGATGGATTACCAAATTTTCGCTATAAGAAAGTGAATATTATTATGGGTTCAAATGCGACAGGAAAGACGTCTTTAGGTCGTCTGATTCTTTCTATATTTATTTTGATTGGAAAAAGAAATGTAGAAATTATTACGTCATATATTGCGGATAAAGATAAAAAAGCTTCTTTTTCAATGGATTTTGTGAATATGGATCATGATATTTATAAGTTATACAGAATTAATGCAGAGTTTGATCCTAGTGAAAATCATGATTATTCTTCTGAGAATATTAAAATTCGAATTGAGTCGACTGATATTAAGCAAAGAGAAAATTATGAGACTTGTGCAAAAAGACTAGATTCAATAATGACAGGTTTTACAGATACGAATTACATTATGGAATTAGAAAAATTGAAGAATTTATCATGGCTATTTTCGTTTCCGTTTGATGCGTTCTTTAAAACTAGATATCGCATTGAAGAGAATGAAGAATATTTGAGAGTGTTGAATCATACTTTAAAAGTATTAGATCCTGCAATTAAGGGAATTATAAAATTAAATGAACTTGAAGATACTTATGCGATTCAGATGGGAAAGGAAGAGATTCTTATAAAAGATGGTAAGATATTAAATCCGTCTATGTTGTCTAGTGGTACAAAATCTGGTCTTGATATTGCGGGAATTGTAGCTTCTATTAAATCGGATAAACATAGTTTTTATTATTGTGATGAAAAATTTTCGTATGTACATTCAGATATCGAAAAAGGCTTTTTATCATTAATGATTTCTTTGTTGAAACCCAATAGTCAGTTGTTTTTTACAACACATAATTTAGATATATTGGATCTGCCTCTTCCTAAGCATAGTTTTAACTTCTTAAAGAAAGAAATATTTGAAGATGATCAAGTCATTAAGGTAATAAATGCGGCCGATTATCTAAAGAAGAGTACGGATTCATTGAGAAATGCAGTTGATAATGACTTGTTTTCGGTTTCACCAAATTTAGATTTATTATATGAAATTGAAGATTTGTAAGATTAGGAGCCATTGCCATGTCTAAAAATATTTATCATTTCTTTGTTGAAGGTGAAGGGGAACGTGCCATTATTAATACATTAAAAACAGATTTTCAATGTATTCAAGCTGGAAAAGTGGATGTATTTAATGTTATTCAGAATAAATTGAACAAAAATATTTTAATGAAATTAAAACCTGGAACGATTGTTATCTTGGTGTTTGATACAGATAAAGATGAAACGGATATATTAGACTACAATCTTCATTTCTTAAAAAAACAGTCTAATGTGAAAAAGGTGATTATTATTCCTGAAGTGAAAAATCTAGAGGATGAGTTAGTGCGTAGTTGTAATATTGCAAATGTAAAGGAGCTCATGAAGAGTAAATCGAATAGTGAGTATAAGAGTGATTTAGCAAAATGTAAGAATCTTAAACAAGTTTTAATAAACCATCATTTTGATATTAACTCCTTTTGGAATCAAAATCCAAAAGGAGCATTTACGAAGTATAAGAATGATAGTAATTTGATTAAGAAATAAAAGGGAAAACATTTGCGTAATTTCCAAAAAATGAAAAAAATCAAGATTTGAATTGTTTTTGTAAGTTCTCTTTGGTTGAATCAGAAAATGAGCTGTAGTTTGTAACTACAGCTCAATCTGTTTAATAAAGCAACTTTTGTATTCAAATTCGAGTTCTTTTGCGACCTTATCGTGGTCTACTGTTTTTGAGGGTGTGATAGTATCATTGTTTGTACTCCAAGTAAAAAGGAATAGTTTAATAGAAGGTATGAGGGTTGATCGTATAATGTGTTAGATATTTATAATTCACAACGAATGCAATTTGGCAATCAATGCTTCTTGAAGGACTTGCGAAAAATTGATTTTTTTGCTCATAGCTTCATTGTTTAACCATTCGGGTATGGTTAATGTTTTTTTGATAGCTTTATTGAAATGTGTTTTTGCATATTCTTCAACATCAACAGATACAAGGGTGACAAAAGATTGTTTAAATTCGAATTCAAGTTCAGATGCGATTTGTGTTGGATCAATTTCTTCTAACTTTGAAGGAATTGGAATATCTTCATTGTCTAGTTTTGCGCTGAACAATGCACCGGCTAGACAATCTATGGCCATTTCCATTGCGTCTTGTAGTGAATCTCCACATGTGGAAAGGTAATTGAAGTCTGGAAAAATGACAGAGTAATGATTTTCTTCTTTAAAGAAACAAGCTGGATAAATTGACAACATGTTGTTTACCTCCTTTTTAAAATATTCAAGCAGAGTTATTTAAGCTCTGCTTGTTTTAGAATGGATTGTTCAGTTGACTTTGATAATGGTATAGTCACTTTACCTTTTTTCGTTGGGTGTTTGTATTGCCTGTGGGAACCCATCCATCCGTAAGGATAAGTCGCTCCATATCCTTTGACGTCATTGGCATATGTGTCCTCTTTGCACAATTATCATATCAAAATATACGTGCATACACAATACGTATTATAGTGAAACGTATAAACAAAAAGAAGGAGGTTAATCCTTCTTTGAAATGTATAGCGTACATGTAAAGTCTAGGTTTTTAGATTGGTCAATTAAGTATTGTGGTTGTACTTTTGCGCCCCAGCTATTGATTCCGCCTACGCCCATTTGTTGTTTTGTGATTCTTAAGTGGGTTGTATTGGTTTGTGGAAGTTCAAATGTGTGGTTAGCGTTATATATGTGCATAAAGGAATACTTGCTTGCCATGCATTCCATTTTTTCAGACTTGATGTTTACTTGAATGGTGTCGTTAGATAGGCTGCACCATTTGCAGTCTGTGTGGTTACCGTGTTCTTGTGGCTTTAAGTATGGAATGTAGTTTGTGTCTACGTTTTCAAAGTAGAAATCGGTTAAGGCATGGTCTCGATCTATATATGTGTCTTTTTCGCCTTTTCCAAAGTAGGCGAAGTTTTTGAACTCTTCTTTTAGAGCAAATTCGATTCCAAAGAGTGGCAGTGTTTGTCTTTGTGAGTTTTTGTCTAGGTGCAACTGGATTTGAATACTTTGATTGTTGTAGACTGTATAGACAAGTTTACATTCTTCTTCAATAGATTCAAGTTGAATTGTATAGATCATTTGTGCACATTTGGAGTTTCGTATTATTTTAAAGTCAATTACATTTTGAAATAGGCTGGCATTTAGCCAGTTGGCATAGGCTTGTTTGGCACCGCGATCATTGTCTGTTAAAGCTCTATAAAAGACGGGTCTTGGTGCTTGTTGAAGTATTTCTTCATCATTTACTTGAATGGATACTAAACCTTTTCGTTTGTCGAATAAGTATTCGGTATCGATAAATTGAATGCCGATTGTTTCTTTGCCTTCTACTACAAGCATGGCTTGTTCTTTGGGTTGGTCTTGTTTGACTTCAAAGACTTGTTGGTCAAAGGATTGAATGCCTAATGGTGTTTTGTAGTAGATGGTTTTTGTGTAATAGCCTGGTGTATTGATTTGTTTAAATTGTACGGGCATTGTTTTTGTAGTGCCTGGTTCTACGCTTGTTTTAAAGATGCCGGATTGTATAACGAGTCCGTTTTGTTTCAATTCAAAGATAAAGGTATCTTTACTTAGGTCGTAGAATAGGTTTTTATTTTTAATGGTTACCGAATCGAAATGGATTTCCATATCGACATAGCGGTAGAGTTGTTTTAGTTCTTGGCTTTTGCCAGTTTCTTCTCGATTGGCTAAAAGAATGCCGTCTCCACAAAAGTTGGAGTCATTTGGATAGTCGTCGAAGTCTTGTCCATAATAGTATTGTTCGTCTTTTAAAATGGCTTGGTCTACATAGTCCCATACAAAGCCGCCTTGGTATTGTTCGTATTCATCTTCTAGGTTGGTATATTCTTCCATGCCTCCAAGACTATTTCCCATGGCGTGCATATATTCACATAGCATAAATGGTTTCATTGGATGGCTTTCTAGATAGGCTTTCACATTTTCTGGAGATGTATACATTCTAGATTCAATGTCGGATGCGTTTTCGAATGTTCGATCTTGTGTGATGCCTTCATAGTGGACAAGTCTTGATGGGTCTTGTTCTTTGAAGTAGTCGTGAAGAATCATAAAATTGGATCCGCTTCCTGATTCATTTCCAAGTGACCACATTAAGATGCTGGCATGGTTTTTGTCTCTTTCATACATGCTTCTTGCACGGTCTAATAAACAATCTGTCCATTCGGTTTTGTTTTGTGGAAGGATATCATTTACTCCATGGGTTTCTAGATTCATTTCGTCAATGACGTAGATTCCGTATTGGTCGCATAGTTTATACCAATAGCTGTTGTTTGGATAGTGAGATGTTCTTATGGCATTGATGTTTAGTGATTTTAAGATATGAATGTCTTCTTCCATTTGTTCTTGGGATAAACATCTTCCTGTTTTTGGATCCCATTCATGGCGGTTGATGCCGTGGAATACAATTCGCTTTCCGTTGAGTTTCATAATGCCATATTCGAGCGTGAATTTTCTAAATCCGACTTGTTCTTGAATGGTTTCAATGATTTCGTTGTTTGTATCGTATAGGACGAGTTCTAATTGATAAAGATTAGGAAATTCACTGCTCCATAGACATGTATTTTCTACAGGGATTTCAAATGAATCTTGCATATTGCCATTCCATACGATGTTTCCTTGTGGATCGTATAGTTTGGCTTGTAGTGTATGGGATTCATTACTACTCATTTTACAAACACAACTAAGAACACTTTTGTTTGTGTCTAGATCAATGTCTGTATCGATTTTTAAGTCTTGTATGTGAAGACTTGGTTGTTTATAGATCATGACATCTCTAAATATGCCTGTAAAGCGCCACATGTCTTGGTCTTCTAGCCATGTGCCTGTGCATTTTTGAAAGATGCGTACGCAGAGTACGTTATCTTTTTCTTGTGTGTATTTTGTGATGTCAAAGCGGCTTGGGGTAAAGGAATCTTCGGAGTATCCGATAAATTTACCATTTAGCCATACATAGATATTGGATTCTACGCCTTCAAAGGATAGAATGAGTTTATTTCCGATAAAGTCTTGTGGACAATCAAATGTTTTACGGTATTGATAGACTTTGTTTTTGTCCATATCAATTTGTCCGGGTTTTACCACGTCATGCCCATCCCAAGGGTAGGTAACGTCTGTATAGTGTGGGTTATCGAATCCTTGTAGCTGGATGTGTCCGGGTACTTGGATGTCGTTCCAGTTTGAGTCATTAAATTCTGTATTATAGAAGAATTTAAAGCATGAATCATAATTTTTTGAAAGGTTGAATTTCCATGTTCCATTTAGTGAGAATGAGCTTGGTTTTTTGTCCTTTCCAATTGTATATATGTGGTCGCTGTACGCTTGTAGTCTATTTACTTGAAAGACGCGTGGGTCTTTGATCCAGTTTAAGTCTGGTGTTCGCATTGTATCACTCCTTGTTTTATTGGTAACTTAAATTATATCAAAGCGACCTGTTGAAAGGAAGGTGAAAATAAACTAAAATAGATACTAAATTGGAGGTTGAAAGATGTCAGACATTCTTGGTTTTGTGGTTTCAATAGCCTTAATTTATTTTGGAATCAAAGTCGCATTTAAGTTCATTAAGTGGATTGGGATTTTGTTGGTTGTAGTTTTTGTGTTTAAGATGGTAGCACTTCTTATATAAGGGAACATGAAGTTCTCTTTTTTTTATTTATTGAGTTATCTATAAAAATCTAGTCATCTATCATATATCCTTTTTTAAGGCATATGAGAAAAGTGTTGGTTATTTTTTATGATTAAAGTAAATAATATTATAGAAAAAAACGGAACATTGGTTAATGAAATTCAAATGAAGTAGGAGTATTATTCTCGCGAGGTAGTGAATCTTTTTGTCATTACGAAGGGGGTTAATTAAAGATGAAGAATGTCAAAGACAAAATCATTATTAGTGCTGCCGTTGGATTTACGGCGGCTAGTGGAATTACTCCTGTATTTGCACAAGAAACTACAAATGCGGAAGTTATCAAGGAAGATGTAGAGGCAAAGAAGACAAAGAAAGAGAAACTAGAGGATTCTGTAAAGAATGCACAGGAAAACTTGGATTCAGCCAAGGCAACGGCTAAGGAAAGTAAAGCGGGTGTTGATGAAGCTAAGGATACTTTAGATGAAGTTACAGTTGCTCAAGAAAATCAACAAGAAGTTGTGGATAGTGCATACAATATGGCTAATAATGCGATCAATGTAGATTTGCAGCCGATTCTTGATGAAATCAGTTCTTTAGAAAGTCAAATCAATGAGTCTAAGAAGGAATTGGAAGAACAAACAGCTAAAAATGAACAGGCTTCGAAGGATTTAGAAGAAGCACAGAAAAGCTTAGAAACCAAGAAAGCTGAATTAAAGACTTTACAAGATAAGCTTGCTGGTATGAAGTCTGCTGAAGATTTAAATGCAGATTATACAAAGTCAAATGATGATGCTTCAAAAGCACAGGAAGCAGTTAATAAAGCACAGGCAGATGCAGATACAGCTAAGGCGAATTTATTAGCTGCTCAAAGTGATTTAACAGCGAAAGAAAATTCTTTAAATCAAGCTCGTACAGATTATGAGAATGCAACAAATGATGTTACTACAAAACAAGCTGATGTAAATGCGGCTCAAGCTACACTTGATGCATTATCAGATCCGGATGGTTTGGATAAAGCAAAGGCGGATTTAGTAACTGCTCAAACAAAGCTACAAACAGCTCAACAAAATCAGACGAATGCAGAAAATGCATTGACAACTGCAAATACGGCTTATGAAACGGCTAAGCAGGCTAAGGATACAGCTGAATCAAATTTGACAAAGGCTCAAAACGATTTAACAACAGCTCAAACAAAATTAGATGAAGCAAAAACATATGAACAAACCGCTAAAGATTCATTGAATACTGCTAAGGCAGATCAACAAAAGAATGAGGATGAAATTAATGTATTAAAAACTAAAATCAATACAGCTCAAGGTGAGGTTGATAAAGCTCAAAAGGATTATGATAATGCATTAAAAGTATATAATTCAACATTAACACCTTTAGAACAAGCCCAGAAAAACTTATCTGATTATGAAACTGCACATGCGACTGAGTTGGCTCGTTTAAGCCAAGGTAGTAAAGGATATTTTGATTCTATTGGGGTTTCAAAAATAGTTGATCCAGTCTTTGATAAAAATAATCCAAATACGGCAGAAGCGGAGTTAGCAACGCATACACAAATGGGACAAAAAAATGATGCGACAAGTTTGGAAAATATGCAGGCATCTATTGCGTATATGAAAGAATGTAATGATTTTCGTAAAAAACACAACTTGTCAGATTTAAAAGTTAGTATGTGGTTAATGGCAGTTGCACAGGTAAACGCAAATAATGCCAGAGATAATCATGATCATGCCGGAGTATATGTCACAGCTGAAAACTTAGCTTGGGGATGGTCTGATGCCTATACAGACTATAGTCCATATAGAGGATGGTATGACCAAGAAAAGAAAGAGTATGATAGTGGAAATCACAAATTCTCAGAAACTGGTCACTATCAAAATATTGTTGAAAAAGGATTTACCGTGACTGGATTTGGGGTAGAAACTGCTGGCGGTTTATCTACAGCTCATTGTCAGGAATTCTTAGATGAGACAATTACGGATGATACTGTAATGACTGTATCCGAGTTTGAAACATCATTCAATAACTACTATTACAACTTAAAAGATGTAGATGCTCAACATAAAGCTTTACAGAATGCTGTTAAAAATGCATCTGGCTCAGGTTCTAAAGACAACACAGCTGTAACAAACGCTCTTAACTTGTTGAACGCTAAAAAAGATGCATTAAGTTCTTTACAGACTCAGAAAACAAAGAGAGAAAATGCACGTGCTGGTTTGGAAACGCTTGTAAAGGGAGCTAATGATTCGTACAACCAAGCTGTACAAAATACGAATACAGCTAACCAAAAGGTTGAAGATGCAAAAACTGCTAAAACAAATGCAGAAAATGCTTTGAGCAACGCAAAAGCAGAATTGACTACTAAAGAAATGGCTCTTCAACAAGCATCTTCAAATGTAGATAGTGCAAAAGCTAAGACTGAAGAAGCTCAAAACAAAGTGAATACTTTGAATGAGAGAATCAACAATTGGACTGAGAATACAGAAAAAGCTAAAGAGGATTTGCAGAAGGCTAAGGATGCTTTAGCAAAAGCTAAGACTAGAAAAGCGCAGTTAAAAGAAGTATACGATAAAGCAACAGATGAGCATAAAAAGTCATCTGAAGCAGTCGAAGCCGCAACAGCTTCTTCTAATAGTGCAAATGATAAGTTGGATAGTGCTAAGAATGAATTAGATACAAAACTTGCATTGAGAGATGCTGCAAAAGATGCTTTGGATGCATATCATTCAACGGTTGATAGTGTTCATGCATTAAATGAAGATATTGTAGGATTGGAAAATACAATTAAGTCAAAAGAAACTGAAAAGTCAGAATCAAGTGAGAGAATCGCGGCTTTAAAAGTGGATATTGAAAAGGCTACAAAGGATAAGGCTAAACTTGGTGGTGAGGCTGTTTCTTTTAAAGAAGCTCAAAAAGTATTGGATAATGTATTGAGTGAAGGATCAAAGGCAGATACTTCTAGTATTACAGATGAAGAGTTATTAGGATACTTATATGTTCTTGGTAAAGAAGTAGATAAGCTTCATGCGATTGATGTTGAGCTTAATGATGCCAAGGAAGAATATGCATATAAATTATCTTTATACAACCAAGCATTGGTTAACCAGACTAAGGCTCAAGCTACTTATGATGATGCTATGAATGCTCTTGATAAATATATTGAGGATACTGCAAAACATGTTGTTAAACAGAATTCTGAAACAGTCAAGAAGGCGAATGCTACAACTGTGAGTGGAACAAATACCGGTGTAGAAACTGGTCTAGGATTAGATGCAGCCATGATGGGTGTAGCTGCTTTGGGTATTGTTGAGGCTAAGCGTAGAAGTAAAAAACAATAGTATGTTTGAAGGTAGGATTTGAAATCTTGCCTTCTTTTTATATGTGCATATTCGTTGATGTTTAATTGAGACAGGTTCGTAATTTGTTTGATTTGGAAGTATTAATGATGAAACGATATATAAATTATTCGATTATATATAGTATTGGCAATGATTGGTGGAGTATTTTATCGTGAATTTACTAAGGTGAATGATTATACGGCTTGGACGACTTTGTCTGTTGTTCATACGCATTATTTTATTTTGGGTATGATGTTCTTTTTGATTCTTGGATTGGTTTCAATGAATGTTAACTTTAAATCAAATCGTGCAGTGTTGTTTTATAATATTGGACTAAATCTAACGGCTATTATGTTAATGGTTCGTGGGATTGTTCAAGTTTTAGACTTGAACGTTGTATCTGCTGTTATTTCTGGTATTGCGGGTATTGGTCATATTATTCTTGGTGTTTCATTAATTATGATTTTATTGGATATAAAAAGGAGCTTGTGATAAATTCAATATATTATCTGGTTTAATTAGTCATATATATTTTTTAATCAAGTTCATAATTTTTAATATTACCTAATCAATAATTTTGCAAATTTTATTAAAATTTATAAAAATTATGATTTTGATTATGATAAAATGAATTTACTTATAGTAAGGGTGAGAAATTATGTATAATGCAATAGAAGTGGCATGTTATATTATTAATTATTGCAATGATAACAGAATAGAAATCAGCAATTTGAAATTACAAAAAATTTTGTATTACGTTCAAGCAGCTTCTTTGGTTGAAATAGGTGATAAATGTTTTAGTGATCCAATAATTGCTTGGCAGTATGGTCCTGTTATTACTTCAGTGTACTATCGATATAATCTATATGGTGGAGATCCAATACCTAAACAAGAAACATTTAAAAAGATTTCGTTTGATAAGGATAAAATGACTATAAAATTGACTGATTCAGAAGGGATAACTCCAAATTTCAAATCAATTATATATAAAGTTATAGAAGCTTATAAAAATGTTCATAATCCGTTCTACTTGGTAAGAAAAACTCATAGTGAACAGCCTTGGGCTGATACAAGCATTAATAAAGAAATAGATGTTGAAAAGATTAGGACATATTATTCTAAAAATCCAGATAAAATATATAAATAAGGGGTTTGCTTATGTTAAAAGAAACATAAGAGTTAATTGGCATTTTCGGAGAAAATTTTTGTGATGACGATGAATATATAGAAAAATCAATTACTTTAATAGTTGAATATTATATGAAAAATGGTAGGCATTCATATAGTACAATATCTAAAATTATTAATTCTAAACTTGATCAAGGTGAAGATTCAATCATCTACATATTATTTAATATAAAGGAATTTATGATTCTTATAAAATCAAAAAAATATGAAGAACAAATCAGCAAAATAAGTAGTAAAAAATATTGCTTAGAAGATATTGTACAGAAACTTGAAAAATTGTATGATCATATTTCTTTAGAAGAAACTAGAATTAAATATAATTATAAAATGGTTAACAACAGTAATACGATGATAGAAAATAATGTTATGAATCAGTTTAATACTACAATTATAGAATTTCAAAATAAATTAGATGAAACCACGAATTCGTTAAATTCAAATATTATTACTATCGTTGGATTGTTTTCGGCAATTATCTTTGTCTTTTTTGGAGGATTGACAAGTTTATCTAATATTGTTTCCGGTATAATTCATGTTAAATCGCTAGACGAGATAAAAGTACCATTAATTGTCATTCTAAGTTTTGGACTAATCATGTTTAATACTGTGTTTTTGTTATTGTATTCTGTCTCGAAAATTGTTGATAAAAATATCGGGTGCTATGTAAATTGTAATAGGCCCTATTATTATGCTTTTGATAGTGGTGATGGTTACTATTCTGTATCTTCAGGATATAAAGTGGTTTCTAAACATAGAACATATGAAGAAGCGTTAAATGTTGCAGAAAAAAAGAACAATTGTAAAATAGAAAAAATTTTTCATTGGATAAGCGGTATTTTTGTAAAGATTATCTTTAGATTTCCACATGTTTTTTTGATGAATCTTATATTGATAGTATCTATTATATTTCTGTATAAAAACTTATGATTATAAAACAGTTCTTTAAAAGTTGAACTTCAGATTAAACCGAACATAACAAAGAATTATGGCAAGGTAAACTACTCGGATTTTTAATGATTTAAAAGCAATAGAATGTGTAATGATCATTACTGAAGTTAACCGTTTATTCGAAATAAAGATAACGACTCTTATGTTAGTAGTTCGTGGTGTTGTTCAAGTTTTAGACTTGAACGTTGTATCGGCTGCGGGTATTGGTCATATCATTCTGGGTGTTTCATTAGTTATGATTTTATTGGATATAAAAAAGAGCGTTTAAGCTCTTTTTAGTTTGCCTCTAACATGTCGGCTAGGGAAGTGTCTTGTACAAATGTATTTGCGTTATTCATAAATAATACATCTGTGATTAAATCGTCTTTAATGAGTCTTGTGTAGTCTTCAAAGTAATATCTGGCGTCTACGACTGTAATGGATGCGTATTGTGGAATCAAGAATGGAATTAGACTGTTGGCATAGGAGTCTTTGATCAATAGTAGGTGTCTTTTTGAGTTGTTGTCTACATTGATGTGGAATAGGGCTTTGTTGCCTCCCATAAAGACTGTGTATTGGTCTTTTGTTTCTAGTGCGTCTGAGTGATAGATGGTTCTTGATTTTTTGTTTGTAGATTCGTCTGTGATGACATAATCGCATTTATCTTTTGGTACATAGATATCGATTTCGTCTTTGATGTTTACACTTCCGGTTTTGTTGGCGAGTGTTCCTTCGAAGTTTGTCGTGACTGGATATATTGTATAGTCGGATTGTTTGGTTGTTTTAAGGTTGAATGCTTTGGCTATGTCTTGATAGGCATAGTAGGATCCAAGGCTTGTCCAATGGTGGTCCGTTTTATAATATAAGTATTCGTCTTTGTGTTTTTTTTATGTATTTCGTAAGTCTATTTTTACAATGGAATCATCTAATTGACTGTAGATATTGTCTATTTGTTTATTTTGGTTTAGGGTAACTGCATATTTTGGCAGGTACTCTTTCGTATTTACAGCATTGGGAGCTGTCACAAATCCTACGTTGAGTTCTGGATTGTTTTGTTTAAATGTGTTTATGGCGTTTAGAGTTCTTTCGAGTTGTTCCTTGTTTGGTTTGGCTGTTTTTTCAATAAGGCCTTGTTTAGTCAGGAATACGTCTTGTATTTCTTTTACGCCAAAGGTTTTTTGAATCAAGTATTTAATGTGTATGTTTTGATCTCTACATACGAATTGATCAGAGAACCATGTGTTTAAGTCTTTTGTATATTGTCCGGATAATACGTGTTCTGTATTCCATGATGGAAAGGTTTGTAGGGGTCTATTTTCTGTTTCGGATTGTTTATGGTCAGGGATGATGATGTTTACTGTCATTGTTGAAATCAGGTGGAACATCAAATATTCCAAATGGTGCATGTATGACTAAATATAGAGAAATACATAATTATTTAAAAGAGAATCATATATACTTGGTAGAGTGTGGAGAGATAGAGAATTTTATTCCTACTGTGGAAGGACATGGAGGCAGATGGGTAGAATGTGTGTTCGAACAATATGAAGATTTAAATAATTGTGAATTTGATAAAGCAAAAGAGTTTGTGAAATCAATTGTTGAATAAATGATGCAAATAAAATTGATGAATAATAAATAGTCTGATTAGAGGGTAGGATTTGAAATCTTGCCTTTTTTTTATATCAAGATTTTTAAGAAAGTTATAAAATAGTATTTTTTTGAAAGTAAAATATTGACACATGTTTTTCTAATTCGTAAACTAAAATTAGTTAGTGATAACTATAGTGGAGAATTGATATGAAAAAAAGAATAGGGAAAATTTTAGGTACAGCATTATTGGCAATTGTAATGTTAATTAGCAATGCCTCAATAATTCACGCTGAAGAAAGTGCATATTCACATTGTGAGACGGCAACATCAGGATCAGTTACAATGAAAGTGGAATGGAATGATCCTTTATTAGGACAACCTACCACATTTCATGTGTCTGCAACAGGAGGTAGTGGTGCTTACAAATTTAGGATGGATGCACCAAGTTATACAAATCCGAATGAGATGGCATATGAATCCGTTGCTGATCCTAGTCGTGGTGAATGGATGAATTATACTAATGAATGTAATAGTACTGATTACTCATTCACTATGACTGCTTCGGGAACCTATAATTTTCGGTTCTATTTAATGGATAAAGCTGCAGGTGTTTATTATTTACGTGTTAGCACATACATTCAAGTTTCTGATTCTAATCATCCTAGTGTTCGTTCAATTGTTCAGTCAGCGGTAGCACAATGTAATAATGAAACGGATGGTTCGGATTATCAAAAAGCATTATGGCTTCATGATTGGTTGTTAGACCAACTTGAGTATGATAATACATTAAAGTGGTCAAGTGCTGAAAGTGCATTAACTAGAGGTTTGGGAACTTGTCAAGCTTATGAAAGTGCATATTCAATGTTGTTAAGTACTGCTGGAATTGAAAATGCAGAAACTAGAGATACGTATGATGGACATACATGGAATGCTATGAAACTGGATGGAGAATGGTATCAGGTAGATTGTACGTGGGATGATTCAAGTGATAATTGGTATAATTTTGATCAAAGACGTTTGTATTTTGGGTTAACAGATGAATTAATGGCTGTTGCACATCCAGGATATTCAAATATTTATACTGTTAGTGGTTATGGTACTCGTTCTACGACTCTTAAAAATAATTATTTTGTGAAGAGTGGTGAAGCACAGCAATGGGTGGAATCATATAGAGATAGAATTCAAAATAGTTTGAATTCTAAACAAACTCAATTCTCTATTCAAGCGGATAATTCTACTTACCCACCTAGTATTTACAAAATACAAAATGGAATTATTGCGTATGTTATGAATCAAAATGAATGGCTTTTGAATGGTAAAAAGGTTACTTTGGTTGTTACAGTAAATGACAATAAATTCGATTTTACTGTAACTTATCCAACAGAGTGTACAAAACATGATTGGGATGAAGGTAAAGTTACAACTGAACCTACATGTACAAAAGATGGTATTAAAACGTATACTTGTAAGAATTGTGCAACTACAAAGACAGAAATAATCAAAGCTTCAGGTCATGATTATTCAAATGAATGGACAATTGATAAAGAAGCTACATGTCAAGAAGAAGGTAGCAAGTCTCATCATTGTTTAAGATGTGATGATAAAAAGGATATAACAACAATATCTAAAAAAAATCATGAATGGAATGAGGGTTCTGTAATTAAAAAAGCTACTTATGATGAAACTGGTGTAAAACGTTATACTTGTACAAATTGTGGAACTACAAAGGATGAAATTATTCCAAAACTTGTAAATGAAATTGCTTCTATTCTATATAAAGTATATGTTCAGGACAATGGCTGGCAAGGCTATGTAAAAGATGGAAAAACGAGTGGAACAACCGGGCAAGCGAAAAGAACAGAAGGCATAAGCATTAAATTATCGTCGAATGTGAATGGAGATGTTGTCTATAGAACGTATGTACAAAATGAAGGTTGGCAATCGTGGAAACACAATGATGAAGTAAGTGGAACAACGGGTCAAGGTAAACAATTAGAGGCGATTCAAGTTAAATTGAGTGGACAGATAGCTGATAAATATGATGTATATTACCGAGTACACTGCACAGGATATGGCTGGCTGGGCTGGGCCAAGAATGGAGAATCATCAGGAACTGAGGGTTATTCTAAGCGTATTGAAGCTATTGAGATATGTTTAGTGAAAAAAGGAGAAAAAGCTCCAGGTAGTACAAATAATAGTTTTCACAAAAAATAAATAGTTTGATTAGAGGGTAAGTTAATTCTTGCCTTCTTTTTATATGTGCATATTCGTTGATGTTTTATTGAAGCTGGTTCGTAATTTATTTGATTTGAAAGTATTAATGATGAAACGTTATATAAATTATTCGATTATATATACAGTATTGGCTATGATTGGTGGAGTATTCTATCGTGAGTTTACAAAGATGAATGATTATACTGCTTGGTCGACTTTGTCTGTTGTTCATACACATTATTTTATCTTGGGTATAATGTTCTTTTTAATTCTTGGATTGGTTTCAATGAATATTAATTTAAAAATAAATCAAGCAGTGTTGTTTTATAATATAGGACTTAATCTAACGGTTATTATGTTGGTAGTTCGTGGTATTGTTCAAGTTTTAGATTTAAATGTTGTATCGGCTGCTGTTTCTGGCATTGTGGGTATTGGTCATATCATTTTGGATATTTCATTAGTTGTGGTTTTATTGGATATTAAAAAGGCTTGTATTAAATAAGTGTTTAGGTGTATTTTCAATTCATCTTTTTTTGACATTATCACATAATTTTAATGTTACCTTTATTTAAAGTTGTTATCATAATTCATGTGTTTAGTTTTCTCAACTTTTTTTGTTTCAGTCGTCTGATTATGGTATACTCTTAAAGTAAGGCAGGACTGTATCTTTTTTGCCTTATGAGTTAGTTGTATTGAGATTTAGTATATTATGTACTGGATTTATTTTATGATTTTTAACTGGGCATGAATAAATAGTCTTTTGGATTATAGCGTGTTTTATAGAATAGAGGTAATTTGTATGAATTACATAATTTTTGGAGGTTCAGGTTTTATTGGAACTCATTTAATACATTTATTAAAAAATGAATGTGTTAAGGATAATGATAAAATCTATGACTTAGATATAGTAATGCCTGGAGAAGAAGGGGTAGTTCCAGGTGTTGTTGAAAAAAATGAGGGTGTTGAATATATTCGTTTGGATGTAAGAAAACCTTTTGACTTTGATTTTATCCCTACAAATGATGATGTAATTTTTAACTTGGCGGCTGTGCATCGTACACCAGGTCATCCAGATGAAGCGTATTTTGAAACGAATATTCGTGGTGCTGAAAATGTATGTGCGTTTGCAGAAAAATACAATATTCGAAAAATATTATTTACAAGTAGTATTGCACCTTATGGGGCAGGTGAGGAAAAGAAGGATGAGAATTCTTTGCCAATGCCCAATACTCCGTATGGTATTAGTAAATTAGTGGCTGAAAAGATCCATGAAGTATGGCAAGCTAAGGATAAGAGTCGTGAATTAACGATTGTTCGTCCGGGTATTGTCTATGGTAAAGGGGAACATGGAAATATGACTCGTTTATATTGGAGTCAAAAAAAGCGTTATTTCTTCTATACAGGAAGAAAGGATACAATTAAATCAAGTATTTATGTAAAGGATTTAGTTCATTTCTTTAAGTATAGAATGATAGATAATGATTTTGCGGGTGTTGATATATTTAACTGTACGTATGAGCCTGCATTTACAATTCAAGAAACTTGTGAAACGATGCAGAAGGCGACTGGAATGCATCATAATGTACCTTTAGTGCCAGCAGGACTACTCATGTTTGCGGCTAAAATTATTGGTCCATTAGGTGGTAAAAAGGTGGGTATTCATCCGGATCGTGTTAAGAAATTAATGGTTTCTACGAATACTTGTGGAAAAAAACTGGCAGCTTCTGGTTTTAAGTTTCACTATTCGTTTGAAGAATCTTTTAGAGACTGGTTTAGAGATTGTAATGAGGAGGGGTTGAGATAATGGCAAAGAGGTTATTATTGATTGCCCCTGTCTTTTTTGGTTATTACAAGGATATTATGGAAGAAGCTAGATCATTAGGTTTTGAAGTGGATTATCTTTGTGATGCACCGAGTGATTCAAATGTTTCGAAAGCGTTTGGTAGAATTAATAAGAAGTTTATTCAGCTTTCTACAAATCGTTATTTTTCGAATGAAATTAAGCCTTTAATTGGAAAAAATCAATATGATTATGTTTTATTAATTGGTGGTATGACTTTTGCGTTGACTGAAAAGATGATGGAAGAGATACGCAAGTCACAGCCTAATGCAAAATTTGTGATGTATCAGTGGGATTCAGAAAAGAATTTACCGTATTCAACAAAGATACATAAATACTTTGATGAATTGTATACATTTGATCGTATTGATTCTATTTCAATGGATAAATATAAATTTTTGCCTTTGTTTTATAATCATATTTATGAAACGATTGGAAAAACGAAGAAGAATACCTTTAAATATGATTGTATGTATGTAGGTACGGCACATCCTCAAAAGTATTATGATATTAATCGTATGGCTAGAGGTTTAAAGAGTGTAATGCCAAATCAATTTATTTATCACTATATGCCTTCTGCTTTAAAGTATGTGTATCAAAAGGTTAAATCTGATTTGTTTAGAAAAGCTAAATGGAGTGAGTTTAAACATGAAAAGGTTGCTTCAAAAGAATTGATGGAGATATTTAGTGATTCAAAATGTATTTTAGATGCGCCTCAAGCAGGGCAAGTGGGACTTACGATTCGAACAATTGAGTGTTTGGGTGCAAAAAGAAAATTAGTAACAACAAATTCGGATATAAAGAATTATGATTTTTATAATGAGAATAACATTTTAATCTATAGTGAACCAATAGATTTAGATTCCCCTTTCTTTAAGAATGAATATGAAGAATTGTCGGATGCACTTTATGAGAAGTATTCATTAAAGAATTGGTTGATTACTATGATTGGAAAGGAGACATAATTGGATGAAAATATTAGTTACAGGTGCCAATGGGTATATTGGTCAAGGTGTAGTTAAAGCTATTTTAGATAGTGGTAATGAAGTAATAGCTACTGATTTTTCAACACAATATGTCGATGAACGTGCAAAAAGAATAGATTGTAACGTATTTGATATAGAAAATCCTTATGAATATTTTGAGAATCCAGATGTGTTATTGCATTTGGCTTGGAGAGATAGTTTTGTACATACATCACCATTCCATATTCAAGATTTGCCAAGTCACTATGCCTTTTTAAAGAAAATGGTTGATGAAGGTATTGATCGAATTTGTGTTATGGGAAGTATGCATGAAATCGGATTTTTTGAAGGGAGTATTCATGAAGATACGCCTTGTCATCCAATGAATTTGTATGGTATTAGTAAAAATGCTTTAAGAAATTGTGTGGAACTCATGACGGCAAACACAAAGACAAAATGGCAATGGTTAAGAGGATACTATATTGTAGGTAATTCTGAATTTGGTGATTCGATTTTCTCTAAGATTACTAAGGCGGAGCATGAAGGGAAACAAGAGTTTCCATTTACCATGGGTCAAAATCAATATGATTTTATTGATTATAAAGACTTTTGTGTGCAGGTAGCTTGTGTGGTTGGTCAAGATGAAGTGAATGGAATTATCAATATAGGTTCAGGAAGACCTGAGAAATTGGCGGATCGTGTAGAGAGATTTATTAAAGAAAACAATTATCATATTCAATTAAAATATGGCGCGTTTCCGGATCGTCCTTATGATTCAAAAGCTGTTTGGGGCGATGGTTCTAAAATAGCGAAAATCATGGGGAAATAAAATGATTTCAGTATGTATGGCCACATATAATGGCGAGAAATATTTGAAAGAACAATTAGATTCCATTCTAAAACAAATCAAGAGTTCAGATGAGTTAATTATTTCTGATGATGGTTCTACGGATTTAACATGTTCTATTATTAAGGAGTATCAAAAAGAATATAAAAATATTTATTTAATAGATGGACCTAAGATGGGTGTTCAAAAGAATTTCGAGAATGCCTTAATAAAATCTAAGGGAGATATTATATTCTTGTCTGATCAGGATGATATTTGGATGAATAATAAAGTGGATGTAGTATTAGATGCTTTTCAAAATCCAAGTGTAGTATTGATATTGCATGATGCACAGATTGTGGATCAGAATGGACAAGTCATTGAAGATTCGTTTTTTGAACATCGTGGATCGCAATCAGGATTGTTTAAAAATCTTTGGAAGAATTCATATTTAGGATGTTGTATGGCATTTCGAAGAAGTGTTTTAGAATGTAGTTTGCCATTTCCACCAAAGATAGAAATGCATGATTGGTGGATTGGATTGATTAGTGAAATGATGGGTGAAGTAAGATTGATTGATAAGCCATTGTTGAAATATAGAAGACATGGTGAAAATGTATCTTCGTTTCAGCATCATCCATTCAAAAAAATGATCATGAATCGTTTGTATTTTATTCAACAATTAGTTAAGGTGAGAAAAAGATGTTTACAGTAGGATCTTGTACAGTTTTATATAATCCTAATGAATCTGTATTAACAAATTTAAATTCGTATTCAAATTGTGTGGATGTAAGTGTAGTTGTAGATAATTCAGATACAAAAAATGAAATATCACAATCATTAAAGAATGATCCTAATTTTATCTATATTGATATGGATGGAAATAAAGGAATCGCAGCTGCATTAAATAAAGGGATTGAATATTTGAATTCTAAAAATATTGATTTTGCGTTAACTATGGATCAAGATAGTTTATTTCCAACAAAGTATTATCCAAATATTTTGAAATTAGTAAATAAATATAAAACGGACTATTCGGTGATTGGATTAAATTTTAATCAAGATAATGGTGGTTTGGATGAAATAATTGAAGCATCTTACTGGATTACTTCTGGAAATTTTGTGAATATTTCTGATTTTATGTCTGTTGGTGGATTTATGAATGAATTATTCATAGATTATGTTGATTTTGAATTGGGATACAAATTCAAAAAGAATGGTTGTAAAATATGTTACTTAAAGGATTTTTCGCTTAAACATACAATAGGAAATCCAATTGAGATTCATTTGTTTGGTAAAACATATTATGCGATGAATCATTCACCTATTCGTTATTATTATCGTTATCGTAATGCGTATTATTTATATCATTTTGTAGATCGACAATTCTTTAAAAAAGAATACTATAAGGAAATGATAGTGAACACATTAAAAATGTTGATTTATGAAAAGAATCAAAAAGTTAAATTTTCTATGATTCGAAAAGGCATTCAAGATGCGAAATGTAAAAAGATGGGAAAATTTAATTAATATATTTTTGTTTCAAGTAGTTGTATATGGTATACTTTTTATCGTAGAAAATATTTCTACAAAGGGAAAGATAAATATTGGGAATAAAGTCAGTATGACTTTTATATAGAATTTTTTAGTTTTAACTGGGGATAGTTAAAAGGCTAAATCAAACTTAAGACAAGGGAGTCAATTATGTTAGTCACAATTATTAGTGCGGTTCATTCGTTACGTATGGATTTTATAAGGGAATATTACACTTCTAGGGGGTATGAAGTAGAAAATATTACTTTAGAAAAAAAATCTGTGCAGTCGTGGTTTGCTCAAATGAATGTTTCTAAGAAAATTAGAAAGACTGTGATGAATTTGAATCCAGATATTGTATATTGTGAAGCATTGTTTGACTTGCTTATAAAAGAACTTGGAGTATTAAAGAGAAAAAATAATAATATGAAATTGATTTTTGATGTATGTGAATATTCAGATTCTTTACATCAAAAGTATTTAAGTCAGGCGGATGTATTGTTTTGTAGTAATGAATTGTATAGGGGGTACATTCATGGAGCTACATTGTTATATCCAATAAATGGTCAGAATTGTATGCCATCAAGTCCTGAATTAATGAAGGATGAAATATCTTTTTGTATAGTGAGAAACGATAGGGTGAATAATTACCTGATTCTTTCTTTTTTAAGAGAATGTTGTTCATTTAAACCGTGTGTGCTTCATATTATAGGAGACTGGAAGCAAAAAGATAGTTTTATCCAAGATGTTTTAAGTGTGGGGGCAAATGTTGTTGATCATAAAGTGTTACCTACTCAAGCAAGAATGCAGGAAGTCTTTGATCAATGTCAGTATGCTTTGAATATGAAGAAATATGATGGCTTAAATAAGGAGTCTTTGGATTATATGTGTGGTCAGATTCCAATTATAAATTCTGTAAATGGGGATTTAAAGAATTTATGTGAGCTATGGGATATAGGTATGAATATTGATAATGAGAATTATAAACAGATTGCTGAAGCTGTATGTAAAGAAAATGACGATGTACAATTGAAGCGAAGAAATCATATTCGTAATTTATACAATACGTATTTCACGAAAGAAATATTTTTTGAAACACTAGATAAATCAGGAGGAAGCCTATGAGTAGACAAGATAAAAAGAAATCAATTGGATTTATGATATTTGCGATTCTTCTTTCTGTTATACTGGTTGTTTTTGCAGGTTTCTTGATTTATCAAATATTTAAACTACAAATTTTACCGGATAATATTTTGATTCCTGGTATTTTGGCTATCGTGTTATTTAGTGTGATATTGTTTATCTTGATTAACTTTTGTGCACATGGAATCATTTCAAAAATTATATATTCTATATTAGTTATCATAATTAGTGTTGTGTATGGTTTTGGAAATTATTATTTATATTCTACAAATGCTACACTTGAAACAGTAACTGATCAGTCTAATCTATCAAAAAATACTGTATCTGTGGTTGCGTTGAATTCAAGTAGTTTAGAGGATGTAAATAGTTTAAATAGAACAAAAATTGGTGTATTAAGAACAATTGGTAAGGAATCTACTAAAAAGTCTTTATTGGATTTAAAAAAGAATAATGTAACATATACAAAAAAGACATATGATAATATGTTAGGTATGCTTAAAGCTTTATATGATGGTGAAGTGGATGCGATTGTATTAAATGAAGCGTATCGATCTAATGTTTGTGATTTAGAAGATTATACAAACTTTAATAATGACACTAAAGTCATTCATAAAATGGTTTATTATACAAAGGAAAATAGTTCATTACTTGCGGTTTCAGACATTACTTCTAAACCGTTTAGTATTCTGATTAGCGGCAATGATTCTTTTGGTAGCTTAGATGATACTTCAAGATCGGATGTAGATATGCTTGTTACAATTAATCCGGTTACTTCCACAATTTTAATGACAAGTATTCCTCGTGATTCATATGTAGAAGAGGTATGTGATGATTATGCATGTAACTATGGTGCGTATGATAAATTAACACATACAGGTATTTATGGTGTAGATACTACAAAGGCTACGGTAGAAAATTTATTAGGTATTGATGTTAACTACGTTTTTAGAGTTAATTTTACAAGTATGATTGACATTGTAGATGCATTAGGTGGAATTGATATTGATGTTGCCGAGGGTATGGCTGTGTCAAGATTTTATACGAACAGTACTTTAGAGGGTGTTCATGAAGGTACAAATCATTTAGATGGTAAAAGTGCCTTAGCTTATTCTAGAGAAAGAAAGGCATATATTGACGGAGATGTACAGCGTGCTCGAAATCAACAACAGGTTTTACAAGCTATGTTTAAAAAAGCAACTTCTCCAGAAATTATCACAAAATATACGAGCCTATTGAAAGCATTAACGCATGCGTTTGATACAAATATGTCAACAAAAGAAATTACTTCTTTTATTAAATATCAAATTCAGGCAAAACCTAGTTGGAAGTTTGAACAATATGTATTAAAAGGAGATAATGATTTACAAGTAAGTCCAGAATTGGGTAATGAAGTCAGTGTGATTCAACTTTATCCTTCATCTATTCATACAGCTGCTGAAAAAATTCAGGCTGTACTCGATGGAAAATCAAGTGAGACTGTAGAAACTGAAGAGGATATTCCTGCAGGAACATTATCTCAAGAAGAGATTGAAGCACAAATTCAACAAGGACTTTTAACTGAGATAGACGAAAATGAAGAAGGTTCTGAAATTTACTATGGAACTGGAAATTAATCGAAGATGGTGGTAGTTTATCTATCACCATTTTGATTAAATACGTAATTATGATAAAATTTAAGAGTTTGATAGTGGAGGTACACTGTGAATAATGAAAATGCGATAGAAGTGCGTAATATGTCTAAGCGATTCAAAGTGGATTATGACAAGGCACATACTTTAAAAGATAAATTATTATTCTGGAGAACAAGTCATGTTGAGGTTCATGAAGTTCTAAAGAATATTAATATGGATATTAAAAAGGGTGAAACAGTTGCACTAATTGGTACGAATGGTTCTGGTAAATCAACATTATTGAAATTGATGACGAAAATCATTTTTCCCAATGAAGGTACAATTGAAACCAATGGTAAACTTACTTCTTTACTAGAATTGGGTGCTGGTTTCCACCAGGATTTTACGGGTAGAGAAAATATTTATTTTAATGCTTCTATTTTTGGATTAACACGAAAAGAAATTGATGCTCGTATTCAAGATATTATTGATTTTAGTGAATTAGGTGAATTTATTGATCATCCTGTTCGTACATATTCATCAGGTATGTATATGCGTTTAGCTTTCTCTGTAGCTATCAACGTGGATGCAGAAATCTTATTGATTGATGAAATCTTAGCTGTAGGGGATCAACATTTCCAAGATAAGTGTTATCGTAAATTAAAAGAATTAAAAGATTCGGATAAGACAATTGTGATTGTTACACACAGTTTGGATGTTGTAAAAGATTTATGTGATCGTGCTGTATGGATTTATAAGGGTGAACTGAAATTGGATGGAGATCCTATTTATGTCATTGATGAATATTTAAAACAAGTGGCTCTAGATCATAAAGAAGAAAAGAAAAAGGCAATCGCTGAAGGAAAGCATCGTTTTAAAGGTGCTGTATTTATAGATACACCAAAAGACTTTATAACAGTAAAAAGAGAACAAAAAGAATTGTTCTGTCAAGGATGGCAGCTATCTGATCATGATGATGCAATTTTAAAAATTACTTTGGATGATATAGAGTTAAAAAATATTGAGAGAAAGAATCGTCAAGATGTATTTGAAGCATATCAAGAAGTTTATGCAGGAGATATGGATCCAGATACAATTGGATGGAAGACGAATTTAGATTTAATGGATTTAGAACTAGGAAATCATAAGCTCTTAGTACAATGTATTGAACCAAATGGAAATATATTAGCTGAAAAGAGTATTCAGTTTGTTTTGGAATAGAGGTGAAAAGATGCATATATTTAAAGATATTTATGATTATCGTGAATTATTAAAGACGAATGTAAAAAAAGATATTCGTGGAAAATATAAAGGATCTTTTCTAGGGGTTTTATGGTCATTTATTAACCCATTATTACAGGTTGTAGTGTATTGGATTGTATTTCCTTATTTAATGCGTGGTGCTGGTGGAGATAATTATTTAGTTTATTTGATTACGGGTTTAATTCCTTGGACTTTCTTTTTAACGACAGTAAGTGCGGGAACGACTTCTATTAAGGCAAATGCCGGTATAATTAAAAAAGTGTATTTTCCTAGAGAAATACTTTTGATTTCACAAGTATTAAGTGGACTTGTAAATTTCATGATTTCTTGTGTAATTATCTTTGTTTTCTGTTTCGCCTTTGGATATGGCATTTCCATTCAAGTTTTGATGTTACCAGTTGTGGCATTAATACAATCTATATTGATTCTAGGTATAATTTTGATTCTTAGTTCCTTAAATGCATATATTCAAGATTTGGAATATATTGTTTCATTCTTATTGACAATGGGAATGTATGCAACTCCAGTTATTTATGATCTATCATTATTGGATGGAGCAGGAATATTGGGAAAAATTATTCGAATGAACCCACTAACCATTCTAGTGATGTCATATCGTGATATTTTTATGTATCATGTATGGCCGCCAATGAAACAGTTAGGGGCTGTAGCTTTATTAGCCTTAGTAATTTTAATTATAGGTTATAAAGTGTTTAAAAAACTTGAAAAAGGTTTTGCAGAAGAATTATAGATTTTGAAGGTATTTCAAGTTTTGGAATACCTTTTTAATCTTTATATAGAAAAATGTGATAAAATGAAAACGCTTATTGGAGGTAGTATGGGACAGTATTTTAAATATAAGATTGATAAAGTTAAATATAAAAACATTAAAGAACATAATTTTTTTGAAGTATATGGTTGGTGTTATGCTCAAAATGTAGAATTAATATCTTACGAAGTAAAAGTAAATAACAAAGAAGTTTTATTTGAAATTGATTCAATATATAGATCAGATGTTTTAAAATCAATAAAAATTAATGATAAAGAAAAAAGTATTGGTTTTTATATCCGAGTCGATTGTTTAGAAGATAATGTTAATAAATTTGAATTAATTGCTAAAACGGAAGAACATAAAGAAACCATAATTGTTTTATCTAGTGATGAGATTAAAGAAATAGAAGATAATCATTTTATAGAATTTAATATTGATGCAGTCACATATGAAAAAGAAATTTCAATGGCAACTGCATTTGGATGGACGTATTCAATAGATGGAAAACCAGTTAAAATTGATATTTTGGATAAGAATAAAACTGTAATGGATATTACTTGTCGTAAAGAAAATCGTTTGGATTTAATACATCAGCATTTAATTCAAGAAGATCAAAGTAATTGTGGCTTTTTATTATCGTTTAAGTATCAAGAAGGAGAAACTTACTATATACAGTTTAAGACGGAAAATGATGTAGTAACACAAAAATTAGAACAAACCAATGTTGCATATTCTAGTACTTTAAGTAAGTATATACGATATATTAATAAAAAGAACCTACAAAAGGGTTTGGCTTATTTAAAGAAAAATGGTGTTAAAAAATTAATGTACAGATTACGATATGGTACTTATGTTGGTGAATCAGATTATGAATCTTGGTTATTTGCACAAAGAGTAAATGAAAAAACATTAAATATTCAAAGAAATACACGCTTTTCGTATAGTCCTAAAATCAGTATTCTTGTAGCTACTTTTAATACAAAAGAAGAGTATTTAAAAGAAATGATTGATACAGTTGTGAATCAGAGTTATTCAAATTGGGAATTGTGTATTGCGGATGGAAGTACAAACGATTTTGTAGAGAAGTATGTATATGAACATTATTTTAGTTATGGAGATAAGATTAAATTTCAAAAACTAGATCAGAACTATGGTATTTCTGGAAATACAAATAAGGCTTTTGAAATGGCAACAGGAGACTATATAACAGTTTATGATCATGATGATACTTTAGAATTAGATTGTTTCTACGAAATAGTAAAAGCACTACAGGAATATCGTTATGATGTGCTATATACGGATGAAGATAAGTTTGATGATAGTTCAAAAATGTATAATGATCCAAACTTAAAACCAGATTTTAGTGAGGATTTGCTGCGTTCTCATAATTACATTACTCACTTATTTATTGTGAATAAGAAGATTGTGGATGAAGTTGGTTACTATAATAGTGAATTTGACGGTAGCCAAGACTATGACTATATCTTTAGATGTGTAGAAAAGGCAAATGCTGTGTATCATATTCCACGTGTTTTATATCACTGGAGAATGCATCCAGAATCTACTGCACAAAATCCAGAAAGTAAATTATATTGTTACGATGCAGGCAAGCGTGCGATTGAAGCTCACTACAAAAGAGTTGGAGTTGAGGCTCGTGTTGAGTTGATGCCTAAGCCTTTGTATGGTTTTTATCACACAACATATAGCACAAAGGATAATCCTTTAGTGTCAATTTTAATTCCAAACTATAATCATAAGGCTATTTTAAAGACTTGTATTGATTCTCTATACAATGTAAATACATATAAAAACTTTGAAATTGTAATTGTAGAAAACAATAGTACGGAACAAGAAATTTTTGATTATTATAAGGAATTGCAATCTGAACATGATAATATCCAGGTCGTAACGTATAAGGGTGAATTTAACTATTCAAGAATTAATAACTTTGGAATGAAATATACAAATGGAGATTATGTATTGTTATTAAACAATGATACAGAAGTAATTTCACCAAACGCATTATCTGAAATGGTTGGATGTATACTTCGTCCTGAAGTTGGTGCTGTAGGAGCTAAACTTTTATACGAAGATGATACAGTACAACATGCAGGTGTTGTGATTGGATTTAGTGGATATGCAGGACACGTGAATCATGGAATCAATAAGGATGACTATGGATATATGTTAAGAGCAAGAGTAAACTGTAACTATAGTGCAGTTACGGCTGCTTGTATGATGGTTAAGAAATCTGTGTTTAATCAAGTTGAAGGATTTGATGAACAATTTGTCGTGGCATGTAATGATGTCGATTTATGCTTAAAAATCTGTAAAGAAAAATATTTGGTTGTATACAATGCCTTTGCCTTGTGGCATCATTATGAGTCAAAATCAAGAGGTTATGATGATGCAAGTCAAGAAAAAATGTGGCGTTTTAATAAAGAAGTAGAAAAGTTCCAAATAAAATGGAGTGATGTTCTTGTTCATGGAGATCCTTATTACAATAAGAATTGGAACATCAAATTAGGAGCATTTAGATTATTTTAGTTTATGAATTACTATAAGACTGGTCAATTCGCAAAACTAGCGAATGTGAGTGAAAGAACAATTCGATATTATGACAAAATAGGGTTATTAAAACCCTCTTTTGTTATGGAAAATGGGTATCGTCAATATAGTGATTTGGATTTATTGAAGTTACAGAAGATTTTATCTTTAAAACATTTGGGGTTTAGTATTGAAGAAATCTTTCCTATGGTTATGGATAATACGAACTTAAAAGAAAGCTTTGAGTTACAGATTGATTTGATTGAAGATAAAATCAGTCATTTACAATCGTTGAAGGATGCTTTAAAAAGAGCAAGTCAAACGCCAGATTTAAGTTGGAATATGATTCTATCTTTAGTTCAATTATCGAATGAGGAAACGAATATTATTGAACAATATAAGAATGCGAAGAACTTAAATGATCGTATATCACTACATGAAAAGTATTCTACAAATAAGCAGGGTTGGTTTAATTGGTTATTTAGTCAAATTGATTTTAGTAAAGTCAATCGATTGTTAGAACTTGGTTGTGGTAATGGTAAGTTATGGCAAGAAAATAGAATTGATTTAAGAAATAGAGAAATCTTTTTATCAGATATTAGTGAAGGTATGGTTGAAGAAGTAAGAAATAGACTAGGTTCTGATTTTAATTGTATTGTGGCAGATGCTGAAAAAATACCTTTTAAAGATTCTTACTTTGACTCTATCATTGCCAATCATGTTTTATTTTATTTGAATGATTTAAATCTTGGCTTAAAAGAAATAAGTAGAGTGTTAAAACCAAACGGAATTCTATACTGTAGTACATATGGAAAGAATCATATGAAAGAAATCACGGAAATTGTACAGAATTTTGATTCTAGAATTAATCTATCAAACCATAGTTTGTATGATATCTTTGGATTAGAGAATGGTGAAAGTATTTTATGTAATTATTTTTCTAATGTAGAAAAATATAATTATCAAGATTCATTAGAAATCACTGAATCAAAACCATTGATTGATTATATTATGTCTTGTCATGGGAATCAAAATGAAATCTTGGGCCCTAGACTAAATGAGTTCAAGGAATATATTGAAGAATTGTTGAAGAATAGTGGTAAAATAGTTGTGACAAAACAAGCGGGTTTGTTTATATGTAAAAGTTTATAATTATCGAGGTAACTATGAAAAAAATACTGGTAACACAATCATCTATGCCTAGTTTAGAGGAATATGTTGAAGAAATAAAAGATATGTGGGATACGCATTGGCTTACAAATATGGGGCCTAAACATAAAAAGTTTCAGGAGGAATTGAAACAATATTTAGGTGTTGAAAATATAGATTTAATGACAAATGGTCATATGGCTTTAGAATTGTCTTTACAGGCATTAAATTTATCTGGTGAAGTAATTACAACTCCATTTACTTTTGCATCGACTACACATGCGATTGTTCGTAATGGATTAGAACCTGTATTCTGTGATATTGATCCTGTTGACTTTACAATGGATGTCACAAAACTGGAATCTTTGATTACAGATCGTACTTGTGCCATTATGCCCGTACATGTATATGGTCATGTTTGTAACATTGAAGAGATTGATCGTATTGCTAAAAAATATGGCTTAAAAGTGATTTATGATGCAGCCCATACGTTTGGTGAAACATACAAAGGTAAAGGCATTGGCTCTTATGGGGATGTTTCTTGTTTTAGTTTTCATGCGACAAAAGTTTTTAATTCCATTGAAGGTGGAGCTGTTTGTTTCGGTAATGAATTGAAAGATTTTGGATTGGATTTATATCGTTTAAAAAACTTTGGTATTCGTGGCACTGAAGTTGTAGATGCGGTTGGTGCAAACGCAAAGATGAATGAGTTTTGTGCAGCTATGGGTATTTGTAACTTAAGACATGTGGATGAAGAAATCAATAAGCGTAGAATCGTTGTTGAAAGATACCGTAGTCATTTAGATGGTGTTGAAGGAATACAATTAAGTCCAATTCAAAAAGATGTGAAACCAAATTATGCATACTTCCCGGTTGTGTTTGATGATAAGGTGTTTGGAGCAACTCGCAATGAAGTGTTTGATAAATTAGCTGAAAATGAAATTGGAGCAAGAAAATATTTTTATCCATTAACGAATAGTTTTGATTGTTTCCATGGAAAATATGATTTAGATCAAACACCAGTAGCTCGATATATTAGTAATAGAGTATTAACGTTACCTTTATATGCGGATTTAGCATTGGAAGATGTGGATCGTATTTGTGAGATTGTATTGAAGTGTAGAGGTTGATTATGGAAAAAATATTAATACTTGGTGGTACGGCTCAACAAATAAAGCTAGTAGAGGCGGCCAAAAGAAAAGGACTTTATACGATTGTCGTAGATTATCTTAAGGATTCTCCCGCAAAACGAATTGCGGATAAAAGCTACATGAATGATATCCATGATGTAGATGGTATTGTACAAGTATGTAAAGAAGAAGGCGTGAAGGGTGTTATTTGCGGATATATTGATCCTTGTCAAAGGCCCTATCAAAAGATCTGTTCTCAATTCAATGTTCCTTGTTATGGTAGTGAAGAACAATTTTATTTGATGACGGATAAACATGCTTTTAAAAAGATGTGTATAGAAAATGGTGTAGGTACCATTAAGGAATATCAAGAAAATGATCAAGACATTGAGTTTCCTGTATTTGTAAAGCCGGTAGATAGTAGAGGTTCTAGAGGACAGAGTGTTTGTTATAACTATGAAGAGTTAAAAAAGGCTTGTTTATATGCGAAATCAGAATCTTCAAATGGGGATATACTTATTGAGAAATATATGAAGGGTGCTCAAGAATTTCAGGTTACATACTTCTTTGTGAATGGAACACCATATTTGATTCGTACGGCAGATAGTTATTGTGGTTCGGAAGAAAAGCATTTAGAGAAAGTTGTTGCTTGTGCTGTTTCTCCTTCAAAATATACCGATTTATATGTAGAAAAGGCACATGACAAAGTTGTAAATATGTTTAAAAATATGGGCTATAAGAATGGACCTATTTTTATGCAGGGTTTTGTTTATAATAATGATTTTTATTTCTTTGATCCAGGTTTAAGATTTCCTGGAGTGGATTATGAAAGGATTATCAAGAAGGCTTATGGCGTTGATTTGATGGATGCCATGATAGATATTGCGATGGGAAAAGAGATTTCAATTCAAATACCAAAGACTTGTTATTCTTTAGAAGGAAAGAAAGCGGCTGTTTTATTTCCGACGGTTTGTAAGGGAACTATTAAAACATTAGAGGGTATTGATAGTACGGACGAAGAAATTATTTCCGCAATCCCTCGATGTGAAGTAGGGGATACATTGGAGTGGACGTATAATGTAAATCAGCGATTGGCTGAAATAGATGTTTTATCCAATAATTTAGATGATTTGAAGAATGCTTTATCTAGAATTCAAAAGAATATCAAGGTTTTAGATGAAGAAAATCAGAATATGATTTATGAATATTTTGATGTAGAACGAATTGATGGGTAAGAAGTATGAATAATCAAATTCATGTAAAATTAATATCTTTAGAGGATATTTATAAAACTAAGTGTTTTGATTTAAAACAAATTATTCAAATCATTGAAGATGCATTATTGGCATATTCTAATAAAGAGATTCTTTTGCCTGATAAAATATCACAGATTTTTAATGAAGGTCTTCAAACTCGTATCAACTGCATGCCTTCTACTTTATTGAAAGAAGGTGTGTGTGGAGTTAAATGGGTTTCTGTGTTTCCAAATAATCCAAAATTATATAATAAACAAAATGTGAGTGGAGTCATTTTATTATCTGAAATTAAAACAGGTTTTCCTTTTGCGATTGTAGATGGCACTTTGATTACAGCATTAAGAACAGCTTGTTTAGGTGCTATTGGAGCTAAATATTTGGCTCGTAAAGATAGTTCGGTGTATGGAACGATTGGTGCTGGAGAGCAGGCTAAAACGCATTTTTTAGTCATGAAAACTTTGTTTCCAAATATTAAGATGTGTTATGTATCTTCTAGATCTAATGTAAGTGAACTTGGTTTTGTGGATGCAATGAAGACTAAATTTGATGATGTTGATTTTATTACGTGTAATGGAGACTATGATTTGGCAGCTAGAAATGCAGATATTATTGTTACTGCAGTAAGTTGTCAAGCTCCATTATTAAAGGCAGATTCAATCAAACCGGGTACTTTCTATTGCCATGTTGGCGGATGGGAAGATGAATATGATGTAGCTTTAAAAGCAGATAAAATTGTTTGTGATGATTGGAGTTCACTTAAACATAGAGGATCGCCTACGATTGCTCGTATGTATGAAAAGGGCTTATTGAAAGATACAGATATTTATGCGAATTTGTCGGATATTATTTCTGGAAAGAAAGTGGGTCGTGAAACAGAATCGGAATTTAATTATTTTAATTCGATTGGCTTATCCTTTGTGGATGTAGCTGTCGCAAATTATTTTTATAAAGCAGTAACTTCAAAAGGATTGGGTACGGATTGGTCTTTACAAGAATCGGATGCTTTTGATGTTTTAAAAGATTTAGATTTTAATAAATGAAAGGAATTTGTAGTATGCCTATAGTAACTGTATTATTAACTTCATACAATCATGGTGATTATATACGTGGTAGTATTGAGAGTATTTTAAATCAAACATTTAAAGATTTTGAATTGTATATTATTGATGATTGTTCAAGTGATACTAGCTGGGATATCATTCAAGAATATAAAGATGATCGTATTATTGCGATTCGCCATGAAAAGAATGAGGGTGGATGTACTACAAGAGCTTTGTATTCCTCTTTTAAAGGCAAATATTTCGCGATGGCACATTGTGATGATATGTGGGAATTAGATAAACTAGAAAAGCAAGTAAGTTATTTGGAAAACCATCCAGAAGCTGGTGCATGCTTTACAAATGTTCAATTGATAGATGATGATGGAAATAATTTTGATCAGGAAAATCATCCATATAGCCATGTTTTCTTAAATGAAAATATGACTCGATTTGAATGGTTGAATCATTTCTTTTATCATGGTAACCGATTATGTCATCCAAGTTCATTAATTCGTATGGATGTACAGATGAAGGATGATTTATTTGCGGCAGGATTAGGTGCTCTACCTGATTATTATCGCTGGGTAAAATTGTGTCTAAAACATGAAATCTATGTACATCCAGATAAATTGACAAAATTTAGAATTCATGCGGATGAAAGTAATACGAGTGGTCAAACACCTGTAAATAGAATTCGTGTTCAAAATGAATTTTATCAAATTGCCAAATTATATGGATCAATTAAAAATAAAGATGAGTTTCTAAAGGTGTTTCCAGAGGCAAATGAATATGTAGTGAATGGAAAAATAAATGTGGATTATGCTCTTGCTCAGATTATGCTTAATAATACTACTTTCAAAGCATTTCATTTCTACGCATTAAATACATTAATGGAATTGGTTCGTAATGAAGATACGAAAGATGAACTTATTGAGTTATATGGATTTACGAAACGCGATGTTTGTCGTTTAACGGGAAAATATGATGTTTTACATGTTATTCCTGATGAGGAGTACCTTAATACATCATTGTATTATACAGGTGCTGAGGAGTTCTCAGAAACTAGCAGGAAGAATCTGGTTGTTCCAATTATAAATGATCATTTTAAAGTGACATACAATTTAGATGGAGCTAAGGTAGCTATGTTAAGATTGGATCCAACGGAAGCAAAATATATTAAATTAAAGAATATAAAAATTTCAATTGATGGAGAAGAGAATCATTCTTATGACATTGTTCATTATCATGAACAAGAAGGAGAATGGACATATATTTATTCGCTTGATCCATTTTTGTTGGTTCGATTTGATGATTTAAAAGAAATAAAACAAGTAGTTGTTGAAGCGGATGTACAATATATTGAGACAGTCAAGTTATTAGATTATGAAAATAAAGTAAGTATATTAAGAACTAAAAATGTAGACAATTTCTCTAATAAACAATTACTAAGAATAATTTATAGAAGATCAAAAAATAATAATTAATATATATAGTAGGAAGGAATGTGAGTATGGAAGATATTTTAGTGTATATTTCACCGATTTTTTTTCTTTCGATTATCGTTTTCTATACGATACGTAATCGAAAGTTTGTAAATATAATTAATGTTTACATAGAAAAAATAAATGGTTATAAAAATATATTTTTATTTGTGATTGAGTGGATTTTATCTACGGCTTTAATTTTATTGATATTACGATATCTATCTTTGTGGTGGGATCATAAACAAATAAGCTTATTAAGTTTATTGTTTGTGATTATACTAGGATATACTTTTTGTATATATATTTATTGTTTATTCAATAAATTTAAAGATAGTATTGATTTACAATTTGTTTTATTAATGATACCTATGGGATTGGTTTTCTTATTTTTGATGTTTCCTGATTTTGTTCCAGATGAACAATCGCATTTTCAAAGAGCATATTTGATTTCTGGACTAAATCTTAAAACAATAACAGATGTTTATATAGATTCAGATTATGGTATACAAAAAATTCATTCATATTCGGATATTTTTAAACATATTTATATAAATATAAACCCTACATTTACTTTACATAGAGAAGCAGCAAACTATAACTTTTTTGTTTATTTAATTCCAGCTTTTGCGATTGGAATAGGTAGAATTTTACATTTATCAGTATATGCATGCTACTATTTAGGCCGAATGGCAAATCTTGCGTTCTTTATTTATATTGTTTGGTATTCGATAAAGAAGACGCCTAGATGCAAATGGTTATTCTTTGTTTTTTGCTTTAATCCTATGATGCTTCAACTTGCAGCGTCCTTGTCTACTGACTCTTGCATACTTGCAATATGTATTTTATCAATTGCGTATTTTATGTATTTATATGATAAAAATAAAATTGATAATAAAGATATAATTATTGTCTGTAGCATGATTATTTTTCTTATTTTAGTAAAATATGTATATTTACCTATTTTTGGTATTTATTTTTGCTTGATACCTAAATTGATGCATTTAAAGAAAAAACAGGTTAAACTGATTCTAGGGCTTGGCTTCATTTGTGTGATATTACTATTATTATCAAATTATTTAAAAAGAGATATGACTACATCAGAAGCGTTTCAAGAGTATTATACGGTTGCTAATGTGAATAGTAGTGAACAGATAAAATTCTTACTTTCTGGAAAATTAAATGTATTGAGAGTTTTATATCACACTTTACAAGTTCATTCTGAATTTTATATAAATAGTATGGTTACATGTTTAGGCTGGTTAACGATAGAAATCCCTGATTTTTCTTTTCACTTATTTTACATTACATTGCTAATAGCTTCATTATCTGACAGCAGTATGGTTAAATTTAAAAATAGAATATGGTTTATTTTAATTATTATAATTGATATATCCTTGATCATTATTGGATTGCATTTATTTTGGACAACAGTGGGTAGTTTTGTAACAGCTGGAGTTCAAGGACGTTATTTCCTTCCTCTGCTACTTTTACTTGGAGTTTCTATTTCAAATAATTGTCTAAAAAAATATAATAAGGGTATCAAGCTGTTTGCTCCTTTGATTTTGTTGGTATATGTTCCATCTATTTGTAGTATTGTACAATATTTTTTGAATATGTAAGATTAAAAAAATATTGACCATAACGTAACGTTAGGGTTTATTTTATATGTGTGATATAATTGATTTAATTATGGAGGATCTATTATGAAAGGTATTATTTTAGCTGGTGGTAGTGGTACTCGTTTGTATCCTTTGACTAAGGTGACTAGTAAACAATTACTTCCTATTTATGACAAGCCAATGATTTATTATCCTATGTCTATTTTAATGCAGGCTGGGATTCGTGAGATTTTAATTATTTCGACTCCGGATGATACACCTCGTTTTAAAGAGTTATTGGGGGATGGTCATCAGTTTGGTATTGAGCTTTCTTATAAGGTTCAGCCAAGTGCAGATGGACTTGCTCAAGCGTTTATCTTGGGTGAAGAGTTTATTGGTAATGATAGTTGTGCGATGATTTTGGGTGATAATATTTTCCATGGTCATGGTTTGACGAAGCGTCTTCGTGCGGCTGCTGAAAATGAAGTTGGGGCTACCGTATTTGGTTATTATGTAGAGGATCCTGAAAGATTTGGTGTTGTAGAATTTGATTCTGAGGGTAAGGCGATTAGTCTTGAAGAAAAACCTTTACATCCTAAGTCAAATTATGCGGTAACAGGATTATATTTCTATGATAATAAAGTGGTTGAGTATGCGAAGAATTTAAAACCGAGTGCTCGTGGGGAATTGGAAATCACAGATTTGAACCGTATTTATTTAGAGAATGGTGAATTGAATGTCACTTTACTTGGTGATGGATTTACTTGGTTGGATACGGGTACGCATGAGTCTTTAGTGGATGCGACAAATTTTGTGAAGACAATTGAGGAGCACCAGCATCGTAAGATTGCGTGTCTTGAAGAGATTGCGTATGACAATGGTTGGATTGGTGATGAAGAATTGGCAGCTACATATGAAATTTATAAGAAGAATCAGTATGGTGCTTATTTGAAGGAAATCATGGATCGTAAGTATATTAAGTAATTGGGGGTATAGTGATGAAGGTAACTGAAACAAAGATTCCTGGAGTATTGATTATTGATACGGATGTATTTGGTGATCATAGAGGGTATTTTACGGAGACGTATTCGAAGCCTAAATATGAGAAGATGGGAGTTACTGTCGATTTTGTACAGGATAATATGTCTTTTAGTGCACAGAAGGGTACGCTTCGTGGTTTGCACTGGCAAAACCCGCCTTATGCACAGAGTAAATTGGTTTCTTGTACGAAGGGTACAGTGATTGATGTGGCTGTGGATATTCGTAAGGGAAGTCCAACATTTGGTCAATGGGTAAGTGTTGAATTGAGTGAAGAGAATCATAGACAGTTCTTTATTCCTCAGGGATTTGCGCATGGATTCTTAACTTTAACGGATAATGTTGAGTTTAGATATAAAGTAGATAATGTATACAACAAGGAATCTGAGGGTGGTATGCGTTATGATGATCCGACTTGTAATGTAGATTGGGGTTCATTATTAAATGGTATTGAGCCTGTATTGAGTGAAAAAGATCAGATTGGTCCTACTTTAGAGGAATCGAATAATCAATTTGTATATGAAGGAGAATAAAAGAATGAAAATTTTAGTAACGGGTGGTGCTGGTTTCATTGGTGGAAACTTTGTACATTATATGGTAAATAAATATCCTGAGGATATGATTGTGAACTTGGATAAATTGACGTATGCAGGTAACTTAGAGACTTGTAAACCTGTAGAAGATAAGCCTAACTATAAGTTTATCAAGGGTGATATTGCAGATCGTGAATTTATCATGGATTTGTTTGAAAAAGAAAAGTTTGATGTCGTTGTAAACTTTGCAGCTGAAAGTCATGTTGACCGTAGTATTGAAGACCCAGAAATCTTTGTAAAGACAAATGTAATGGGTACAACAACATTATTAGATGCTTGTGTTAAGTATGGTATTCAAAGATATCACCAAGTATCTACAGATGAAGTATATGGTGATTTACCATTAGACCGTCCTGACTTGTTCTTTACTGAAAACACTCCACTTCACACTTCAAGTCCTTATTCAAGTGCGAAGGCAAGTGCTGACTTATTTGTTCTTGCATACCACAGAACGTATGGTTTGCCAGTAACAATTAGTCGTTGTTCAAATAACTATGGTCCTTATCATTTCCCAGAAAAATTAATTCCATTAATTATTTCTCGTGCATTAAATGATGAAACAATTCCAGTATATGGAACTGGTGAAAACGTACGTGACTGGTTACATGTATATGATCACTGTGTAGCAATCGATTTAATTGTTCGTAAGGGACGTGTTGGTGAAGTTTATAATGTAGGTGGTCACAACGAAAGAACAAACTTAGAAGTTGTGAAGACTGTTTTACATGCATTAAACAAACCTGAAAGCTTAATTACGTATGTAACAGATAGAAAAGGTCATGACATGCGTTATGCGATTGATCCTACGAAGTTGGAAACAGAACTTGGATGGAAACCAAAATATACATTTGATACAGGTATTCCAATGACAATCCAATGGTATTTAGACAATAAAGAATGGTGGGAAAACATCATTAGTGGTGAATACCAAAACTATTTTGAAAAGATGTATGTAGAAAAAGGAAGAGCTAAGGAATAATCTTTAGCTTTTCTTCTTAAACGAAAGGAAGGTTTTCTTATGAAGATTTTTGTGACAGGTGTGGCTGGACAATTAGGTCATGATGTAATGAATGAATTGGCTTCTAGAGGATATGTTGGAGTAGGTACAGACTTAGCTAAAAGCTATAGTGGAATCCAAGATGGTTCTTATGTAACTACGGCTGAATATGTATCTTTGGATATCACAAACAAAGAAGCTGTAATGAATACAATTAAAACAGTGAATCCAGATGTAGTTGTACACTGTGCAGCATGGACGGCAGTAGACTTAGCTGAAGATGAAGATAAACAGGCTAAGGTAAAAGCTATCAATGTGGATGGTACACAGAATATTGCGGATGCTTGTAAAGAAGTAGATGCGAAGATGGTCTATATTTCTACAGACTATGTATTTGATGGACAAGGAACTGAGCCTTGGCAACCGGATTGTAAGGATTATAAACCATTGAATGTATATGGACAGACTAAACTAGGTGGAGAACTAGCTGTTTCAAATACGTTATCTAAGTATTTTATTGTTCGTATTGCGTGGGTATTTGGAAAGAATGGAAATAACTTCATTAAAACCATGTTAAATTTGGGAAAGAAATTTGATACATTACGAGTTGTCAATGATCAAATTGGTACTCCAACATATACATTTGATTTAGCTAGATTATTAGTTGACATGATTGAAACCGATAAATATGGCTATTATCATGCAACAAATGAAGGTGGATATATTAGCTGGTATGATTTTGCGTGTGAAATCTTTAAACAAGCTGGATACACTACTAAAGTAAATCCAGTAACAACAGAAGAATATGGTTTATCAAAGGCAGCTCGTCCATTTAATTCTCGTTTAGATAAATCTAAACTCATAGAAAATGGTTTTAAACCACTACCTACTTGGCAGGATGCATTGGCTAGATATTTAAAGGAAATTGAATTTTAAATAATAATCAATGAATACGTGATAAATTTATTGAATTATCATATAATTAACGAAGGGTCTTTGCCCTTCGTTTTATTTAGAAAGTATGAGGGTTAAATTTGGATACTATTAATTCTAAGAAAAACATAATTTGGAATATGATTGGAACTACATTTAATGCTTTTAACTCATTATTTTTTATGATGATTGTGACAAGAGTGAATGGATTAAAAGATTCTGGTATATTTACATTAGCATTTTCTTTAGCTTGTTTATTTTGTGTTATCGGTGGCTATGAAGGTAGAGTATTTCAAGTTACGGATGTAAAAGGGGAATATTCGGATTTAGAATACATTATACATCGTGTAATCACGAGTGCTGTTATGATGTTACTTGTAATTTCTTATTGTATCTTTATGAAATACGATACATATAAAACTTGGATAACTATATTGTTATGTTTTATGAAATGTCTTGAATACGTATCAGATGTTTTTTATGGCATATTTCAAAAAAATGATTCTTTATATCTAGTGGGACAGTCTTATTTTTTTAAATCTTTGTTTTCATTGATTTTATTTATAAGTGTTGATTTAATTACACACAATTTATTATTATCTTGTATTTCATTGGATGTTGTATGGATTCTTCTTTTGATTTTGTTTGATCTTAAAAAGCTTAAATTACATATTAAAGAATCACATACGTTTGATATAAAGAATATAATTTTATTATTTAAGACAGGCTTTTTCTCGTTTACAATTCTTTTCTTATCTATTTATTTAGTAAATGCGCAAAAATATGCATTAGATGGTCTTGTAAGTGAGGATTTACAAGCAATATTTGGGATAATATTAATGCCAGCAACGATTATTAGTTTAGCGGTTCAGTACTTATTACAGCCTATATTAAATAGTATGGCACGCTTTTATGATCAAGGAATGAAAAGAGAGTTTAATGGTCTTATACTTAAAGCAATTCTATTAATATTTGTGTTTGGTATAGTATGTTTAATAGGTGCATTTTTATTAGGTGTTCCAATATTAAGTCTTTTATATGGAATTGATATATCTTCTTATAAAACATTGTTGATGTTAATTATTGCAGGAGGAATATTGTATTCATTTAGTACATTATTATCTGCAGCCTTGACTACAATACGTTATACTTTTATTCAATTTATTGTGTTTTCTATAACTTCAATATTTACATTCTTTTTTTCAAGAATATTAATTCAATCTCTAAGCATTTATGGAGCATCATTAGCTTATCTTGTTACTATGATTTTCCAATTTTCTTTGTATATTGGAATTTATTTGATTATATTAAGAAGAGTGCATTTTAAAGAAAGCTTGTAGTTTTACAAGAACTATGCTAGTGTTTTTTATAGACAAATTTAGAATGGAGTGTTAGAGTGAATAAAATATTATTAATAATTCCAGCTTATAATGAACAGGATTCAATATTGTCTACAACGCAGACAATTGATGAATATAATAAAAATCATTCCCATTTTTTAGATTATATTGTGATTAATGATGGATCTAAGGATAATACAGAACAAATACTTGTTGAGCATGAAGTTCCTCATATTAAGTTAGTGCATAACTTAGGTATTGGTGGTGCTGTTCAAACTGGGTATAAATATGCATTTGAGAATGATTATGATATTGCGATACAGTTTGATGGGGATGGTCAGCATGATGTGAATTATGTGGAAGATATCTGTAAACCTATTATTGAGGGTAAGGCTAATATGACAATTGGATCTCGTTTTGTAGAGGGTTCTACAAGTGAGTTTAAGTCTACAAAGGCTAGACAGATGGGTATTAAAATTATTTCTTCTTTTATTAAATGCTTCGCACATGAAAAATTATATGATGTGACATCTGGTTTTCGTGCTATTGATAAAGGATTGATCAAACAATTTGCCTTGGAGTATCCATTAGAGTATCCGGAACCGATTTCTACAACACAAATATTAAAAGAAGGAAAGAAAATCACTGAAGTGCCTGTAGAGATGAATGAGCGTAGTGGTGGAGTTTCTTCAATTCGTAGTTGGAAGAATGCTTATTATATGATTAATGTTCTTTTATCCATCATGATTATTGGAACAAGGAGGTCAAAATAATGCCATTAAATTTAAGATTATCTATTTTGGTTATTGCCCTTATTTTGGCTACAGTTATTTTGAGAGTACTTCATAAAGATATGATCCCTGTTAAATATTCTTTATTATGGGGAATCGGTGTTATTGTATTAATTATTCTTTCTATTTGGCCAAATATTTTAGTTTCACTTGCCAACTTAATTGGATTTCAAACCATTTCTAATATGGTAACTGGGGTTTTATTTGTCATCTTGTTGTTTATTACCATTTCATTAACTGTGATTGTTTCAGGACAAAAGAAAAAGATTACTTTATTAGTACAAGAAGTTTCGATTTTAAAGAATAGAGTTAGTGATTTAGAAGAAAAGAAGGGTGAGTAGATTATGATAACTCATACTTTTGTAGTATTAGCTTATAAAGAATCAAGATATTTAGAGACTTGTATTCAATCTGTATTGAATCAGGATTTTAAAAGTAATGTTGTGATTGCGACTTCTACAAGAAATGCATTTATTGAGCAATTGGCAAATAAATATCACTTAGATATCATTGATAATCCTAATCCTGGAAAGGGTATTGGATACGATTTTGATTTTGCGAGAACTTGTGTAAATACTGATTTAGTAACAATTGCCCATCAGGATGATATTTATGACCCCACTTATTCAAAAGAAATTGTTAATAATTATTGGAAGTATAAAGATGCTACAATCTTATTTACAGACTATTTTGAATTAAGAAATGATAAAAGAGTATATGAGAATACAAATTTAAAAATAAAAAGGATTATGTTAAAGCCATTGCATAATAAAGAGAAGTCAAATAGACGATTTATCAAAAGACTGCCTTTAATGTTTGGTGATCCTATTTGCTGTCCTGCAGTTACTTTCTGTCAAAAGAATTTAAATGTAAAAACTTTGTTTGCGAATGATATGAAGTGTGATATTGACTGGAGTGCTTGGGAGATTGCTTCGAAAATGGATGGACGATTTGTGTTTGTGAATAAACCTTTGATGGGACATCGTATTCATGAAGAATCAACAACAACAGAGATTATTGAAGATAATAATCGTTCAAAAGAAGATTATGAAATCTTTAGAAGATTTTGGGTTGCTCCTATCGCAAAATTATTGACAAAATTATATTCGAATTCAGAAAAAAGTAACAAAGTTTAAATTTTTTATGTTAGAATGTTAAAAGAGTTTTACAAAAGGAACTCTTTTTTTACGTTATAAGGTATATAAAAATAAAGGATATTAGCTATGAAAAGAAGAAGGTTGATTTCGGTTTTAACAGTAGTTTTAGTTTTTATAGGTTTATTATTGGTTCAAGTCGCAAAATGGGTACCAAATACTTTTGGAAATATTCCGTTTGAACAAGTTGTATTTCATTTATTAGTGCCAATGGAGGGTACAGACATGTCTTTTGTAGAAAGTTTCATTCAAGAGTGTTTACCAATACCTGCAATTGTATCTGGTTTACTTTTACTATGCTGCATTTTAAAAGATTGGAAAGTAAGTCAGGATATAAAAGAAGGAGAATTTAAACATATTCGAAATAATGTTCTAATTATTATTACATCTTTATCATGCTTATTTGTATATGTATTTGGAATATCAGATTGTGTTCATGCGATTGGAATTGATCAATATTGGTATAATGTCTCACATCCATCTAAGTTATATGAGGAATACTATGTGAATCCATCAACAGTGAAATATTCATTTCCTGAACAAAAACGAAATTTAGTTTATATTTTTATGGAGTCTATGGAAACAACATATGAAGATTTGGAGCATGGTGGAGCTTTTGAAGAATCAAGAATTCCAGAACTTACAGAACTTGCAGATAATAACCTAACATTCTCTTACGGAAATAATGACAATAATGGTTTTTTAGTGCCTTCGATGTCTGGATGGACAGCAGCCGCTATGGTTGGACAGACGAGTGGGATTCCTTTAAATATTCCGGTTGATGGGAATAGTTATGTCAGTAAAGATAGCTTTTTACCTGGGTGTTATTCAATTGGAGAGATATTAGAAAATAATGAATATCAAAATGAATTGCTGATTGGTTCGGATGGTAAATTCGGAGGACGTGAGTATTACTTCAAACAACATGGAAATTTTAATGTTGTTGACTATAATGAGGCAATAGAAAAGTGCTGGATTGATAAGGATTATCGCGTTTGGTGGGGCTATGAAGATCTTAAATTATTTGAATATGCCAAAAATGAATTAACAAGACTTTCTGAAACAGGGCAACCATTTAATTTTAATATGTTGACTGCTGATACACATCATATTGGCGGATATCCTTGTATAGAATGTGAAGATTTATATGGAGATCAATATTCAAATGTCATTCGTTGTTCGAGTAAACATGTTACCGAATTAGTACAATGGATACAAGAACAGCCTTGGTATGAAAATACGACAATTGTATTGGCTGGAGATCATAAAAGTATGGATCCAGATTGGTTTAAGGATATTGAAGCAAGTGGATATAATCGTAAGTGTTATTATGTCATTGTTAATTCGGCTGCAACACCGGTAACTCAGAAATCTCGTAAGATTTCAACATATGATTTATTCCCAACTACATTGGCTAGTTTAGGAGTTACATTTAATTCAGAAAGACTTGGATTAGGTACGAATCTATATACTGAAACTCCGACTTTAGTTGAAAAGTTTGGTTTCAAAAAGTTTGATAAGGAATTGACTCGTCATTCCAATTATTACGATAAATATATTTTGTACGGAAAGGGGAATGATTAATGGTAAGAAAGAAAGTATTACTATTAATCAATCCGAATTCTGGTAAGAAAAACTCGAAGGGTCAATTAATAGATGTATTGAATGAATTCTCATCTCATGATTATCAAATGGAAGTATATGTATCTCAAAAACAGATGGATATATGTCACTATATTGAAGAGTATGGTGAAAAGTATGACGTTGTAGCTGTATTTGGTGGGGATGGTACATTGAATGAGGCTACAAATGGATTGATGAGGTTAGAACATAAGCCAATCATTTCTTACTTTCCCACGGGTACAATGAATGATTTTGGAACGAACTTTGGTCTAACTAATGATATGTTGCAATGTGCAAAGATTGCTTGTAAAGAGAACGTAGAGTCTTTTGATGTGGGGAAGATGAATTCTCGTTACTTTAATTATGTGGCTGGTTTTGGTGCGTTTTGTAATGTGAGTTATGAAACTAAGCAAGAGCTAAAGAAACAATTAGGGAATATGGCTTATATAATTAAGGCTTTACATGAAATACCGAACTTACATCCGTATCATGTAAAGATGAATATGGATGGAAAGGTATTTGAAAAGGATTTAATGTTTGGATTGATTATTAATGGGAATCGTGTTGCTGGATTTGAAATGGTTGAGCAAGATGATAATACATTTAAGGATGGTGTGTTTGATATTATCTTAGTCGAACATACACCTAACTTACTAGAACTTTATAATTATCCTTTAGGCGTATTACATCCTGAATTAAACATGAAGTATGTAGAGAGATATAGAGCTAAATCCATTACGATTGAATCCACTGAAAAATTGGCTTGGACATTAGATGGTGAAGAAGGAGAGTCAACATTAGTTGCTCATATAGACAATCATCCAAGAGCTTTACAGATATATGCAGATAAAGGAATCTGATAAAATGGATTCCTTTTTTTTGGCGCTCTAAAATAGTGTAGGGTTATGTGAAAATACCGGCTTTAAATTATTGTAG
>OGWZ01000385.1_pt1 | contig 50695 bp, 26 predicted proteins | sample 1576141 | NCBI WGS metagenome assembly OGWZ01 (sample SAMEA3541512, study PRJEB24748) | human gut metagenome | biome: human gut; feature: human-associated habitat; material: faeces | place: China | collected 2012
CAACCGGTTGCCCGAGGCAAAACCTATCCACACGGACTTGCCGTTTCCTAAGCCCAACATCTATGTGGAAATGCCGCTACCGGAACCGGCTGAAAGCAGCAAGAAACGCCGTGAGTTGCTGAGCATCAAAACCAATCTGCTCTACGACTTTGCCTATATGCCGGGCTACGACCGCTTCTGCCCTATCCCCAACGTGGCTCTTGAGTATTATCCGCTGTCCGGACATTTCACATACGGTGCCAGTTTCGAAGGACCCTGGTGGCGGAACTACAAAGAGCATAAATATTTCCAGTTGCGCAACTACCAGTTGCACACCCGGTATTACCTGCAAAGCGGTGAAACGGGTTTCAGGGGTTTCTTCGTAAGTGCTTACGCGCACGCGTTCCTATATAATATATGCTTCGACGAAAAACGGGGATGGGAAGGTGAAGGATGGGGAGCCGGACTGGGACTGGGTTGGGCGATACCGCTAGACCGCTCCAAACACTGGCGACTCGACATCGGCCTGCAGGCAGGATTTCTCAATACCCGCTACGACCCATACCAGTGGTTCTGCCCTGTGGATGGAGATAAAGACAAACAGGTATATTATTACAAATGGTATGGAGATGCCAAGGATTTCAAAAAGCGACAGTATCGCTATAATTGGTTAGGACCAACCCGACTGGAGGTGAGTTTGAGTTACGATATCCTCTACCGAAAAAGTAAAAGAAAGTAAATAATGAATCAGTTTAAGCAGTTAACATATCTTCTCAAGGATTCTGTAAGCCACAGAGTTTACAGAACGGTTACTGCTATCTTCTTCATTTCATCAGTTCTGCTGCTTACAGGCTGCGAACGTGAGCCGAATCTCTATCTGCATCAGGGCGGTAAGGAAACTACAATGGATCTGCCGAAGATAGACCTGGAGCTGAAAGTGCTCTGGGATTATGAATTCAAATATGATGTGGTATACGACTGGGAGGCGGAATGGAAATACGGATGGGATGATGAGGACAACAAACTCTTCGGAAAAATCGGATATACCGAACCATCTGTTTTCGAGATAAGAAGATACTTCACACAGGATGTGCAATATGGTGCGCACGAAGCACCCTATAAGAACCTGATCCAGTCAAAACAGCTGACAGCCAATTACGACTTCGGTTTCTGGGATATCCTGGCGTGGAACGACATCCAGACTGCGGATGGTATTCAAAGCGTCCGCATAGATGAATCTTCCACTTACGAATATGTAACGGCAAATACGGGACAGACGATGTTTCCCTCAAAATACAATGCTCCCCAATTCAGCAACTCCTTCTATCAACCGGAAGAACTGTTTGCGGGATATGAGAAGGGTATTGAAATCAACCGTAACCTTGACGGATTTGTATTTGATGAGAATCGCAACTGCTGGGTAAGGAAACTGGAAATGCAGATTCAGCCTGTTACCTATATTTATCTTACGCAGATTATCCTCCACAACAACCGTCAGCATACCCGCATCGTAACGGGTATTGATGGTAGCGGAAACCTGAGTGGCATGGCGCGCAGTGTGAATCTGAATACCGGTGTTACCGGAAGGGATGCCATCACGGTAAACTATAATATGAGGATGAAGTTTGACCAGCAAATGAAGGATGGAGAGAAGGTGGATATCATTGGAGGCAGGGTCTTGACCTTCGGTATGCCGAAGTTGAATCCCAGCCGTTTAGATAACCATTCTTATATGGAATCTTTAGCAAAAGTAAGAGATGCCGACCTTAACAACCGGCATTACTTGGATGTAAAGATGCAGTTTTATAATGGCAAGGACTCTACATTGGTTTTTGATGTAACCGACCAGGTTCGTCGACTGTACAAAGGTGGTGTCATCACGATAGATTTAGACATGACGAAAGTCCCTGTTCCTGTTCGTCCCGGCGGCTCCGGTTTTGATGCCGTAGTCAAGGATTTCGAAGAGAAGCAATGGGAGTTTGATATGTAAGTGATGATTATTAACAAAAAAATATAATAAACAAAAAAAAGAGAATTAAAAATTAGTATTTAACATTATCAATTTACAAACTTATATGTATATGAAAAAATATGTTTTTCTCGCAGCTTCTGCATTAGCTCTTGCAAGCTGCACAAGCGATGATTTTCTTGGTAATACACCAGGAAATGTACAGTCTAATACTTCCGCAATTAATTTCGATGGTGGTACTGGTAAAATTTCACGTGCAACAGGTGCTGATGCTGCAAAACTTCTTAATAAAGAATTTATTGTAGCTGGTTTCAAAAGTAGCGAAACTGAACCTACTTCTGGAATATCTGCGAATAAGGTTTTTGACCATTACGTTGTAAAATGGACTGAAAATTCTGCAGGTACAACAGCAGATAACACTTCTGACTGGAATTATGTAGGTAATACTCCATATTCTGGACTCACACAGTTAGCAAATGGTACTGCACAGACTATCAAGTACTGGGATTACAACGCAGCTCAATATGATTATGTTGCATTCTCAACAGGAGAAATAAAAGGCATAACTACAGGAACTGCGACAGATGATAAAGAAGTTCTCCTTACTGCAGTAACACCACGTACCGCAAATACAGCACCAACTTTGTCTTCAAAAAAAGTTACTGGTGGTGCATATACTATTACCGGAACAGCTAAAGCTCTTAGCGGCTGCTATATTGCGGACCTCACAACAGCATATAAGAGTACAGATTATAAAAAAGAAGTAAATCTTACATTCCGCAACCTTACAACAAAAGCACGTATTGCTTTATACGAGACAATACCTGGCTATTCTGTAAAGGATGTTAAATTCCATCAATCAGAAGAAACGACATCAGGACAAAAAATTACACCAGCAACAGAAACCAATGCTACATTATATACTAGTGGAGCAACAGATAATGATAATTTCTTCACAAAAGGTACTGCTGGAATTTATTTCCCAACAGTAGGTTCTAGCAACAAGGAGGAAAGTGATTACAACAAGGCACATGTTGTATTTTTCCCAGAAAGCAAAGAAACTACAATGAAATTTGGTAATGTTGTCTATGATAATAATGTGCTTAAGACCACGTCAAAAGATCCTAGCTACGTAGGAACTAAAGATGAAACAACACCAAATTACTACCAGACTGTAATCCCTAACGAAACAGGTACAACTCTCACACTTTGTGTTGATTACACATTGGTAGCAGATGACAAATCTGGTGAAGAAATCCATGTGTATGGTGCAAAAGCTATCATTCCTGCTATTTATGCACAGTGGAAGTCTAACTTTGCATATACTTACATTTTTAAGATTTCAGATAATACAAATGGTTGGACAGATACTAACAAAACTCAGTCAGGTCTCTACCCTATTACCTTCGATGCTGTAGTAGCAGATTCAGAGATTGGCAACCAGACAACTATCACAACTGTTGCTACTCCTTCTATTACAACATACCAGAAGGGGCATGATATTACTAAGAATGAGTACGGAGAAGGTGACATCTATGTAATGGTAAATGAAAACGGTATACCTAAAAATGACCTTAACAAGGCAGCACTTTATACTATTTCAGATTCAAAAAATGTTGGAATTTCAGAAGCTACAGTTCATGATGCATTAACAATAGGTAGTACAACAAATGGTAGTGTCACAACAGGACGTAATGGTATTGAGTTGACTAAAGAAGAAGAAACACTTAAAACGACCACAACTATTCCAGGTGTCGATGGTAATGATATTACTGTTAATGCAAATGAAGCAGCAAAATTCAACGCCACAGCCAATACATACGCACTCGTGTATGAAACAACAAAAGGCGAAGTAACTGCTTCATACTATTATACAGCTGTAACTCCAGCAGTTGGAACAGATGTTTCTAAAGATTACTACACAGATCCTGACGGAAAAACTGCCGCAACAGGAACTGCTGATGGAACAACAGTTTACTATCAGAAGATTACAAACACCAACAAAACCTACGCTATCAAGGTTATCAAGGTTGTAAAGTAATCAAAGCTCTCCCATAAGAGGATACTCTCTTTACATATCATTCAAGACATGATATATAAAGAACGATTATAAGATAACAGCCGGACGGGGTTGAATGTTCCCTGCCCGGCTCCTATGATAAAAAGCAAGAAGAAAATGAAATTATATCGCATCCTGACCATACCATTCTTGGCTCTATGTCTTTTTTCCTGCGCTGGATCGGGGCAGGAAGAACCGGATGTGCCTACTCTACCGGAAGAACCGAAGGGAGTAAGTATCTCTTTCGGAGGAAATAGCGGAACATGGCAAGACGCACCTACTACCCGTGCTAATAAAGAAACAGGACTGGAAACTATTTCCAAAACCTTCAAAGTATGGGGATATAAAACTACAGAGGGAAATTACACCAGCGGATTCGACCAGTCCCAAAACGTAATGGATGGATATACCGTCAGCTGGACACAACAAACCGCAAACACAACCTCCAGCAATACTGCCGATTGGGAATACGTGGGTATCGCTAATCAAACTATCAAATACTGGGACTATTCCGCTACCAGCTATCGCTTCTTCGCCTATAGCATCCCGACAGCAGCCGGTAACAGTTCAGCCCCATCTTTCCAGGAACCTACATCGATAGAAGGTTCCAAAGCAAAATATGCATCCTTCTCTATCCCATTCACATACAATAAGGATGCCTCCGCAGTTACCACCCCATATATCTCAGACCTCTGGCTGTCTGACAACCAGAACTTCGAAAACAGGAAATACGGGGCATGCGTAAAACTCACCTTTGCTCCTATTATCACAAAGGTAAGATTCAAATTCAATTATCTGAAAGATACCAAAATCTCTATCACCGATATTGTTTTCAAAAATATAAACGATGAACATTCACCTACAAAGGGAAATATCATCGTCAGCTACCCTATTACAGGAACAGGAACCAAAGCTTCCTATAAATGGGTAACTACAGAAACAGGAACTGAGCCCATCAAATTCACTATTCCTTACGAGGAAGATGCAGATTTGAATCATCAGGCTACAGAAAGAAAGAAATGGTATTACGTTCCACCATTGGGAGACAGTAACAAACCGCAGGGCGCTTACATCATCAGCGCCACCATAGACAGAAAGAAATCTACAGCCACCATTCCGGCAGAATATATGCAATGGAAGGCAGGCTACCAATATACATACATCTTTAAAATAACAGAAGCAGGACCCAACATTGCCTTCACCAATATGCAGGTGGAGAAATGGGTGGAAACTCCTATTAAAAATAATGGCGGTACCGAAGACTGGTAACGCCCCACATGACTCATTATGAAGAATAAAAAACTGATGATACCCCTCTTTGCCTTCCTCGCAAGTCTCACTGCCTGCGAAAGCAACGACCTGCCTATCCAGCACGCCGACAGTTACCGATATATCACCTTTGCTGCACGCACACAAAAGATGACGACACGTGCGGATGACAGATATGAAAGCTATGATCCGGTTCAGCGAATGCACCCACAAAACATGGGCGTCTTCGGCTATTACAACTTTGCCACTCATAGCTTTGAAACCACTGGTACAGAGACAGGAGGCAAAAACCACGCCATCTTCGACAATATCCTGGTAGAGTACAATACATCGACCAAGACCTGGAGCACAAAGGAAGAAAAGCGATGGGATGCTTACCCAGACAGCAACTTCGACTTCTTCGGATATATGCCGCATTCTACTGAAGCAACCCTCAGTAAGCCATCGGCAACAGAAAGTACCTATCTCCTGACGATTCCTTTCTCCATGCCAGCAGTCAATGGCAACCCATCCCCTATCCTTGCTCAGAAAGATTTAGGACAGGCGCCAATCATCTGCGCCAAACCGGAACATAAGGGAAGTACAGCGGCAGGAGGTTCGGATGCAACCTTTGGACGAGTAGTTACTTTCCTCTTCGACCAGACGTTGACGGGCTATAACCTCAACTTCCAACTGGACCAGAAGATGAATGCCATCCGCTACTTCCGCATCAAGGGTGTCAAGATTTACGGCAAAGGACTGAACGACGAAGGTCTGGCAACGGGAGGCTACGTAAGCCGCAGCTATACCTGGAGTAACAATGAGTGGACGGCAAAAGCCATCCAATGGAGCAAACTGAACAAGGTAATTATAACGGAAGAAAACGCCATCCAGCTGGCAAAGGATAAAAATTCAGAAACCCCATTTACTCCGGTAGCCAACGAATCTATGGATATTGACGACAGTAAGTATCACCGTTGGGGCACCACCTTCTATGCCATCGCCGATGCCTCTTTCGTACCCACCATTGCCGTCACCTACGATGTAATCCTGAAGGATAAAAAGGGAGTAACGGTTACCCGTAAGGACGTAACCTCTACCATCATCCTGGGAAATAAATATTTCGAAACACTCAATCCTGCCCAAACGGCAGCGATTTACAACATCAATATACTCATCCAGCCAAGATACCTCTATGTACTGGCTGACCAGGATGCCTATACGGGGCATCTCCTGATACAGTAATAACAGAATACCCTCATGACCTATACCACGAAGAAACATAAGAACAAAAAAAAGAATCGCTTATAAATGAAGACTCATGAAAAAGCAACAAGATAACAATACACAAAACAAAAAATTCAGAATGCTTCTTGGCATTCTGACCCTATGGCTCATGTGTGGACAAACCTTATGGGCTCAGCCAACAAACAAATACTATTCCATAGATATCTATGCCGATAGCTATGCAGGGGGTGATGGAAGCAAGACCAATCCATACGAGATTGCTACGGCAGAACAGCTCGCCAAACTGGCACGCGATGTAAACAATGGTAACACATCACAGGCTTTCCTTGGCAAATACTTTAAGCTTACTGCCGATATCGAACTTAAGAATGGTATCTGGATGCCAATCGGTAAATACTATAACAAAGGCTATGGTAATGGCGAGAACCGTTTGTTTTTCGGAAAGTTTGATGGCAATGGTCATGTCATCAAGAATATGCATATACAATGGAAAGGAACTGATGCATGGAGTGCATGGGGACTCTTCTCGACACTCCAAGGTGCAAGCAGCACTAACCTTACTACCGTAACAAACCTCATCATCGAGAATGCTACGGTAGAAAAGGAACCAGGATTCAAACCTTATGGTCCCGGTTATAATGTGGGCGTAGTAGCTGGTGAGATATACGGCAATACTGAACTCAGCAACATCATTATCCGTGGCTCAGAAATAAAGGATAACGACGAAGCATACCAGATTAACAATGAAAGCAAAATTGGCGGTATAGCAGGAAATGTACAGACCGAGAGTAAGAACGAAACTTTCAGAATCTTCAACATAGCAGCTGATACAAAGATAAATATGCTGAAGAATACAAGCGTGGATAACCCTAAGTTCCACATAGCCCAAGGTTTCGGTCGCTTCAGCTATAACATGAATGGAGGAGGTAACTCCATACAGCCTACCAACATCTACCTCTTTGGCAATGGGCTTAATATCGAAAATACAAGTACCAACATCAACAAAGGTGGCATCACTGCCAATTGTCAAAACGAAGATGCTTCTACATGGTATTACACCCAGTACGTAAATGGTGGAATGAACCTGGGAACCCAGAAGAAAGTTGATGAGTTTGCAACAACATTTGCAAGCCAGAACAACCAGTATATATCAACCAACAACTTTCAAGACAAGCTCAACTGGAGCTATACTTCTGGTACAGGCTTTAACTTCGGTTCAACAAAGCTGATTGTCAAGCGTGACTATAATACGATCATCACAGCAGAGACTACTGAAGGTAATGCAGAAAACGAGAAATATTTCTGGTATACATCTACAGACAAGAAGAATTGGACTCTACAGAACAAGAACAATCCATATAACAATTTCAGTATCTCGCTCACAGACTTCGACCAGTATGTTTATGCTATATTGGAAGATCGCAGCTCGCAATCAGGAGTGGCAAAGATTGATGCAAAAAGAGTGGATGCTGTGATGAAGCACAAAGAGAATACAATCTACATTGACATAAATAATAATATTTGGGACAACAACGATAAACTTAATGTCACATATTCGTGGGTAAAGAATGATGATGTAGTAGGCACAGAGCCTACTTTCGACAAGTCATCTCTTGGCTCTACCGACAAGCTGAGCTGTCATGTGATAGTAACAACCAAAGACGGAGTTGAGCTATTAAACAGAAAGTTGGTTTATACCAAGAGCGTGGTATATCTATGCCCTGCTGGCGCTACAGCAACAATGGCTAATGGAAACACTATATCATACAATCAAGGAGACGACAGCAATGATGGTCAAACTCCTGAGACTGCTGTAAGGACATGGAAGGGCGCATATTCCAAGTTGGAGAAGAACGGCTCATGGGATGATAACACCATCGTGCTGATGGGAATGAGTGACCAATCCGTAACCAACAATGGTAACAACGGCTTCACATCCGTAACTTTCAATACAAGTTCTGATTGGGAGAGAGAAAAAGCCGAATCTCCTTTCTTCAGAAACACAACCATTACTGGAAGTTGGGATGGCGTTAACTACAAGGGTATAATTGAGATGTATGGTGGTCATGATCGGAACCATAGTTTACCGATTTATGGAGATACCCGTTTCCAATATCTCACCTTCAATCGCAATAATAATAATGAAAATTACGATATTCTGTACTGCCAATTCTACAATCTGGAGATGGGCGAAGGCATACAGATGACAAACTATAAAAATATGTTCTCAGGTGATGGTACTATCAAGGGAGCATTCTCTACATCTTTCCAGATTTTTGGTGGTTTCATGGATGATAATCGCTTTTCACCATTATCAACAGAAGGCAACCTCAAGAAGATGGATGATGCTCTACCACATGGACGTGAAGGCTTCAAGATAAAGATCAAATCGGGACACTACTCTTCAATTTGTGTTGGTGGACGACAGACTGTGGAAAACAGAAATGGTGTGATGGGTAGCCCTAACATGCCTATCAAGTGTACTATTGATGTAGATATTGATCGTAAATTCAATGATAATCACAATGAAAACAATTCTACCCTTGACGTTGCCATAGTTCTTGCAGGCAACCATGAGGGAGCTATGGTTGGCGATGTAGACATCATCATCAAAAGTGGAAAGATAGGACGTGTGGTTAATGGTTCTTTGGGTGCAAGACGAGAAACAATAAATAACAATGTACATTACAATGCACCTTACAACACCTATATGGGACGCGCCAACATCTTGATAGACCCGGCACAATCAGAAAGTAACAATAAGAATACGGATGTCAATAGCCGTGTAGAGATTACAGAGATTTACGGTGGTAGTACAGGACGTGGTTTTCAGGATCGTGAATGGGTAGAGAATCCTTTCTATGGCTATAGCTCCATTACCATCAAGGGTGGTACCTTCCTGATTCCAACAAATTGTAAATCAGAAGAAATCTTCAGCGGTATCTATGGTGCAGGAGCAGGTGGTATGAATGGTATCGGAGATGATACAAATCACACAACGGATGACCGTATCCCTTACTGGACAAACAGCAGTACGAAATCTGTCATGGCTTTTGGCAACTATAATACTGCCAAAGCTAATCTTTGCATGTATAATTGCTACAATGCTGACACACATACATATACCGAGGTAGACCCACGACTGACCCATAACAAAATAATCATAGAAGGAGGTATCTTTGGTTCTGAAACAAGAAAGATCGACGGTATCTATGGTGGTGGTAGCGGATATATGAGTTCTGACCTTTGGACTACAAATGGAATACCAAGTAAGGATGGTGGAAACATATACGGAAAAGCAGGAGAAACCGTAGCATCACTTACCATCAATGGTGGAGAATTCTATTGCAAAAACGGCATCTTCGCTGGTGGACGTGGAACTGATTATTTCTATTCTTTAGACCAAAAGGGTGGTAATGCTGATGATTATACAGAACTCGGCAAAATATACGGCAACGTAGAACTGACCATCAATGGCGGTATCTTCCATTGCCCTGTATTCGGTGGTGGATATGGTGTGGCTGATGCCAAACGGTTCAACTCCTCAGACATCAACACCCTCGAAAACATGGCACGCCTCTATGGAAAGTCAACACTCAAGATTAATGGTGGTACCTTCTTTAAGAATATCTATGGCGGTGGTGACATGGCTGTAGTAGAGCGTGGCACCAACATAGCCATAAGCGACAATGCCGACATCAGAGGGGATGTGTTTGCCGGCGGTAACGGAAGAAAGAAACGATTGGAAAGCAATACAACCATCGCTGACGATACCTGGCATCCAGAACTCGTAGGAAAGGTACTTGGCGGCACCAACCTCAACTTCTACGGCACCTCTGCACAGGCACCATCCATCTATGGCGACATCTATGGCGGTGGAAACAGAGCACAGGTAGAGGGAGATACACATATTAATATATATGCAGCCAACTTCGCAGGAGAAATCTATGGCGGAGGAAAGGGATTGATTACGAACGACAACGGCAATCTCCTCTATACCTATGCCGACGTAAAGGGTAATACCTTTGTAAAACTGGCTCAAGACCAGGGCGCACAGACAGAAGGAGAAAGCGGAAAGAAGCAGGACAACTTCTCCATCAATGTGATATGGGACAAGAAATGGAACGGAACAAAGTGGATCTACTGGAATGACAACAAGAGCGAGTTCTTCAATAACGGTCAGTTCGTCTGCCCTCATAATATCTATGGTGGCGGTAACCAAGCCTGCAACGTAACAGGAAAGGCTACCCTTACCATCCTGAAAGGTATGACCCCATTCGGACTCCTGAAAACAGCAGAATGGAAGAAAGCATACGACGACAGCGACCATCCTCACTTCGCTGTATTCGGCGGTGGCTATGGTATCAATACAACCGTGGACAGCACCGACGTTACCGTGAACGTGAATGGCGACTACGGAATCTACAATACTGAGATAGAGGATATTTCTGTCTTCGACAACTCAAAGGATATTCCTAACTTCACCATCCTGAGTGCTCTGGGCGGTGGATATGCTGGAAAAGTTAACAAGAGTACAAAGGTAACCATTGATGGCAAGACCTTCCTGCACCGTGTATATGGCGGTGGCTTCGGTGACCCATCCTCTACAGAGAATAACGAAACGGGTCAGATTGGCGGCAACACCGAGGTATATATCCAGGGAGCCAACATCTACGGTGACGTATTTGGTGGCGGTGCCGGTGTAGCACCTAAGGATAACAACGGCACTTACACCTACTTTACCGATGTAGCAAAGGTATTAGGAACCACCAAGGTAGAGATATCGGGTGAAGCCAAAATATATGGCAATGTATATGGTGGCGGTGACATCGCCAACATCAAATCATACATCACCCTGACAGGAGCAGACAAGGAAGCCTATTACAACACGAAGCCAAAGAGCGAATCAAAGCTCGACCAGACTACAGGCAAGTTCCTTAGCTATGAGGCAAAGGACTATACCACCTTCGTCAATATCACCGGCGGCGACATCTTCGGAGAAGTCTTTGGCGGAGGAAAGGGTCTCAAGAAAGCTGAAGCTCTTGAATATTATAAGGTGGGAAGAATCAACGGCAACACTCTGGTACACGTGGTGAACACGAATGCCACCTCCCTTGCCGACACCGACAGCCAGGGCAACATCGTGCCATTCATCTGGAGTAATATCTATGGCGGATGTGCCTTCGGTACCGTAAATGGAAGTACCCTGGTACATATCGAGGGCGGCAAACTGGGCCACAACATTTACGGCGGTGGATACGGAAATATCGAGATAGACCTCACCGGCAATGAAACCGAAGAGGAAGAGGAGGAAATTACCCGTAACACAGTACTGGGAAAAGTGGATAAAAACAAGGAGGGAACCTACGCCAACATCCTGGGTAACACCAAGGTACAGATAGACGGCGGAACCTGGATATGGAACCGCAAGGCAGACATCAACGGCAACATCACCACCTGGCTGGCAGTTCAAAATAACGAAAAGATCTGCGAGAACATTGATGAGTTCAAGGAGATAACCGCTGCCATCCTGAAAGCCAAGACTGCCAATGAGATTACCAACGAAAAGGCAAAGTCTGCCATCAATCGCATCATCAGTGATGAGAATACCCAACAGTTCTATGCATTTACCAAGGGAACGATGAACTCCGGTTCCTTTAAGCGAGACCATAATATCTATGGCGGTGGAAACCGTGCCTGCTATGTGGGATTCGGACAGGACGGAAACTCTACCATTGGCAACGGTACTTCTGACAGCAACGGTCTGAGTGAGGTAATTATCAACCACTCTCCTCTTGCCGACGTCATCACCAAGGATGGCAACCAGATCAGCGTGTTCGATGAAACCTCGCTTGCCGGCTTATGCTGGTATATCAGCAGCAAGAACACAAAAGACCCGGAATTCTCCATATTCGGAGCCGGCTTCGGTGCCAACACCAAGGTGGTAAAGACCGAAGTATGTGTGCAGCCTGGTAACAAGATGGATGACGATGGCGTCATCACCGTCAACGGCATCAAATACCGCTATCTCAACCAGAATGCAGACCTCAAGACATACGGTGACTTCGAGAAGCAGATATACAATGACTTCCTGAAGGTTTCAAAGGATGACAAGAAGCTCTATTTCGGTAGTGTGACGGGCAGCAATCCGGGTGATGCCGACTTCGACCCGATGACCTTCAAGCGCTATCATGCCAGCCGCTGGGCCTGGACCCTCGGTTTGCCAGGCTTCACCTTCCAGGCTATCCACGGCGGTGGCTTCTCAGGTTATGTTACCGGTGAAACCTATGTAGAAACCGACTGTCAGCCTTTCTGCGAGAACATCTTTGGTGCCGGTGTTGGTGCCATGCCTATCGGTAACATCACCACAGCAAACCAGGGAGAAAGCTATGACTTCGGAAAGGTAGGTACCCTGTCGAGAGTATTCATCAAATCAGGCTATGTAGCACAGAATGTATATGGCGGTGGTGCCGGTATCGAATCAATCTATGACAAGAACCAGAATACATGGATTGACTTCCCGAATATGGCACGCGTCCCTAAAACGGAAGTTTACGTCTATGGCAGAAACATCAAATATAGGTACAACCTCGGCTTGATAGCCCGTACCATGATATTGGGCAGCGTATATGGCGGTGGCGATGTTGCCAACGTGGGAAATGAGAAAGCAAAGGAAGCACCGGATGTCTTTAACTTTGAACACCACCAGGTACCAGCCAAATACACTTCGCTCGTCAACATCCGTGGCGGCGTTGTTTTCTCTCAGGTTTTTGCAGGAGGTAGAGGACGCCTAAAGTCTGAATGCAACGACTATAAGAAGCTGGGTGGCATCTACGGCAATACCAGTCTGGTCATCGACCGTCCAAACATCACCTATCCATACTTCGACGAAAAAACGAAAGAGTATATCAAGCCATGGAGCCCCGATGCCATGAAGCATCCAGACAATGACAAGAACAAGGATATCATGCCAGCATTCCTGGAGAGAATCTACGGCGGATGCGAAAACGGTACGGTATATGGCAATACCTTCATGAGCATCTCCGACGGACAGATAGGCCATGGTATCTATGGCGGCGGTTGGGGTAACTGCGACACCGTGAACGGAACCGACACCCTGACCGTGACTTCGGCAGACATAACCGGCAATACCAATATCATGATCAATGGTGGACAGGCACTGCTCTCCTCTTACTGGAATCCGGAAACCCGTTCATGGCGACCAGCCAGCATCATTGACGGTATCACCTACTCACCACAATACGACCACGAGGCACTGAAGTTCAAGATTAACCACAACATCTATGCCGGTGGAAACGTAGCATGCGTGGTAGGCAAAGATGCCTATCTCACCATGGAAAAGGGATTGCTGCATGATAGTACCCAGGTGGCATATGGAGTGAATAAGAAATTCTTCGAAACCATGGCATGGAAGGAGATATATAATAAGGTGGGATCCCCTCACTTCTGCGTATTCGGTGGCGGCTATGGAGAACATACCGTCATTCAGGGTGATACCCATGTGAAAATCAACATGGAAGAAAATAACAACAGAGGTCACGTAGACGATATCAAGAAGGGCGAAGAATACAAGCACTTCTTGAGCGGTTTTTCCGTGATGGACATCGTGGGTGGTGGCTACTCCGGCAAGGTGGTGGGCAATACCCACGTAGAAGGATCCGGTGGTATCTTCTGTCGCCGAGTCTTTGGTGGCGGATTCTACAACTCTGTAAAGTCTACCACCGTCAATATCAAGGCTATTGACTGCCATGACATCTTCGGTGGCGGTATGATGGGTGATGTCATCGATAGTACCGCAGTAAATATCGGAAATCCTTCAGCCCAAAATAGCAACAAAGCCATCTTCATCCATGGCAATGTTTACGGCGGAAACGATGTTTCGGGATATGTTAACGTAAGCGTTAAGGATGGTGTTTTTACTGACAACAACGGCTCCGGTACACATATTAATATATATGGCGGTAAGATTTACGGTAACGTGTATGGTGCCGGAAACGGTAACTACCTGTATGCACTCGACAAGAACCAGAACCAGAAGGTGACGGTGAACGAGTATTACCCTATGAACCCGGAGGATCCAAACTCAGAGACCGTTCCTCTGGTATATACCGTACCGATGAGAGAATTCATGCCTTCCTACAAGGGGGCAAGCGATGCGGCTAAGATTGTGAACATCAATTCATGGCGACCACTCACCAACAAGGTGAACATCGAAATCAAGGGTAACTCTACATCTGAAAAGGTGAATATCGCCGGTGACGTTTATGGAGGAGGAAACTCTGCCACCGTACAGAAGGTGAAGGACAAGGATAACAAGGCTGTAGAAAAGGTGGGAAACATCAATATCAACATTGGAAGTCATGTGAACATCGGACGTGTCTTCATGGGTTGCAACGGAGATGAACTCTTCGCCAAATCAGAGGACAATGACTTCATGAACAAGTTCCAGAAACTCAATGGAAACGTGGAGGACTATACACAGGAACTGAACCTTGCCGATACCATCGACTGGTTCAATCCTTCGAACAAGGATATCGGTACCCTCTATCTCCCTACCAAGCTGGAAGACCGACCAACCGTATATCCTCACCTCATCGACCTGTATTTCCAGCCAGTGGAAACAGATATCCAGGGTGAACTGCGATGGAACGGAACCCAGACGGGTGAAGGACTGGAAGACTGTACCATCAAGACTTTCTGCTGCGGAGGAAACCGTGGCAACATGAAAATTTATCCAAATGCAAGGGGCAATGTAATCAATTATATCTTCCCGGAGGGACTCACCATCACCGACAAGATTGTGGGTGGCTGCAACAATGCCAACTACAACTATAAAGGACTGGTGAACCATGAGGGTGGCTATCTACTGGGACGTGCCTACTCTACCGAACCTTTCATCCAACTCACCATCAAGAACAAGTTCCAGCCAGAGGAGAAGAACGATGCCTATGTGGGAGGAAACGTATTCGGCGGCTGCTACAAGACGGGAACCGTGAGAGGCGACGTTACCATCGATCTCCGGAGCGACATGCTTGCCGGTAAGGATAAGAAGAAACTGGAAAATTCGAACGATTCTCTGGCTACCAAACCGGAATACTCCAGCCTCAACATCTATGGTGCCGGATATGGTATGGAGAGTTATGTTTACGGCAATACCCACATCATCATGGGTAAGGATATGAAATGTTCTGAACCTAAGACAGAAGGTGGTAAGTTCCTTCCTTGCGGTGTAAACGGAGCTACAGGTGTATCAGCCAACTTCATCTATGGTGGCGGTCAGCAGGGTAATGTCATCGGACTTACCGATGTGGATATCCTCAATGGTCACGTCTTCCGTTCGGTAACAGGCGGTTCCTATTCTGGCTATGTATATGGTTCTACCCAGGTAAAGGTGGGCTACCCTACCTACTATCAGGTAAAAGACGGGCTTTCCGGCATCTATCTGCTGGACCGTACCGACAAGAACAACCTGTATATTGACCATGAGAATAAGGATAAGGACGGAAAGATACTGCCAAACCTTGCCTCAGAAACCATCAAGCAGAGCATCAGACTCATCAGTGGTGACAAGGTTTCGCAGGCTGTTTATGCTTCCATCATCGGCAAGCAGGGAGTTACGGACTTCGTGAAGGAGAAAGACTTCACCACTATCACTACAGCCCCGGCTTCACCACTTATTACATGGAACGACATCAATATCAAGATTGGAGAAGCTATCTATGGTGGCGGTTACTCCGTGGCACAGGGTACTTCTGTCATGGCAAACGACTCTACCGTTCTGAAATTTACTCGTCAATACAATATAGACAAGGCTTTCACGGAAAGACAGGAAAAACTGTCTGATCTGCCTAATGGTACCACAACAGGATTCGGCGGTAACACCACCATCCTGGTTGCCGACAATTCTGCAACCGACTCTGACCGTGACCATATCATCATCTCCCATCAGAAAATGCAGTCGGTCGTATTACCAACAGGTACCGACCTCTTCGGCTACTATTACATGGACAAAGACGGCAACTACCGTTACATCTCTCTCCAGGACAACTATTTCTATGGAGACGGATATAAGAAGCCGGAACATCAGTCGGAGACCGACAAGAATATATATGCCTACGACAGTGAAGGTGGCATCTTCGGAGACGGACACCAGTCGTATGCAGCCGGCTTCCGCAGTGCCGACCTGACGGGTTACGGCTTTGCAGGAACCAATATCAACAATCCGAAGATCATCAATACCTTCCAGCGTATGGACATCCTGCGACTGGAGGATAACTGCTTCAACGTACTTGGAGCACGCGACTATGCCACCAACCAAACCACCAAGACTCCTTATTCGATAGCACGAGTGGGTGAAATCCAGATGTTTGCCAAGAATATAACCTTGACCGACAACAAGTTGCAGGACAAATCCACAAAGCGTGCACGCAACTATATGGGTCTTGCCAACAACATCCACTACGTGGGAGCAGTAAAATCGAATGTTCCTTTCGACGATGCCGATAAAGAACCATGGCGCAACAATACCGGTATGGTACCTGCTGATGGCGAATTCAAAGGCAAGTCATATATGGAGGTAAAACAGAATTACATCGACAAACACGACCAGAACTTCCAGAAGCGCAATGACGGTACGGCAAAGAACATGATAGGTATCGCCTCAGGCTATGCCCTCAAGATTCAGAACGTACAGGAGTTATACGATGACAGCAAGAAGAATGTCATCGACAGTATTTTCTACGGTCCTATCTACGGCGTAGTGGAGATGAACCTCATCGACGTTCGTGAAGACGAAGGTGGCGGCTATGTATATGCCGACAATGTGCATAAACGGGCAACGACAGAGGGAGAAAGCGGACACAAGGTAGACTTCCTGGAAACCACCGGAAACTTCGTCTTCCCATACGATGCCAAGCAGAACCGCTTCGTTGTTGACGACTGCTTTCCTACCGGATTCTATGGTATGGATAAGGCTGGACAAGCAAATCCGGATGACAATATTGATGTTCACTATTGGTATGTAACAGGTTTTAACTACTATTACAATGCCCACATCACTGGCTATACCTACAAGGACAAGATGACCTTCTTCAGTGACAACAAGGACGGTCTCACCGTGCTCTCAGGACTGAAGCCAAACCAGCCTGTAACCATTCAGAGCTGGAAGATGCGCAGCGGACATCCTGAAGATAAGACTAAATACAGCTGCGACCTGGAAGAGCGCAACTATCTGAAAGCCGGAACAAAAGGCAATGTGGATATGGACAATCAGGACGTATCCGGCAAATACCAGCTCTGCATCGGTGCCTCTTCTTCAGAGGAATATGATGGCAAAGGATTCGCTGCTGTATTGCCGATGAACGGAGTATTCAAAGAAGAGAACTATCAGAAACGTCAGCTCCCTTCTGCGCTGACAGATGGCGATGCCAAGATTTCATTCCAGCTGACAGACTCTGTCAACAATACGACAACCGACTATTTCAAGAAGCATCTCTCTGAAAAATGTCTTGCCACCGTTGTACTGAAGGGACGTGCATACGAAGAATATACAGATGAGACCAACAACAAGCCTATCATCAGTAAGGTGGCCTCATCCGACTTCTTCATCCAAGAAGGCAATGATTACAAACAGGTAACAACAGGAACCAAGCTATCTGCCGGCACTGTTTATTATATCAAGAACGGCATTGCTGGAGAATACACCAAGATATACCCTGATAGAATCTATATAAAGGATGCCAACAACAAAGATGGCTATGCTCCTGTCAACATCACAGACGTAAAAGCAGGATCATCCAACTACTACTGTGAGGTAGAACGAATCTACACTTACACCATCTATCTCACTATAGAATATGTGCAGGGTCCTAACATCAACGGTAAGATAACTGTTGACAACTGCGCCTTGCCGGGAGAGATGGTCAGACTCAGGAAAAACCAGATTTCCATTGAGGCAGACGAATCGTTCTCTGCCAACGGATACTACTGGCGCATAGGAAAGCGCAAGCAAAACGAAAAGGGAAACTGGGTATTTGAAGACGCTACCGAATGGGACATCAACAAAAAGGCTACAGGCTACGACACCTACAAGCAGGGAAGCAGCGAAGCACAAGGACTCTTCAAGGACTGCGTATATGACAAGACCAACGACTATCTGGATATTCCAGCCTACTACTTCATGAACGGATATGGCGTACAGCTGGGTATCACCATGAATGGTCTGAACAAGATCTTTACGGTGGATATGGCAGACGACAGCCAGTTTACCGTACACAACTACCACCGCATGAATCCTCATCAGAAGGGTGTGAACCTGCATCTTTCGGAGGCTATCCAGCGTACCAAGGAAGACAAGACGTTTGCCGAACCTCGCATTTATATCTCTGATGCCAGCGACCTGAAGGCATTCATCAACTTCGTGGATACCATCGGAACCGGTACGGGAAGCAAGGCGGAACTATATGGAAAGAATGCCCAATTCATCCTGCAGAACGACATCACCGTGACCAGCGACTTTGATGGAAGCAATGCTGTATTTGCCGGCACTCTTCATGGAAACGGACATGTCATCATGGGTCTGGCTCAAGGCAAATCATTCCTCAAAGAGAACCGAGGCAACATCTATAACCTCGGAATGGAAAGCGGCAATATCGCTGCCAGCAATAAGGGTACTTACCACTGCTGCTTCGAATATAACAAGGGCATACAGCCTATCGTCTATCACATGGACGGCACAAGTGATACTCATTATACGGCAGACGACTTCAGATACGGCAAGGTTGGCTACGACCTCAACGAATACTATCTGCGTGCCCGCTACAACAACATGAAGAATGCCCAAGACAAGGAGGCATTGAAGTACGTCTACGATTACTATGCCAACGGCGACTATCAGTATGCCCACCGTACAGATGCCATCACCGGCAACAACACGGGTATCACCTATCTGAGAAAAGGTACAGACAGTGACCAGCCTAACTACGGCAGCAACGAAACCCGCCACGACCAGAGTCACGCTATCGATGCGGCTCGAAAGGCATCGCAGGGTACAGCATCCGCAGTCAGCTACGTTCCACAGTTCGACGGAAACCAGGCAGACGAAAGTCAGCCGATGAACGACTTCATCTTCTGGGGACAGTCATTGCAGAAGGTTCCAGACCTCTGTCCTTCCCAGATAGCTTCCCATCAGAACAGCTATATGAGAAACCGCATATATCGTACTGCCGGCTACTATGGCGACACGAAGCTCGATGCATTCCACTATAATGCCAGCAACAATGCCAACAGCCTCATGAGTACCTACGTACACCAGACGACAACAACGGCTATCGACTTCACCTGCCGGAACGACAAGGGGGCTGCCATGGGATTCAAACAGGCGGCAGACATCAACAAGAACGGCATCTTCTACACACCGGTAGATGACAATGCCAAGATATTCAGCGACCTAAGCATCCAGCAGGGAGTAAGCCAGAACCTCCTGGTATATACTGCTGCCAATGGCAACGACATCGACAACAATACAGAGGCTTACGACATCGCAGACAATGCACTCGGCTACAAGGAGAACACGAGTGAGACTACCATCTACGGACATCATATTTTCAAGAATAATGCCGATGATGGCTATACCACCTCTCTCCTCCACCTCGTAGAACGCACCCCTGAGGATAAGAACAGCGAGGGAGACAAGTGTGAGAACAACGACTTCTGTGCCCCTATCCAATTCACGGTAACCAACCATGCCTGGTATGTTCGCAAGCCGATGTACTATGCTGAGGATGCTACCGGAGCCTGGGAAGGTATCTGTCTGCCATTCACCGCACAAAAGGTAATGGCATCGCTCAATGGCGAGATTACTCATTTTTATGGCACACCAACAGAAGAAGAACTGGATAACCCAGCCACGAACACGCACACCCTGCACCATGAGTACTGGCTGCGAGGATTGACTGGTGTGAATGAAACGGAGAAGACTGCCACCTTCCAGCGACCTGATACAACAGCAGGACTCTTCATGAATGAAAGTGCGAATGCGGCAAAATGGAATTACCAGTTCTCTAATTCCTTCTTTGGCAACACCTATAAAGACTGGGCTTACCGATGGGATGCAGATTCGTATTATGCCAAGGATCACGAATACCAGGATTACATTCCGCTGACAGCTGGAGTACCTTATATCATCCGTTTCCCAGGTGAGCGTTATTATGAGTTCGACCTTTCCAGCAAGTTCTACAACAGTATTTTGAACAAGAAGGAAGATCCTCAGACTATCACCTTCCATGCTTATGCGAACAAGGAACCTCAGAATAGAGCTATCGAGATTCCTATCACAGCAGATATGAAGACCGTAAGCGATGGCTATGCCCACCGGGGAACCTTCGCTGCCAAGGAAGTGGCGAATGGAGGCATCTATGCGCTCAATACAGAGGGAACAGCATTCAGCAATACGGCAACCTCACAGACCGTAATGCCTTTCCGTACCTATCTGACTACAGAAAGTACGAACGCCGGAGCCCGTTCTTCAGAGGTTCCTTCTGTAATCCGCATCAGCGAGACCACGGGCATCGACAGGATAGAACCGGAAATAAACGGTAACGATGATACACCAGCCGGCGAATCACTCTTCATCCGCCCTATCGGAGCTCACCGTGTACGCATAGAGAGTACCTACGCCACCCAGTTGCAGGTATTCTCAACCACCGGTCAGCTTTATCGCATCTTGGATGTACGTCCTGGCACCGCCACCTACAGTGGTTTCCCTGACGGCATCTACATCTTCGGCAACAGAAAAATCATGGTAAAATAACAGAAAGATATGAATAGAAAGAATAAGATATCAACCGGCAAATGGCTCCGTTCCCTCATCCTCCTCATGATGATGGGATGGATGGGGAGTGCGTGGGCACAGGATGCCGCTACCAACATTGCTACAGGAAACAAGGGAAGTGTATACTTTGATTATAACGGCATCCGGTAAACGGAGAACCGGAAAAGGATAAAACCTACCACATTACTTACAATGCAGGTGAGCATGCATCAGGAACATCACCGGAAGCTACGTGGGTAGAAGAAGGCGACCTGTTTAAAATTCCAAGAAACACTACCCTTTATTACGAGGGAAATACCCTGGCTTTATGGAAGGACAGCAAGGGAGAAGAGATGATCTATAATCTCAATGGCCAGCAAGTAGATAAAGCCTCTGCTCAAGGCGGCATCTTCATCTCCCGCCAGAAAGGTAAGTTCTATAAAGCTCCCGGCTCTTCCGGAGGAAGGAGATAGTTCGGCTGGCGAATTCAGATGTTTGAATAAGCAGAAGGAGATGATTGAATAAGCGTATTCAGATGTTTGAATAAGCGAAAGGATATGATTGAATAAGCGAAAGAAGACGTTTCTTTGGGTTCAAAGAGACGTCTCTTTTAGTTTTAGGAGACTGCTTTTCGAGTTGAAGGAGACTGCTTCTCGAAGGTTGCCACTAGGCTCAGCAGACCTGCTGAGCCTAGTCAGCAGCTCTGCCGACTGCAGTCAGCAGGTCTGCCGAGCCTAGTGACAACACCTTTTAATCGTACAACTACAACCCTTATAGTCGTACAACCATACACCCTATAGTCGTACAACTATAAACCTTTTAGTCGTACAACCATAAACCCTTTAGTTGTACAACCATAAACCTTTTAGCTGTACAACCATAAACCTTTTAGTTGTACAACCATATACCTTTTAGCTGTACAACCATATACCTTTTAGCTGTACAACCATAAAACGCAACCCCGCCAGGCGTTCCTCCTTTGACGCCTAGCGGGGTTGCGCTTTTTACCTTTATGATAAGGACTTGGGGGGACTAGCGATGGAATCCGCTAGGAACGGGGGGCGAAAGGGGGTTAAGGTTCTTTTTACCTTTTTACCCTTTTACCTTTTTACTTTTAAACCTCCTTTTCAGCAAACAGGCCGAAGAGCTCAGCATCTATCAGGTCAGTAACCTTTCGGAAATCTTCCGGATTCTCTCCGAACTCCAGATTATCACCATCGATGATGATGAGGCGACCTTTATAATCCTTGATCCAATCCTCATAACGCTTGTTCAAGCCCTGGAGGTAATCGATGCGGATGCTCTTCTCGAAATCACGACCACGCTTCTCGATATGCTTCACGAGCGTAGGAATGCTGCTCTTGATATATATCATCAGGTCAGGGAGTTTCACCAGACTGATCATCAGATCGAAGAGATCGGTATAGTTCTTGAAATCCCTGTCGCTCATCATACCGATATCATGAAGATTAGGCGCAAAGATACGCGCATCCTCAAAGATGGTTCTATCCTGTACGATGGTCTGCTCTGAACGGGAAATCTCCACAACATCATGGAATCGCTTGTTCAGGAAGTAAATCTGAAGATTAAACGACCAACGTTCCATATCCTTGTAATAATCAGCCAGATATGGATTATTATCAACCGGCTCGAAATTAGCTTTCCAGCCATATCTCTTGGCAAGCATCTTGGTTAATGTTGTCTTGCCGCTACCTATATTTCCTGCTATTGCTATATGCATTTTTTTTACCTTTTTACTTTTTTACCTTTAAGAGAACAGCCCGAAGAGCTTGGCATCTATCTTATCTATGATTTCACCAAACTGCTTGGGATTGTGCTCGAAATCGAGATTATCTACTTCTACGATGAGCACCTTGCCCTTATACTTATTCATGATGAAATCTTCGTAAAGATTGTTAATACCTTCCAGATAATCCAGAGGCATCTTCTGCTCATAATCACGACCGCGCTTCTGGATATTCTTCACGAGGTGAGGAACTGAAGAACGGAGATAAATCATCAGTTCAGGCATCTCCACCACTTCCATCATCGACTCGAAGAGCTCCATATAAGTCTCGTAGTCGCGCTGGTCCATGTTGCCCATCTTCCGGTTGTTGGCCGCAAAGACATAGACACCTTCAAAGATGGTGCGATCCTGGATGACCGTCTCTTTACTGTGCTGGATCTCTAACAGATTCTTGAATCGCTGCTTCAGATAGAACACCTCCATATTGAGAGCCCATCGCGAGATATCCTTGTAATAGTCATCGATATAGGGGTTTTCAGCCACGGGCTCCAAGTACTGTTTCCATCCATAATGTTTAGAAAGCATCTTGGTGAGTGTTGTCTTTCCACTACCGATATTTCCTGCTATTGCTATATACATTTATTAATACGAATAATTTACAATTTAATAATGAATAATGGGGCTGGCGCCGCATTGGCTGCAAAAGTACAATAAAAAATCGGGATAAACAAAAAAATCCAAGCAAATATATGATTTGCTTGGATTTTTGTATTCTATTCCTGCCTTGCAGGGGAGCTGTATTCTAATAGTCACGTTCGATGAGTTCGAGACACATACGGGAGTTGTGGTAAGGACATTTCCAGAAACCCGCCTTATCATCCTCCTTGTTCACCGTACCATCTTCCAGGATAGCCCAGTGCCACTCACCGTTCTTGGCATCCAGCAGATTCTTGGCTACATAGTTCCAGCAGGAGATGGCAACCAGAAGATTCTCTTCGGTGCGGAAATACTGATAGAGGTCGATATGGCCGATGATGTTCTCGCACTGCACCCACCACTGGCGCTGGAGATCATACTTATCTCCATCTTTCCAATGCTCATAAACCATACTGCCATCCGGACGTAAACCTTCATCTGCAGCATCGGCTATACGACGGATGATGCGCTCTATCTTATGCAGCAATATCTTATCGCCCAGAACCAGCGCGGTTTCGTGGAGCAGCCAGGACGCCTCAATATCATGACCGTAACTCTCAATATTGCGCTTGCCCTCCCACTCGTCATTGAAGAAGAGGTCGAGATGATAAGTCTCTGTGTTCAGAAGCTTATCGGTGAAGATGTCGAGCAGATTGCGGATGCTCTTCTCCAGTTCCGGAGTCTTCCATACACGATAAAGATTGGTATATGGCTCGATGATATGCAGATGGGTATTCATCGTACGGGAACCATTCTCATCCTTATCAGAGAGACGCATGTCTGCAATCGGATTCCACTCACGGGTCAATGCCTCGATATATCCGTTGTTCTTGGCATCAAAAGCATGCTTCTCTATGTCATGATACAGAGAGATGGCAATATCCAACGCCTCCTTGTCACCTGTTGCACGGGCATACTCCGAGAAACCATAGATGGCAAAGCCGATGGCGTAAGTCTGCTTCTTGGTATCGAGCGGATTACCCTGATAGTCAACACTCCAGTAGATGCCGCCATATTCCCTGTCGAGGAAATAATCGCGCACATACTCCTTGGCACGGGTGGCAGCCTCAAGATACTCCGGCTTCTTCAACACACGGTAGGCAGCAGAAAACGCCCAGAGGATTCGGGCATTCATCACCGCACCCTTCTCGGCTTCAGGATGTACCTGGTCGTTACCATCAACACGTCCATAAAAGCCGCCGTTTTCTTCATCTTTCACTTTCGTCAGCCAATAGCTGAGGATGTTATTCTCCAGAACATCCCGCATCGTTTCTTTAAGATTTTCCATGTTTTCTTTCTTAATAGTGATTATTAGTTATGTTAAAACAGTTATTTGCGGATAGGGAACTTCCAAGACAGCACCATCAGCAAGAAAGCGATGACGGCTGGGAAGAGAGAGAACAACGACCATACCATCGTAAGCACAGAGTCGGTGACACTGGCTGGGTCGATCATCGTATTACCCATCTTATCTGTTATCATGTTGGCACCTGCCCAGCCCAGGAAGAGGGCGATGAGAGAACCGGAAATGGCGGTACCAAACTTCTGGCTCATCGTACCGGAAGAGAAGATAAGACCTGTAGCTGATGTTCCGAAATGCTCGGTATGATAGTCGGCTACATCGGCATACATAGACCACATCAATGGCGAATAGATACCGATACCCATAGAGGTAAGGATAACGATAACTATCATCACCCAGATATACGACGGATCCATCGGGATGAAGAAGAAGACAACCGAGAGTACCAGACAGAGTGCTGCAGCCCAGAAGAATGCCATGCGCTTGCTGCCTACCAGACGGGTGAACCAAGGAGATACACCGCCGAAAATCATACAGGTTACTTCACCGAATGCCATAAAAACGGTATAGTTGATAATCAATCCCTCGATGGTTACATTGCCATGCAGACAGTAATCGAACATATAGCCAGCAACGGCATAGCGGAATCCGTTGAAGAAGTTGGTACACACAGCAATGGCTGTCATATAGAGCCAGGCCTTGTTGTGAACGAGGTCGGCAAACTGCTGAAATGAGAACTTCTCAGCGCGTTTCGGCTTCAGACGTTCCTTGGTAAGGAGTCCGCAAGCCAATGTCATAACAGCTGCAATAATACCGAGCACGGCACCAATGACAGCATACTGATGAGCGGCAGAACCACCTACCATTTTCTGAAGATATGGGAAAGAAAGCAGGGTGACGAATCCCATGGCATAAGCACCTACCATACGGAAAGAAGAGAACTGGTTCTTCTCATCATCATCCTCGGTCATCACACCGAGCAATGAGCCGTAAGGCACATTCACCATGGTATATACCGCCATCATCAGCAGATAGAGGGCGTAAGCATAGATTCGCTTGCCCACAGGACCGAAGTCTGGAGTATAGAGCAAGAGGGCGAATATCAATCCGAAAGGAATGGCACCATAGATGAGCCAAGGACGGTAGGTACCGAAACGGCTCTGGGTACGGTCGGCAAGAGTACCCATCAGCGGGTCAGTAACCACATCGAACATGCGGGCTACGAGCATCAGTACTGCCGCATCCGCAAACGAGAGTCCGAAGACATTTGTAAAAAACAGAGGAAAAGCGATAGACATCACCTTCCATACAATACCACCCGCAGCGGCATCACCCAATGCATAAGCTATTTTTTCTTTTAAACGAGCCATTTTATTTTAGTTTATAATTTACAATTTATAGTTTATAGCAAAAACTACCTCTTATAGTTTATAGCAAAAACTACCTCTTATAGTTTATAGCAAAAACTACCTCAGCAATCTTGCTATACAGCGAAGCCGCTATCAACTATTAACTTTTAACTACCAAAAAGAGGGATTCGCTCCTCATTCATATACAATAATACGGATGAAGAGTACGAATCCCTACAATCTTAATACCTGTAACTATTTACTTAAAGTCTGTTTGTTTTTTTCCACTAAAGCCTTGATCTTCTCTACTGAGAACTGAGTGCGATAATCATCCTTTGGTGTGTTCATGCAGTAATCTACCAATCGGTTGATGGTAGAAGTTGCCACATGCATGCGGGTATCAGAAGAAGCATAGTAGATGAATACCTTACCATCCTCATCTGCAATCCAGCCGTTGGTGAAGACTACGTTCATTACATCACCGATATACTCAGGACCTTCCGGTACGAGGAGATATCCACCTGGTTCTGCAATCACCTTCGTAGGATCCTCAAGAGAAGTCATATACATATAGAGCACATAGCGGAGACCGCTGGCACAGCCACGAACACCGTGAGCCAGATGCAACCAGCCCTTATCAGTCTTGATAGGATGAGGTCCCTCACCGTTCTTCACCTCCTGGATGGTATGATAGTGACGGGCATTGATGATCTTCTCCTCCTTGATTTCGGCATGAGTGATATCATCAACCAGTGCCCAACCGATACCACCACCAGAACCTGTATCGATGAAACCATCCTGTGGACGGGTATAGAAAGCATACTTGCCATCAACGAATTCCGGATGGAGAACCACATTGCGCTGCTGGCTCTTGGTCTTCAGATCAGGAAGGCGCTCCCAGTTTACCAGGTCTTTGGTACGGGCGATGGCTGCAGTAGCAGTAGCAGCACTGAGGTCGCCAGGCTGTGCATCATCATGACGCTCTGCACAGAACACACCATAGATGTAGCCATCCTCATGAGCTGTGAGTCGCATATCATAGATGTTGGTAGCCGGAACAACATCCTCAGGCATGGTGATAGGCTCATCCCAGAAACGGAAGTTGTCAACACCATTAGGACTCTCTGCTACGGCAAAGAAACTCTTGCGGTCGGCACCCTCCACACGTACAACGAGGAGATACTTACCATTCCACTTGATGGCACCCGAATTGAGCGTAGCATTCATCATGATGCGCTGCATGAGATACGGATTACTCTTCTCATCGAAGTCGTAACGCCACTCTAATGGAGTATGTTCTGCTGTAAGGATTGGGTTCTTATACTTTTCATAGATACCATTTCCCCACTCTACCGGTTCATTCTTACGGCTCAGCAATTCCTCATGATGAGCGCGAAGTGCTTTCACTTTGTCTTGAAATGTAGTCATATTTTATTTTATATTAATGTTGAGTGTTGAATGTTGAATGTTGAGTATAAAATGCACATTGAACTAATGCCAATTCAACATTCAACATTTATTTAACCTTTAAAATATCTTTTGCAAAGAGAACTTTCTTTTCCTTCTTGAACTTCTTGAAGTCCTTGACGATATCACCGTCACCGACACCAGGGAGGTAAGCCTCTTCCTGAGGTTTATCCCAGGCATTACGCCAGAAGAGTACATAACTCAACTGATACTTCTGAAGTACAGGCCAAAGGGTTTGGGTAAACCAATCCTTCTTGCTGGCGATACCCCTGCAACCCGTTTCGGTGAGGGCAGGAATCTTGCCAACCTTCTTGGCTGCCTCCATCAGCACATCGAGCGTGGCTGCAAGGTTCTGCTGATAGTTGGCATCGCTGTTGTCGAACTCGTAGACGTCAACACCCAGCATATCCACATACTTCTCGCCCGGGAATCGCTCCAGGAATTTTTCTACCGTCTTCTCGTCGCTGAGATTTGGTGACCAAGCCCAAACGATGTTATTGCACCCTGCTTTAGTAAGTATATTTAGGGTTTTTACGTATAATTGGTTATATTGTGCAGGTGTGCAACTGCTAGCTCCCCACCAGAACCATCCGCCATTCATTTCATGCCATGGTCGGAAGATGACAGGAACCAGTTTACCATCGTTTGTCTTCAAAGAAAGGATGAAATCGGAAACCTTCTTGAGCCATCCATCGAACTTCTGTTGCTGGGCGCCTCCATCCAGGACAGCAGCTACAGCATCACCTTTCGGATCCCAGGCATTCTCGCCAGTAACCGGATTCCAAGGATGCCAACTCAAAGTAACGATGCCTCCTCTCTCATTTTGGGCAATGATTTCTTTTCGCATACGATCGAAAGACACGCCATCGAGGTTTTCCTTACTGTCCAACTCTATTTTTCCAAGATCGAAACCCATCACAGCAGGATAATCACCTGTAGTGAGGAATACATCGCTCTTTCCTTCATCCCATTTCCAAGTAGTACCATACACCGGATCATCCTGATGACCGAGCATGATTCCCTTGTTCAGTAATTTCTGCAGTCTGACCTTCAGTTGCTCTGCCGGAGTATTGCAACATTGCTTTTTACCCTTGCAGCAGGAAGTATTGGCAGTCTGGACTGATGCGCCCGTAACGCCATCAACCTGTGCCATTGCTCCTTGCATCGCCATGAGGCAAGCAGCACCAATCAAAATTCTTTTTCCTATCATATATCTATTTCTTTAATTGCTGAATTATCCAAGCCTGCCATTCATCCCACTGCTCCTGATACCAGTAATGACCGGTCATCTGGTACAAACTCAAGGTTTTAGGTGCTTTTACCGAATTATAAAGTCCGTAAGACGATGTTGGCGGAACCACCTCATCATTATAACCGAAACTGTACCAGCCAGGAACGGTGATGCGACGGGCGAAGTTGACGCCATCATAATAGCGTGCACCTTCAAGTCTTGCCTTTTCCAAATCCGTAAGTTTCTGCTCTTTCCATGCAGCCCCCTGCGCCTTGTCTTCCTTATAGAAGTAGTGAGGCCAGCCGCCTGCAACTCCGTGAATCTCAGCTTCATAATCACACATGGCATCATGAACAGGAGCCAGGAAAGTGATGCGCTTGTCGAGAGCTGCCACAGCGATGGAAAGGAATCCACCCTGTGATGAACCCGTTACACCGATAGTCTTTCCGTTCCACTCAGGGAGCGAAGCGATATAATCCACGCCACGGACAGCACCGGTTACTACCCGTCTGTAAGCATTGCGATAAGGATTCTCGAGATTGGTATCCCAGTAACCATTCAGTTCGCCATTGGCAAGATCATCATAAATTTTCTGCTGCATGGTAACAGGAACACCATGAATACCGATTTCCAGTACGATGCATTCAGCAGGAGCCGTATATGTATCACCGGCATAAGGGCGTACACCCGCACCAGGCACACGGAGCAAAGCCGGATACTTGCCTTCTTTTACCGGTACACTCAGGATGCCATACATCTTAGAGCCCCATCGGTTGTTGTTATAACTTATTTCATATACATTCTTATCCTTGGTACAACGCTCAGGCAGAAGCACCTTGGTAGGATTGAGGTCATTCTGTCTTGCCTCATCCAGTGCCTTCTTCCAGAAAGCATCGAAATCCTTAGGTTCCTGTGCGAAAGGCTGGATCTTCTCTGGAGAGAAACCTGCCGTGCAAAGTCCTTCGTAATCCTTGCCATCAACATGAGCGATAACCTTGAGGCGGTAGAAGCCCGGTCTGTTCAGACTGCCGCACCATTTCATGGTTCCATCCTTGAGAGTGGTACTTTTCTTCACCTCCGGAAACATTGCCGGTCCGGCTTCGTAATCTACCTTCACCTGATTGAGTAGCGTACCGCTCTTTCTCACATTCACCGTGAAGTTAGCCTTCTCGCCTACCCGGTAATTCCAGTCCTGATGGTCAGGAGTTACCGTTACCACGATGTTGTTTCCTCTGATTTGTGCGCTGAGGCTTGAAGTCCCCAGCACACTCATCAGAACACCTATAATTATTAACCTAAAAACATTTGCTATACGATGATTCATATTGTCGTTGGCAATCTTGTTAGTTAAACATTCAGTTTTACGGTTGCAAAGTTAGGCATAATTTCCGATATATCCGTGTATTATTTTGCTGAATAAACATACTTTGTTGCAAAGGCAGAAAAATATTCGAAAATATCTGAAAACAGAAATAAGAATTGACACACATCAAGTCAGAAAAAGCAAAGAAAATAACAAAACACACACTCTATTCAACTCAAGAATTGACCGAAAACAACCAAAGACCAATTAACAAAGCACAAAAGGTTATGACAATTCATATAATAATTAATGTACGCGTACCTTATATATAATAGATAAATAATAGAATAATCAATATAAATCAACCATCAAGTAAATAAATTGTAACGCTAACACTTAATCTTTAATAAATATGACGAAAATTACATTTTATTTTCACTAAAGCAGAAAAGTATTAGTAATCAGCAAAATATGTACAAGCTATTTTGCAAAAAATAGCTATCTTTGCAGCAGATTTACAAAATAGCCTAAAGGTTTAGAATAAACAATATAAAAACAAATAAATATAATCACAACAATGGAAAAAGTAAATGCAACCTAGAGCTAGCCTCTAGCCTTTTCTTCTCATCAGAAAAAGATGACGAAGGAATAATCAGAGAGCAATAATCCGATTTGGATTCTTTCCCGTATCGATCGTATAAGTGAAAGAGCCAAACTGTTTTAACCAACTAACAAAAATTGTATGAACTTTAAAAGTAGAGAAAAGTTGCTTGCTAGTGTAGCTGCTCTGAGTCTTCTCGGCATCTCCCCTCAGCAAACTTTCGCAGCCCAGATCACAACGAATCAGGCTGTGCAACAGACCAAGAAGATTACTGGTAACGTATCCGATGCAATGGGTCCTATCATCGGTGCAACAGTAAAAGTGAAAGGCACAAAAAAATGCCGCAGTGACAGACTTTGATGGTAACTACACACTGAATGTAGGTGCCGGACAGACTGTAGAGGTAACTTATGTAGGATACATCACCAAATCATTTAAGGTGGGCGGTCAGAACAAGTACAACATTACTTTGACCGAAGACAACAACAGTCTTCAAGAAGTAGTAGTTGTAGGTTATGGTACCATGAAGAAGAGCGACCTCGCTGGTGCTTCTGCTTCCATGGATGAAAAGACATTGAAGCAGACTCCTATCACCAACGTAGACCAGGCATTCCAGGGTAAGATTTCCGGTGTGAACGCTGTCCAGACTTCCGGTCAGCCAGGTTCTGCCGTAGCCGTTAGCGTTCGTGGTATCGCTACCATCAACGCCAACTCAGAGCCATTGTACGTTGTAGATGGTGTCATCTTCAACTCCCAGAGCAACAGTGGTTCATCACTCGGTTTGGGTGACAAGCTCGGTAATGGTTCTCACTCTGCAGTATCTCCATTGTCTTTGATCAACCCTAGCGATATCGTCAGCATGGAAGTATTGAAGGATGCTTCTGCTACCGCCATTTATGGTGCACAGGGTGCCAATGGTGTCGTTTTGATTACTACTAAGAAGGGTAAGGCAGGCGAAGCTAAGTTTACCTATACCGGTAGCGTAGCTGCAAGCCGACAGAGCAAGCGCCTGGATATCATGAACTTGCGCGAGTTTGCAGAATATTACAACGATCTGGCTAACCAGGGCGAAATCTCCAAGCCAGACCCAGTATATAGCGATCCATCAATCCTCGGTATCGGTACCAACTGGCAGGATGCTATTTTCCAGACAGCATGGCAGCAGTCTCACCAGATTGCCGCAGAGGGTGGTACAGATAAGGTAAACTACTATATTTCAGGCAACTGGACAGACCAGGATGGTACCATCATCGGATCTGAATTCCAGCGCTACTCTATGCGTGTGAACCTCTCTGCACAGTTGAAGAAGTGGTTCAAGCTCGGCTTGAACGCAACTTATTCAAAGACAGCAGAAAGCTTGAAGCTGGCAGACGGTGCAGAAGGTTTGATCAACTACTCATTGACTACACCTCCAGATATCCAGATTTACAATATTGATGGCGGCTACTCAAGCGTATCTAAGGAAGGATTCACCAATCCTAACCCTATCGCCATGGCTATGGAAGACGATATTCTGCTCGACCGCCAGAGCTTAAACGGTAGTGTCTTTGCAGATATCACCCTGATGAAGGGCTTGACCTGGCACAGCCAGTTAGGTTTCGATATCGGTGCATCCAAAGGTGAGACCTATAATCCGATGATTGACCTCGGAACCTGGAAGCGTCAGAGCAACCAAAGCCGTCTGCAGAAGAACAGCAATACCTTCTGGTCATTGAACAACTATCTGCAATATTCTACAACTATCGGCAAACATAGTATCACAGCTATGCTCGGACAGGAGTGCTGGGAATCAAAATATGACTATGTATCAGCATTCAACACCAATCTTCCTAACGATGTAGTTCACAACCCAGCATTGGGCCAGGGCGACCCACAGATTGGTTCAGGTTGGGGAAGTTCATCTATGGCTTCCTTCTTCACCCGTGAAACCTACAACTACGATGATCGTTATCTCGCTACCTATACCTATCGTTATGATGGTAGCTCTAACTTCGGTCCAAACAACCGTTGGGCAGGTTTCCATTCATTGGCTTTGGGTTGGCGTTTCACCAACGAGCAGTTCATGAAGAGCATCAAGTGGTTGAGCAATGGTAAGTTGCGTATCGGTTGGGGGCAGACAGGTAACTCCAATATCGGTGGTTACAAGTGGGGTTCTGCGATGAGCACCATGGATACAGCCCTGGGTACCAGCTTCCGCCCTGCCAACCTGAAGAACCTCGATATCAAGTGGGAGACTCAGGAGCAGTGGAACGTAGGTCTTGACCTCGGTTTCTTCAACAGTCGTGTGAACCTGACCGTAGACTGGTACAAGAAGATGAGTAAGGACATGCTGATGCAGCTCAACCTGCCTTCCATCATGGGTACCAGCGGTAATGCATCTTCAGCCCTCGCTGCACCATACGGAAACTATGGCGACATCGAGAACACCGGTCTTGAGATTGCCCTCAACACCCACCCTATCGTCACCAAGGACTTCGACTGGAGTTCAGACGTCACCATCTCTATCAACAAGAACAAGTTGAAGAGTCTTTCCGGCAGTACCGCATTGCTCGGTAAGGGACAGTGGAGCGACGTTGTTTCCCGTTCTGCACCAGGCGAATCACTCTACAACTTCTACGGTTACGTAGTAGAGGGAGTATATAAGGATTACAACGATATCATCAGTTCTCCAGTACAGACCCTGCAGAAGAACAACCCAATCTCTGTAACAACAGATGCAGATGGCACCAAGCACTATGCATGGATTGACGACCCATCTAAGTTCAGCCGCAGCAACACCACCTATGTAGGTGACTTGAAGTACAAGGATATCAACGGCGATGGTATCATCGACGAGAATGATAAGACCAACATCGGTTCTCCACTGCCAAAGTGGACCTTCGGATGGAACAATACCTTCCGCTACAAGAACTTCGACCTGAATATCTTCATCAATGGTTCTGTAGGCGCCAAGGTAGCCAACTATCTGAACATGAAGATGACTCACATGAACTCTCCATGGAGCAACCAGTTGAAAGATGTCAACAAGCGAGTTCACCTCGTAGCCAAGGATGGTAACCAGACTGGTAACTGGTATGACAACATCTCTAATCTGACCGTTGACAATCCAAACTCGATGTACCCACGTGCATCCATCAACGACCCTAACGATAACGACGCATTCAGCGACCGTTATATCGAGGATGGTTCATACCTCCGCTTGAAGAGCATGGCTCTGGGATACACATTCGACCAGAAGCTCATCCAGAAGATTGGTCTGACCAATCTCCGACTGACTCTCACAGCATCTAACCTCTTCACCATCACCGGTTACAGCGGTTACGACCCAGAGGTAGGTCTCTCTACTCAGAGTGCGAATGTATATGGTCTGGATTTCGGTCGCTACCCTTCTCCAACCACCGTTACATTTGGTTTGAACTTATCATTCTAATATCCAAAACGAACAGTTATGAAATTTAAGAATATTAAATATACAGCATTTGTAATGCTCCTCGGTATGGGAATGACCTCTTGCGGAGACTTCCTTGACAAACCTGTAGAGGACAATTACAACACAGAGAACTATTACAACGGTGATGCTTCCTGCATCTCGGGCGTAAACTATCTCTCTAACTCACCTTGGTATGATTTCCAGCGTGGTTTCATCAAGGTTGGTGAGGTTATGTCGGGTAATATGTATTGGGGCTCAAGCCCTTACATGAACTTCAGTACCAATGGTACCGATGAGGACCTGGTAAACATGTCTTACTCACTCTGGGCAGAGATTGGTCACTGCAGTACCGTTTACGAATCATTGAAGAACGCCATCAACACCTCAGAAAAGGTAAAAAACCAGTGCATGGGCGAGTGTCTTGCCTGGAAGGCGATGGCATACTTTTATCTGGTACGTACCTTCGGTGATGTGCCTATCATCCACAGCAACTCAGAAAGTCTTGGTAAAGGTGACTACAATAGTGTTAGCAAGGTAGAGAAAGCTGATGTTTATGAATATATCATCATGACCCTGGAAAAGGCGATGGAGCTTCTTCCTAAGGAAAAGAGCACTTCGGGTCGCATCGACTACTACTGTGCAGAAGGTCTGCTCAGTAAGGTTTATCTGACCAAGGCTGGTGTTTCGGGCTCCTTGAATCAGGACGATTTGAAGAAGGCAGCCGAATATGCCAAGGATGTCATCGAGAACTCAGGCAGAGGACTGATGGAGCACTACGAGGACATCTTCCGTGGCTCTAACCAGTTCTGCGACGAAATTCTGATTGCATGGCGCTGGACAGTAGGTACTCAGTGGACTTCTCAGAACACCCTCCAGAGCGACTTGGCTCCAGAAGGTTTCGATGAGAATGGTGACTGCTGGGGCGGTTGGGGCGGTCCATCTATCGATTTGATGGAAGCCTTCGGTGTATCTCCTAAGGATGATCCAGCAAACCGTGTAGATCCTGACCACCGTCGTAAGGCAACCATCATGATGCCAGGCGATGTATATTCTTACTTCTGGAGAGACCACGACCTTCCTGCCAATGCACAGAAGGACGGTCTGAAGAAGGGATTCTCTTACCTGGATTTCTGGTATAACAAGGGTTACAATGCAGCTGCAACTGGTCAGTGCCAGGGTCCTTGCGGTGGTAGCAACGTGAAGCACCTCTATGGTGACAACTATGACCACAAGGAAGAATTGGGCATCACTCCAAACCGTATGTCTAATGCTCTCCCTACTCCACTCCTCCGTTTGTCAGACATTTATCTGATTTATGCAGAGGCACAGGTACAGATGGGTAACAATACCGATGCACTTGCCCTAGATTGCTTCAACAAGGTTCGTGGCCGTGCATACGAGTGGAAAGGGGTCGTAACAAAGACTTCTCTTACATTTGATGACATCTGGAAGGAGCGCCGCCTGGAGTTTGCAGGTGAGGGTGACCGCTGGTACGATTACGTACGCCGCGCATACTACGATGTAGACAGCTGCATCAAGGAGTTGAAGGCACAGCACCGCAACCAGATGTGGAACTGCGATGCAGTTTACAAGGCATACTACAGCAGTGGCACATGGGACAACTCAGAAATGGAGTATGATGAGAATACCCCAGCACCTAATGTAACAGCCAGCAGCTTTACATTGCCATTCCCAACAGAGGATGTAGCCTTGAACCCTAATTTGGGTAGCAACGCTTCTCCAATCCATGTGGATGTACGTAATACATATAGTTATTAATCAATAAAGAGAATTTCATTATGAATATCAAGAATATAAATGGGACTTTATTCGCCATGGCACTTGTTGCAGCCGGCGCAGGATTCACTTCTTGCGAGGACGAGCCAGACAAGTATGAAGTGACAGGTGGAACTCCTACTATCGATTATGTTCGACCAGTGGATGCTGCCAGCAAGGACTCTCTCCTTACTGCCGCATCTCTCAACAACACCATCTGTATTGTGGGTAGAAACCTGAGAAGTGTGACCCAAATCAACTTCAACGACCAGTCTGCAGTCCTGAACACCAGTTACATGACGGACAACACCATCATCGTAACCGTGCCAAAGGCTATCCCTAACGAGGTAAGTGATAAGATCTACTTCATCACCAGCAAGCAGGACACCGTGGCATACGATTTCAAGACCATCGTACCAGCTCCAACCATCAACAGCATGAGCAACGAGTGGGCAGCTCCAGGCGAGGAAGTAACCATCAAGGGCGACTACTTCCTGGATTACGACAACAGTCATCTGACTATCAAGGTGGGTGATAACTACACCATTCCTTACGAGGACCTGAAGATCAGCCAGAACAGCATCCGCTTCAACATGCCTGAGGATATGCCTAAGCATGAGCCTATCACCATCACCACCATCAATGGTACAACCAAGGCAGGCTTCCGCTATATGGACAACCGCGGTATGCTCTTCGACTTCGATACTCCTTGGAAGGAAGGCAGAGATGTATTGGGCAACAATGGTTGGCACAATCGTACCATTACCTCTGATGGCACATCACTCTCTGGCAACTACATGGTTCTCGGTGAGACAGCCATGGGCGCAGATGGTGGCTGGAACGACAGTAACTTCTCGTTCGAGTACTGGCCAGGAAGCTGGCAGGACCCAGAGACCTACTCCAGCCGTCCACGTATGCAGGATCTTGCAGACTTCAGCGATTGGAAGAACATGAGCCTGAAGTTTGAGATGTGCATACCGAAGGACAACGGTTGGTCGGCTGCACCTATGCAGATTTACTTTGGTAGCGTAAGCCAGGTTTCCAATGGTGGTGCAGGTGTACAGGATATCTATGGCAACGTATTGGCAGGAGCAAACAACACCTTCTTCCACGAACAGGGTAAGTTGGCACGTGCCCTCTACATGCCATGGCAGAATACAGACGACAAGACATATAACACCGAAGGTAAGTGGGTAACCGTAACCATTCCATTGGCAGACTTCGTTTATGACTACGATGGCAACAAGGGATTGAGCTATACAGGTGTGAACGACTTCAGTGCCTTCAACATCTTTATTGTCAAGGGTGCTTACAACGATGCCAGCGTATTGCCTATGGGTGTGGATTGTAACCCAATCATCAAGATTGACAACATCCGTGTGGTTCCAAACAAATAAACTTATAATCTGAATTGATATGAAAAAGATAAGCAAAATATTCGCCATGTTGGTGGTAGCCCTCGTAGGGCTATCGCTGACAGCGTGCAGCGACGGAGATGATCTCTCTACCGATCAGTACGGCAACGACATCTCCCTCCAGTCATTCGGTCCATGCCCAGTGCTCCGTGGCGGTACCTTATATCTCTATGGTACCAATCTGGACCAGATTGAGTCTGTCAACCTTCCAGGTGCTGACCCTATCACCGCATACGAGACTCTCCAGAGCGGTAAGCAGAGTAAGATTTCCATCCAGGTTCCTGCTGAGAAATGCGAGCCGGGTCAGATTGTCCTGAAGACCAAGAAGGGCGGCGAGATTACATCCGTATCTCCTATCACCTATCGTGAGGACATCGAAATCACCAAGTTCTTCGTAGGTAGCGAAGGTACTATGGTAGGTAATGTAGGCGACGTAGTAACCATCAAGGGTGATTACCTCAACCTGATGCACGGCGTTATCTTCGCAGGTAGCGATACCATCAAGGAGGCAGAGTTCGTAGGTCACGACCGCTATACCATCCAGGTGAAGATTCCGACAGAGGCTCGTACAGGTGTCATCACATTGACAGACGCCACCAAGGACGGTACTTCCCTGGAGACCAAGGAAGAGTTGACCATCAATACTCCAGAGGCTACTCCTATCAAGGACCGCAACATCAAGGCAGGCGAAATCCTCAGCATCAAGGGTACTTCATTCGACCAGATTGTCAGCGTGAAGTTTGAAGGTGCAACTGTAGATGCAGCCGGCTTTAAGTCACAGAGTGCAGCAGAGATTACTGTTGCTGTTCCTGCCAAGGCTACAGACGGTACCTTCTATGTAGTAACCAAGAGCGGTATCGAGGTTCCTGTAGGCAACATCATTACCGTAGTTCCTACCCAGCTCGTTGCAACACCTAACCCAGTGAAGAATGGTGCAGAACTCACCATTACCGGTAAGGATATGGATCTGATTACAGGCATTGCATTCCCTAATGCTGCAGCATCTCAGCTCAACAAGGTAGAGACAACCAAGGTAACTGCCACTGTTCCAGAGGATGCACAGGAGAAAACCAAGGACGCCAATGGCATCATCCTGAGTCTCGCCAACGGCAAGACTGTAACAGTAGCCTATACTTTGGTGAAGCCAACCGTAGCTTCTTGCACACCAGCAGCTATCACAGCTGGCGATAAGACCATCATCAAGGGTACAGATCTCGACCTCGTAGCAAGCATCACCTTCCCTGGCGATGTAGAACAGACCGTTGAGAAATTTGCAGCTCAGAATGCCAATGCCATCGCAGTAACAGTTCCTGCAGCATGCGCCGGTACAGGCTTCAAGCTCAACCTGAAGAATGGTACAACCATAGAGGTGAAGAAGGATGCATTGAGCATCAAGGCAGCTACCGATCCAGCTATCGCTTCTATCACTCCTGGAGAAGCTACAGCAGGTTCAACCATCACCATCACTGGCAAGAACTTCCAAAACATCCAGAACCTCTATATCGGTTCTTACAAGGTAAACCGCTATACTTCTCGTACCAATACAGAGATTGTATGCCAAGTTCCTGCCAATGCAGAAGTTGATACCTACAAGATCGTGATGGAAGACCCAGACGGCAACAAGATTGAAGGTCCTGAGTTCAAGGTGGTTCCTGCAGAAAAGGATATCGCAGAACTTGTAACGAATATGGATAATGGGAAAATAACATATCCATTTGATTTCTCATGGTCAAGTGGCAGTGGAAAATTCTATTTGACCAAAGAAGTATTTGAAAAAGTAAAGGTAAAAGTTGGTTCTAAGTTGATTGTGTACAAAGACCCTACCGTCAAGGGACAAGTACAGATCAATAAGAATGAAAATGGTTGGCCAAATATAACAACTATTGCAGACTGGAATCCTTCAGAGCGTATACTTGAATATGTTTTTGATGAAACAGCTGTAGAAGTTGCTAACTCATGTGGCTTTGCTATTCAGGGCGACTTGACAGGCGTTACCAAGATTACAATCCTTCCATAAGCTAGAATATTTAACATAAAAAACGCATTTATGTGAAATATAATTCGTAAATTTGTGGCGTAGTTATATCAACTGCGCCACATTTTTAATTAAAACCAAAACATCAACCCGATATGAAGAAAATAGCATTATCCTTACTGATAGCTCTGAGCTGCATCTCAGCCAAAGCTGCCGACGGCAAGTCGCTGTTTGTATCATTCAACGATGGTAGCAAGATAGAGTTTGCACTGAGCACTCAACCGGAAATAACCTTCGGAAATGACAAGATGACCGTGACTTCCACTGCCACTACCGCAAGTTACGAACTGTGGAAGGTTTCGACCTTCACCTACGGTATCACTACGGGCATCCAGCAAATTGAAGCCAACAGTAAGTTTGCCTTCGAAGGTGACCGCCTCATCGTGGATGGACCCCACAACAAGGTGAGCGCCTTCGCTCTCGACGGAAAGGCTGTAAGCCTCTCCCCTATCCTCGCCGGAGACAAGACCATCATCCCGCTGGATGAGCTGACCCACGGCGTATACATCATTAAAATCAATAACAAATCCATCAAAGTAGCAAGACAATGAAAAAGATATTACTCTCACTCCTGGCAGTAATGATTTCATTCACTGCCTTGGCACAAACTGATGGTGACAAGATTACCATCAACAATTCGGAAGGAAAACAAGCTGAATGGAATCTGACTGGCGAAAGCAATACCATCAGCAGCATGAAGCACAATGCCAACAACCAACTGGAAATTTATCTGAAAGGTCTGGAGGACTTCGGAGCTTGGGAAAAATACGACATCAACAAGATCAATAATGTCGTCTTCTCTATCTATCACGAAAGCGAAGTAGGCGATGTGAATCTTGCAGACCCTTCAGCTACAGACAAGACCAAGCGTCTCTACAAATATCTGCAGCTGAATTATGGCAGCAAGATCATCTCTTCAATCATGGCAGACGTTAACTGGAACACCAAAGAGGCTGATAAGATTTATAAGGCAACAGGCAAGTATCCTGCCATGAACTGCTATGATTTTATCCATATCTATGTTCCTAAGCAGGGTTCCAAAGGATGGATCAACTATAACGACATCACCCCTGTTACCAACTGGGCAGACCAGGGCGGACTGGTATCGCTGATGTGGCACTTCAACGTGCCTAAGACAGAAAACACCACTCCGGGAACAGATGGTAGCGGTGTGACCTGCACCCCATCCGAAACATCCTTCAAAGCAGCCAACGTATTGACGGCAGGCTCTTGGGAGAACAAATGGTTCTATCAGGAGATGGACAAGGTGGTGGAAGTTCTGCAGAAGTTGCAGGATGCAGGCGTTGTTGCCGTTTGGCGTCCTTTCCATGAGGCTGCCGGTAATGCCTGTTTGAAATCTGGTGCCAGCTGGGGCAAATCCTGGTTCTGGTGGGGATATGATGGTGCCGAGACCTACAAGAAGCTTTGGCAGACCATGTTTAATTACTTCCAGAACAAGGGAATCCACAACCTGATATGGGCTTGGACCACACAGAATTACAATGGCGATGCCAATACCTATGACAATGATGCCGACTGGTATCCCGGCGACAAGTATGTAGATATCATCGGTCGCGACCTCTACGGTTATGATGCTGCCAAGCAGGCTCAGGAGTTCAAGGAGATTCAGGCACGCTATCCTGGTAAACTCATCGCTCTGGCTGAGTGCGGAACTGATGCCAACAACAATACAGCTACCGCAGGTATTGACGAAGCATGGAACGCCGGTGCAAAATGGAGTTTCTTCATGCCTTGGTATGGAAGCAACATGCCATCCAACGACTGGTGGAAGGCAGCATTGAGCAGCAAGAACGTGATTACCCGCGACCAGGTAAACCTGAACGCAAACTATGTAGAGGAAAGCGCAGTAGATGCTGTGAAGAACATGGGCATCGGTACCAACTTCGGCAACTGCACAGATGTAGTTGCCATGTGGATGAACATGAACAGCAATTCTGTTACTGATTTCGAGAAAGCATGGGGACAGGTTCCTACCACCAAACCGATGGTAGATTTTCTGAAGAAGAACGGTTTTAATTCTGTCCGCATTCCAGTTACCTGGTTCCAACACATGAAGGAAGACGGAACCGTGGATGAAGCCTGGATGAACAGAATACAGGAAATCGTTGATTACGTGATTGATAACGGTATGTACTGCATCCTGAATGTTCACCATGATACAGGTGCAGACGATAAGGATGTGAAGCACTGGATCAAGGCTGATGAAGCCAACTATAAGGAGAACAAAGAGAAGTTTGAATATCTCTGGACCCAGATTGCCACCCGTTTCAAGAACTACGACCATCATCTGGTGTTCGAAGGTTACAACGAGATGCTTGATGCCGACAACACCTGGAATGCACCAAAGAGCGCAAGCAGCTATAAGGGTTTGAACAGATATGCCCAGAGTTTCGTGAATGCAGTACGTGCTACCGGTGGCAACAACGAGACCCGCAACCTCATCATCAATACCTATGCTGCAGCTAATGGTGACGACGTATTGAACAACCTCGTCATCCCTACCGACAAGGTGGATGGACATATCGCCGTAGAAGTTCACACCTATGATCCATGGGATTGGTTTGCCCAGAAAGGCAAGTGGGATGCTTCCTGCAGCAATGATATCAAGAATATGTTCACCCGCCTGAAAAATAAGTTCATCAGCAAGGGCATACCTTGCATCATAGGCGAATACGGTACACACGGAAGCAAGAGTGTCAGCAAAACCAGTTCTGCCAGCGAGATTCAGGCTGCTGCCGACCAGGCTGCCGACATCGTGAAGCAGGCAAAGACTTACGGAGTAGCCACCTTCTACTGGATGAGCATCTTCGACGGAACAGACAGAAGTGTACCTCAGTGGACACTCCCTACAGTAGTGGAAGCTATGAAGAAGGCTTATAATGAATAACAAATTATGAGAATCAAATATATTATATTGATATTCGCGGCCCTCCTGGCTTTCTCTTCATGCGGTGAGAAGAAAAAGAAATCGTATGACGAGATTGCCATGAGCGGTCTCACAACCCGCACAGAGAATCTGAAAACCAACATCAAGGCGTATGCCAACAAAGGTACGCTGATAGGCCAGATGTATGGAACCTTAACCGGAATAGGCTGGAACCGCTGGCAATGTGACAGCGACCGATGCGACTTGAAAACTCTCTGCGGTTACAGACCGGCTGCAAATGGATATGAGTTGGCTGGCATTGAAAATGGAAAATCACAGAACATAGACGGCGTTCCGTTCAAGGCTATCAGGGAAGATGTGCTGAAACACTTCCGTAAGGGAGGCTTACTCATCATGAACTGGACAATGCCTGATTATAACGGCAATGATGATATGCTGGAGGAATATACCAAACAGGTTGCCAAATATCTTGATACACTGCAAGATGGTTATGGTATCAAAGCACCTGTAGTACTCAATCTTCTTCCTGTAGACGGTAAGACATGGTACTGTAAACTCAGCAAAGACGACTATATCAGTCTTTACAAGAAGATACAGGATCTCTTGGATGACGAGGATGTAACGAATGTAGTTTATAGTTATTCTGAAACCTACCAGCCGGGCAAGAATCTGATGGATCACTATCCGGACAACAAGATTGATGTGATCAACGTGACATATCTGCAAAGCAAAAATGCCATCGACCTCCCACTCTACCAGAAGAGCATCAAGGAGATTGTGAAGCAGGCTCTGCCTTTTGCCCAAGACCACAACAATGTCTTCGGACTGACAACAGGAGTAGAATCTATTGGTGATTCCAGTATTTTTTCAGAGACATTGCTTACAGTACTCAAGCAGCATCACATAGCTTACCTGATGTTTGGCAGAAACCAGGGAGAACCGATTGAGGAGCATTACTATACTCCATATCCTGGTGTATCGAACAAAAAGACTCATGGGTTCATGGAAATGATAAATGATGAAGTTTGTGTTTTCCTGGAAAAGCTAAACGGACTATATCTTGAACATTAATCAATGTTCGAAACGGATAAAATCAAAAAGAGAGGGCATTACATACCCTCTCTTTTTGATTGAAACTGCCAAGAAATTCAGGGGTTTTCTTTCAAAAAGAAGGAAAAGAAAAAAATCATCCCCCTCTGGTTCTTCATTTCAAGTGAAGTTTATCTGGAGTTCAAATGAGGCTCACTTGATTCTGGGCAGGATGTATCTAAAATTACGTCGCGACGTATCTGGAGCTGCGTCGGGACGCATCTGTTACTGCATCGGGACGCAATTTCGGGAACAGCATTGGAGATTATACGGGAAAAACAGCATCAAAAACACCGCTAAAAATCACCAAAAACGCCTGAGTATCGCTATTTTTATGGCAATATATGGCAGATTATGGCAATTAAAAAACTATTGCAATATCGGGACATTCTCATAATCAAACAGTTAACGAACTATATGGCAATTCTTTTACGAAAAAACATAAAAGTATTATCATAAAAAGTCAAACAAAAAAAAGAGGGTGCACCATGAACAGATGGTACACCCTCCTAAAACAACTAACAATTTCACTAAACTTATAACTTACCAATCTTCTTCATTCTGTCTACCTGCGTCTTTACTACATCCAATGTAGATTTATCGGTAGAAAAAACGGAGTTCAGACCTTGCGCCTCCTGAGCAGGATCACCGGTGTAGTCATCACCTACCTGCCACTGCTCATGCTTAGGATTGGCAAAGCCGCCCCATCCCCAGAAGTTGCAACCGGCAAAGTAACCGCCAGATGCAGCATTGTCGCCAACAAGACTGAGCACATACTTATAATATCCATCACGTGCTTCTGTTGTAGAAGAAGTTGAGAAAGAGAAACCATCACGAGGATAGCCGAACTCCTCCATCACCAATGGCTTCCTGATACGTCCGCATACCTCAAGATGTTCATCAATATACTCCTTTGTGTTCTGGCAGGAGATTCCCAAATCTTCCTGCAAATGGTCTTTTCTCGCCCAACTCCAGTTGTATGGCCAAAGATGAATGTTGCAATAATCCACATTCTTGTCGGCACAGATCCGTTCCCAACAGTTCAGTTCACCTTCACATCCCCATTTACCTTCGCTACCGATAGAAATCAGATGATTCTTATCGAGCGAACGGATCAGCTTGCTCGCTTCACCCAGCCACTTTTCGAAAGCAGGCAACTGCTCTTTGCTGAAAGCACGAGGCTCATTACCTATCTGCCATGACATGATAGCCGGGTCGTCCTTATACTTCTTCTTTGTATATCTGTTGGTTCTCGTAAGTATGAATTTCACATAATCATAGAAAAGCTGATGCGCCTTTTCGCAGGATGCATATTTGGCGACGAAGTTCATGAAGGCAGGATATCCATCTTCGTTAGGACGGAGAGCCTGGCCCAAACCAGCCTGCTCCAGGTAATAGCCATAACCGCCACTCCATTCCCAGGAATTGTTCAGATAGAGCACAGCCAGCATCTTGCGTTTGCCCATCTCCATCAGCAGATAGTCGAGACCGGCAAGAATCGTATCGTTATAAACGCCCGGAGCTTCCTGCAGCGTCGGCTCAACCTTGGTCTTCACTCCTCGCTTTCCATCAGAGCCCACCAGGATGCGGAGGTTGTCAATGCCCATCTCCTTCATCTTATCGAGTTCCTTGCAGAGACGCTCGCGGTTGCCGCCCTGTCCTTCTGAACCGAGGATGGCACCATACCAGAAATTGGTACCTACATAATAATAAGGTTTACCGTCGCGAACGAAATGTCCGTCCTTTACCTGCACAAAGTTTGACTTCGCAGAGATATTGCATGTAGCCAATGCCATCATCAATAAAACAAATATCTTCTTCATCTATTTATTAAGTTTACAGTTTAAAGATTCATTTTCGGTTGCAAAGATACGAAATAAGGGCAAAAAAGCATGATACTTTTTTGCCCTTTCTACATATAATATTGCTTTTTCTCTATTTTTCTAAGGTTTCGGATAGATTTTCAGGTAATCTTCCATCCCTTCGGCTGCTCCCTGCATCACACCTTTAAATATATAGGAGTCGGAAACTACCTGCTTCTTTCTGTCGAAGATGGTCATGTGTGGAAGAGGCTGCACATTGATATCCCAGACGTATGGGATAAGTCCTGCCTTCATCATTTCGGCAGTCACAGTACCATACCATGCCATCATACTCTCATTATGCTTCTCCTGATTACCACCGAAGAGAGAGGCATCCTTACGGTTGGCACCATATTCGCCGATGACTACCGGATAACCCAGATCTACAAATTTCTGTTTCATCTTCATCACCTGATTGGTGATATGCTGGTAGGCATCCACGTTCTTATTATTATACCAGATGGTGTTTACGGTTCGACCCTGGTCATCGGCTGGCGCATATCCTTTCCAATAAAGAGCCACCTTGCCCCAATCGGCATCTTTGTCCATCAAGGTAAATATATAAGGATCGTAGAAATGAACCTCTGCCATCAGACGGTTCTTCGCATTATCTTTCAGACGGGTGATGTCGTAAGAATCCTTGGCTGCCAAATCAATCTCGGTCTTTGGAGTCTGTACGATGAGCACACGGCTGGCATTATTACCACCGGTAGCACGGACGGCATCGATAAACACCTGTTCGTATGCCAGGAGACGGTCGGCAAACTCCTTACTATCAGGAGCCAGCATGTCGCCTTGAACCTGCGGACTGGCGCCTCCCACTCCCGGTTCGTTGAGGGCAGCAAAGAGAACCCGCTGGTCATATGTCTTGAATTCCTTTGCTATATTCGTCCACTGCTTGCGGAACATCTCCTTATATTCTGTCACATTCGCCCCACTGGTAAAGGCATCATGCTCCATCCATCCGCCATCCCAGTGTTCGTTGATGATGACACAGAGACCGGCATTGAGACCATAGTTTACGATTTCCTTGATTCGTTTCATCCAGACAGGATCTATGGTCATATTCTCCTTATCCGTAAGATGTCCAGCCACCTAGGATGTAGGGATGCGAAGACTGTTGAACCCCTGCTGTTTCAAACTCCGGATATAGCTCTCAGTAGTCTTATCATTCTGCCATGAAGTTTCCGACTTCAGTCCTGCCTGATTGGTAAAGACATCATTCCAGTCGCACGCCTCCATCGTATTACCCAGGTTGACTCCTGGAGCCATATAGTGAGCCAGTTCGGTAGCCGTGAGTTTCATTTTCGAGATACGGTCATCCACTGGTTTTACCTGTGCGCCAGCCCAAGCAAAATGAGCGGCAGCCAATATAATCATAACTATCTTCTTCATATATCAATCTAACATATTATCGGGTTTTGAAGTTATCATGTTGCAAAGATAGCGAAAAAACTGTAGCGTGAATGTATACTTTTGATAAAAGAATAGGTATATTATGTTAGGATGTACGATATTTGCACAAAAAAGGACGCACATCAGAGAAAAATTCCCCTGATATGCGCCCACACCTACTTTATATCAAACTAGTTTAATTAACATGATATTTTATCAACCCCGGCATCGGAGCTTTCAATATCTGGGAAATCTTGAGATGAAACTCATCCTCCATCACATTTCTCAAAGGTGATTCAAAGTAATGAGCTATGCTTCCAACAAAACCAAGCATCGGGATTTCTTCTTCCAAGGATGAATGCCATGCCTTCATGCCTGGCTCCAACTGGCTTATATCCTCGGTGCTCGCCTTGACATATTTAATATAAGGTGTGAGATTCTTTGCGTAGAACTGATTAAAACTCTCCAGTATCATACGATAGAGAGCCATCGCTTCATTCAGTTCGTCAGTCCCGTTCTCGTGTTTCTCACCTTCTGCTATCTGTTCTGAGATAAAAGGACAGATGGAAGCCAGAAAGCGATTGGCAAGCGGCTGTCTGTACACCTTATTAATAACAGTTGGATAATCCAAGCCTGACCAGGCAAGATATTTATTCTTTAGCGATACAGGCAATGTGCCCTTGAAGATACCATTGAGAAAAAGTTTGCCGATTACTGCCCCACTACCCTCATCGCCCAGGATATATCCCAACGGAGGCGTGTTCATCACAATCTTCTCTCCATCGTAAAGACAACTGTTGGCACCGGTTCCCAAAATACAGGCAATACCCGGTTTCTTGCCAAAGAGGGCACGGGCTGCTCCCAGCATATCACCTTCTGCCTCAACCTTGGCTTCGGGAAAAGACTGCTGCAAGAGTGATTTCATGCGAGACTTCATCGCCTCGGTTACTCCACTGCCATAAAAGAAAACCTGCTGAGGCTGCTCTGACAGAACAAGTTCCTTACACAATACATCCAATATCTCGGCATCACTCTGATGAATCGGACTGATGCCCTGCGTCTTACAGGTAACCATCAAGTTACCCTGTTCATCAACCAGAGCCCAATCGGTCTTGGTACTGCCACTATCTGCTATGAGTATCTTCATATTCTTATCTGATTAATTAACATATCCTTTGACGTTGCAAATGTAATCAATTTATATGAAAAATGCAAAAGATAACCCTAAAAATCGAACGTAAAGATGCTAATATATCAAAAAAGGCGATTTTTTCTTTGCTTTTTCACGAATTATTAATAACTTTGCAGTCAAATTTACTAAATATGAAGAAGAGACTATACATCATAATTCTGCTGATGGTGGCATTCGTGCTGCCAAGCAACGCAGTGCTCAAGGAAGCCAACCTGGACACAACACTCTATATGCTGCGTACAGAATTGACCAACTATCACATAAACTTGGAGAAACAGAACCAAGCTGCCAAGGCTCAACAGTTGGCTGTGATTCAGGAACTCATCAGTATTGTGAAACAGGCTGACCAGAACTCCATCATGCTCTATTCGCAGCGCAATGGGTATATTTTCGACATGACGTATGCCTGTCATGAGGCTACAGAGCAGTTTAAGAAGTTTAAGTCGAAGGCTGTTCCTTTCCGCCAGATGATCAAGAAGAACAATGTTGAGGTGGCTCGTTTCGATTCGCTCATCAACTATCTCTACGGCATGAACACCATGTTTCTCAGCGAAAAAGCACAGGTGAACCGAAACGTAGACCTGACTCTGGCAGTCAATATCCGCCGCCAGCTGGTAGAGAAACAGAAACAGTTGCAAACCTATGTGCAGGCTTACGACCAAACCGACCGTAAGTTACAGGCGCTCAACGACTATGCCAACCGCAGATACAAAGATATCCAGAACAGCATCTTCAATAATAGAGACGACAACTATCTGCGCATACTCCGTAACTTCAGCATGAACTATAAGGAGACGAAGACATCTGTAACCGAGAAATACAAGTCCGTACCGGGCATGATGTCGCAATGGGATGTTCGTATCATCTTCATCCTCTTTGGTATCATCGTCTTCTGGGGACTAATCTCCATCTTCCTCAATCTCTTTACCATCCGCATCGTGATTACCCAACTCATGAAGCATGATATGTTCGAGAACAGAAAGGAAAGTTTTATGGCAAAACGGTCATGCCTTATCATGGCGATGACGGTAGTAACCTTCGCATTCATCCTGGGTATCGTAAGAATGGCGGTTACCCAGAACTTCGTGATTATGGCAAGCCAGCTGCTGGTAGAATATTCCTGGCTAGTTGGCGTCATCCTGGTATCTATCCTGCTACGTGTAGACAACGATAAGATCAAGAATACCTTCCGTATCTATTCACCATTGATGCTGGTAGGTTTCATCGTTATCGTGTTCCGTATCATCCTGATACCAAACGACCTGGTAAACCTCATCTTTCCACCAGTCCTTCTGCTCTGCACTCTCTGGCAGTGGAATGTGATTGGCAGAAAGCACAACCAGGTATTACGCACCGACAAGACATACGCATTCATATCGCTTGCCGTATTCGGAGTAAGTACCATTTTTGCCTGGACAGGTTTCACACTGCTTGCCGTCCAGCTTATCATCTGGTGGACCATGCAGCTTACCTGCGTGCTTACCATCACCTGTTGCGAAGGATGGCTCAGCGTATATGCCAAGCGTAAGAAGTTGGCTGACAAGGCGATTACCGACAAATGGCTGTATCGCTTTATCTATAAGGTATTGCTCCCTATTTCAGGCGTACTCTCGTTCATCATCTCTATCTATTGGGCTGCAGATGTATTCAACATGAGTGATACGACATGGGAGATATTCAACAAGGATTACATCAAGACCAGTAACTTCACTGCATCGCTTTTCAGTATTTCAGAGGTAGCTTGTCTGTACTTCCTGTTCAACTACATCAACATTACTTCTGTAGATTTCATGCGTCATCACTTCGAGAAGGCAGACCCGGCGTCGGCTGCTTCAAAGATTGTGATGTTCAAGAACGTGATGCAGGTGATTATCTGGGGTATCTGGCTGCTGATAGCCCTGAATGTGTTCCAGGTAGGAAAATCATGGCTGCTAGCTATCTTTGCCGGTTTATCAACTGGTCTGGGTTTTGCATCAAAGGATATTCTCGAGAACATCTACTACGGCATCTCTCTGATGATGGGCCGTGTGAAGGTGGGTGACTATATTATCTGTGATGGCACCCGTGGTAAGGTAAGCAGTATCAGTTATACCTCTACGATGCTGGAGGCTACCGACGGTTCGGTCATAGCCTTCCAGAACTCGCAGCTCTTCTCGAAGAACTACAAGAACATGACCAAGAATCATGGTTATGAGCTGGATATTCTGGAGGTAGGTATTGCTTATGGCAGCAATGTGAAGGAAGTGAAACAGATTCTGATTGATGCCCTCATGAAACTGGACTGTATCTATCAGGACAATGGGGTGAAGGTGTTACTGAAGAGTTTCGATGACAGCTGCATCACCATCAAGATTGTTGTATGGGTCAACGTGCTTACCCAAGCCATCGACGATGCCACCATCATGGAGTGCATCTACGATACGCTCAACGATCACAACATCGAGATTCCGTTCCCACAGCGTGAAATTACAATTAAACAAGTTAATAATTAACAGTTTGTAGTTTACAGTTAATAGCAGGTTTACTCCCTATTAACTATAAACTATAAACTATAAACTATAAA
>OGWZ01000396.1_pt1 | contig 50261 bp, 47 predicted proteins | sample 1576141 | NCBI WGS metagenome assembly OGWZ01 (sample SAMEA3541512, study PRJEB24748) | human gut metagenome | biome: human gut; feature: human-associated habitat; material: faeces | place: China | collected 2012
CCCAAAAATGGATCATCCCCCCTGGCGTTTGACGGGGCTTTACGAGAAAGCCCCCCGGAAAAAATGATGTTTTCTTCCTATATAAAGGAAAGGATTGGAGCGGGTGGCTCCAATCCCTGGTTGTGTGGTGAATGTGTCGATTTCTTTCCTTAATATGGGCGGGGCGTGCTAAGATTCTCCGCTTTCGCTGAGGAGGGCTTGCTGGGCGCGATATGCGAGGGGCGGAAGTTTGTCGAGGCGGCGCTGTCGGCGGCGTGTGTTGTAAAAATGGATGTAGTCGCAGATGGCCTGGGCGAGGGTGTCGTAATCGTCGAACTGGTCGAGGTGATACATTTCGCTTTTGAGGGTGCCCCAAAATGCTTCCATGGGGGCGTTGTCGACGCACATGCCGGCGCGGGACATGCTCTGGAGCATGCCTTGCTTGCGGAGTTTGATCTTAAATTTGAGATTTGTGTACTGAAAACCGCGGTCGCTGTGCACGAGGGGATGGGCGTCGGGATATTTTTCGATGGCGCGGTCAAAGGTGGTGAAGACGAGGTTGTTATTGTTGGAGGGGCTGATGTTGAAGGCGACTATGTCGTTGGCTTTTAGATCGAGAATGGCTGAAAGATAGAGCTTTTGACCGGAAGCGTATTCAAGCTCGGTGACGTCGGTGAGCCATTTTTCGTTTGGAGCCTGGGCGACAAAATCGCGAGCGAGGATGTTCGCTGGCAGCTGCATGAGTGGGGCGGCGTGAGGAGCGGGCTGTTTTGTGCGGATGATGGCGCGAAGATTGCCGATCTTGGCGAGTCTGTGGAAGCGTTTTTCGTTGTAGTTGGTGTGGTGGATGGCGTTGTATTCGTCGGCGAGTCGGCGATAGCCGTAGATGCCGCGATAGGCCTGGTAGAGATGGCGCATTTCGTCGAGGATGTGTCTGTTTTCGCGCTCGCGGGCGGATGGGGTGCGGTGGAGCCAATGGTAATAAGCGGAGCGGCTGATGGAAAATGCCTGACAGACCCAGGTGATGGGGTGACCGAGCTGCGCCATGTCCTGGACGACGATATATTCCAATTCATGGCGCACGCCGGTCAGTCCCACCTCCTTTCGAGGTCGCGCAGTTTTTTTAACGCGAGCACTTCTGTCTCGAGGCGGGTGATCTTGTCCTGGAGGATCTTGTTTTCGTATTCTGCACGTTCGAGGGGATCCATGCGCGCTGGATCGCGATGTCGGCCGCGTCCGTCGAGGAGGCCGTCGAGTCCGTAGGCGTCATATTTTTTGACCCAGGAATACACCTGCTGATAGCTGACGCTGTGGGTACGGGCGGAAAGCTCGTAATTTCTGTCGTTGGCAAGACAATGGCTGACGATGTTGATGCGTTCGTCGAGGGTGGTCTTGCGCCCGGGGATGGTCTTTTTCTTGCGCGGATTGGCGCGCGGGGGCGCGGCGGACGAAAGATCGCCGCTGCCATATTGACGGATCCAGTTGCGCAGTTGGGTGCGGGCGCGGATGTTGTACTTGAGGCAGATGTCGCGCTGGGTTCCCTGACCAGATTGATACTCCTCGACGGCCTGACGTTTGAGCTCTGGCGGATAGGTGTTGTTGGTCACTGAGCTTTTAAGAGCGTCAGGCCCATGATACTGATAGAGGGCGACAAGATCGCGCAATGTGCGGGAGCTGATCTGGAACTGCTCGGCGACGGCCTGGTAGCTGCCTGCACCGGCAAGATAGGCGGTCACGGCATCGATGCGCTGCTGGTCGGTCAATTTTCGTTGTCTCATGGAAAGGCCTCCTTTTCTAGTATTATTTGCGGCAGGTTAACACTATATATAGAGGATAACGCATTGTTAAAACATATACAAATATGATTTGGTTAAGTTATGACAATAAACAAAATATCCCTGCGACGCTGCAGGGAAATCTTATATTATAGCAGAAAACGGCGGCGAAATCTGGTTTCTGTCGTAAACGACGCGCTCACGTCGTAATCGACACATGAGCGCGCTTTTTCATAAAAATTCCCCACCGCAGGAAGGATGCGGTGGGGCAAGCGAGGAGAAATATATAAAACTTTTGGGAGTTTTCGAGGTTTTTAGTCGCGATCTTCGTTTTCTGCTGCGATGATAGCAACTTTTTCCTGGAGCGCGGTGGAGCTGTAGTAGGTTTTGCGCTTAACCATGAAGAAGATGAAACCGAGCACGAGCCATGCCACGAGGAATGCCCAAGCCTGTGGGCTGAGGAAACCTGGCGAGAATGGCAGGATGAGCAGGCAGATGAAGAAGATGGCGAAGCAGAGGCCGATGAAGGAGATGACGGCCTGTTTCTTGTCGCCAGCACGACGAGCGATGACGAAGGCAGACGCTGTGGTGTAGGTGAAACCCATGTCAGCGCCGACGGCGGTCATGTCAACGAGCCAGCTGAGCACCTGGCGGCCAAAGAATGGCGCGATGATGGCAAGGATCATCATGAACATGATGCCGAAGCGTGGGACTTTGTACTTCGGATCGAGCTTGCCGAATGGTGCTGGGATGGCTTCTGCGATGGCCATGGAATAGAGCAGACGGCTGCCGGCGAGATAGAACGCGTTGAGCCCGGATACGATGCCGCAGAGCATGGCGATGGCCAGAAGGATGAGGCCGATGGTGCCGATGAGCTGTTCGATGGCGGCGCCAGTTGGCCAGCTGCTGTTTTCAGCGATGAAGAGCTCCCATGGTTCCACAATGGCGGTGGCGGTGTTTGCGATCATGTACATGAGTGCTGCCACAGAAATGGAACTGATGAGAAGGGCTTTGGTCTTCTTATTAGAGAAGGAATATTCTTCGGAAGCCTGTGGGATGCAGTCGAAGCCAACGAAGGCCCATGGTGCGAGTGCAGCGATGGTGAACACGCTGGACAGCGCAGATTTTTCAGGGGCGAAGAATGGTTTGAGGTTGGACCAGTCTGGACCACCCATGAGCACGGCGGCTGCGATGACGAGCATGGAGCCGACGAGACCGACGGCAACGGCAGTCTGGAACCAGCCAGCTGCTTCAACGCCGCGCATGTTGACGACGCCGATGATGACGATGGCAGCGATGCAGACGATGAGCTCGCCGAGATAAACCGGCCAGCCGGCGATCTCGTAGAGCTTAACAGCCTGCAGCGGGCCAGGAACGAGATAACGTGCGACAAGGCCGACGGCGGTGCCGTTCATCGGAATGAGCGCCCAGTAGGCGATGGAGATGAACCACCCGCAGAGGAAGGCGTGGGTCTTGCCGAACGCGGTGTCGGCGTAAACGAATTCACCGCCGGACACTGGGTATTTACTGATGAGATAACTATAACTGAAACTGATGATGACGATCATGCAGGCACCGAGGATGAGACCGAGGGTGGCCCCGATCGGACCGGCGTCCGGCAAAAGCTGATCGCCCGGCATGACGAAGCAGCCCCAGCCGATCATCGCACCGATGGCGAGCCCCCAGACGCCGAGAGGGCTGAGCTTTTTCTCAAATTGAACGTCTTGCTGTTGTTGTGACATAATGCTCTCTCCTTTACTTTTTGACGATATTTCCTCCTCGAAATAATATCCAATACAGCAGATGCGCTGCAGGTTATGTGCATTATAAGGGTTTTTTTCCTAAATTGTATAGGGGGTTGTTGCACGAATCCAGCCCAATAGTCGGATTATTACAATGCATTTATGAAAGAACGGTCGTTTTCTGACCGGTTGGATCGGGAAAAATTTTCCATTTTGGCGAGAAATTTGATAAGTTGTGTTTTTTACAGTTAGAACCTTAGTATTTATAAAATTAATAACCAACGGCGACGCATTTCTTCACAGGAAATATACAAGTCCTTATCATTTTCTTGGACAACGGCGAGGCGGCGGGGTATACTATAAGCAGGCAGGGAAACCTGTCAATGTGAACAAAGGACGGATCATCATGATCATTTACAGTGAACACGGCAAGGCGATCGGTGCGACGCGTCGTTCTCCTTGCGGATGCATGACGGAGCTTGTGCTGCAGGCGGAGCCGTGGCGCACGATGCTGGCGAATGTGCTGGCAGATTATGCGCTGGAGGTGCCGTTCAGCGAGCCACACACCTATCGCCTGGATCGGGACGACGACAACGAGCGTTGGCTGGTGAAGGCGAAGAGCGTGCTGGAAAACGGGCTCTGGGTCGACGTAGCAGAAGTGCGCGAGAATGAAGCAGGGCTGCCGACGTTGTCCCTCCTGCGGATCCGGCCGAACTACACGGGAAGGAGGAGACGTCCCCGTGAACGACGAACAACCAACTAAGAAAAATCCGACGATGGTATTGGTGAGCGCCTGCCTGCTGGGCGTGGCCTGCCGATACGACGGGGAATCGAAACCGAACGAACGGATCCTGTCCTACAATCGGGAATATTCCTTCATTCCTTTCTGCCCGGAAACCTACGGCGGGTTGTCGACGCCGCGGCTGCCGGCTGAGATCCAGCCTGACGGGCGTGTCATCAACAGCGAAGGAGAGGATGTGACGGCGGCCTACGCAGCTGGCGCTGAACGCGCTGTGACGCTCTGCCGCGATTTTCACATCCACTACGCGATCCTCAAAAGCCGCAGCCCAGCCTGCGGACCAAAGAATTCCTACGACGGCAGTTTCACGCACACGCTTGTGGACCGCCCGGGCTGCGCTGCAAAAGCGCTGCTCGATGCAGGGATCACTGTGTTTTCAGATGAGGATTTTGACGACACCGCGATCAGTGAATAAAACCGTCACCTATTGCCAAGCGATTAAGAGAAGGAGAGAATGCCCATGTATGTAACCATCGATGAAAGCGCCTGCGTTGGCTGCGGCAGCTGCGAAGCCCTTTGCCCAGCAGTATTCGCCATGACCGACCGTGGCACTGCAGAACCGATCGCTGAAGCCACTGAAGAAAACAAAGCCGATGTGGAAGAAGCGATGAAGATGTGCCCAGCAAGCTGCATTTCCTGGGACGAATGATCCTGCGCGAACTACAAACAGCCAGCGTTTCAAACGAAACGCTGGCTGTTGTCGTATAAGCAAAAAAAGATCGACGCTCCATCACGAAGCGTCGATCTTTTATTTACGATCAATTAAAGTAGCTCAATGGGTCCACGGTGGAACCATTAACGATGGTCTCGAAGTGGAGATGTGGGCCGGTGACGTTGCCGGTTGCGCCGATATCAGCGATGACCTGTCCTTGGCTGACGGTGTCGCCAACAGAAACGTGGTAAGCGCTGAGATGCGCATAGCGGGTCACGAGGCCGCTTGGATGCTGAATATCGATGCAGTTGCCATAGGTGGAGAACCAAGAGGCGCGGATAACGGTGCCGCCCTGTGCTGCATAGACAGGATCGCCGGTGGAGCCGTTGATATCCAGCCCGAGGTGGAAGTCGCCGAGGACGCCGCCGACTGGGTCGATGCGATAGCCATAGTTGGAATTGATGACCTTACTGTTGGCTGGCCAGAGCAGGTTGTCACCAATGATGACGGAGCTGCCGCCGGTGGTGCCGCCGTTACCGTTGGAACCGTTGCCGGTCGTGCCGCCATTGCTGGTGTTCTTGTCGGCTGGTGGGGTGACTGGTTCGTTCACATCTGGGTAGGTGATATCCGGCACTTCAGGTTCTGGTGTTGGCTCTGGAGTTGGTTCAGGAACCGGAGTTGGTTCTGGCTCAACAACAGGAACCTGGTAGCTGTTCATGCCTGTCCAGAAATTGCCGCTCCAAACGCTCTGACCATTGGTGGAAGTGAGCACGAGGATCTGGCTGCCGGAAAGGCTGATGTTTGCATTTGCAACGATGGCCTGGAAGAAATCAATGGTCACATAAGTGCTGCCGCTGACGTTCTTCAAGGTGTAGGTGGTACCGCCCTGCTGCAGCTGGAGTCCGTCTCCTGCAGCGGTGAGATATACTTCGTAAGCGGTGCCGCCGGTGGTGGTGAGTTTCAGTTTCTGCTGGCCGTCTGGCTGCCATTCAACGCTCATCGCCTGATCCTTGAATGCGCTGAAAGTGGCGCGGAGTGGCAGATAAGTTTGGCCGTCGATGGTGGTCGCCGGGCTGGTCAGTGTCACGTAGTCGATGCCGACAGATTCGGTATCACCGCTGGCCGGTGGCTGTGGCTGGCTGGAGCCGTTGCTGCCGGAGCTGGTGCCGCCGTTCATCTGGCCCATGGCAGCTGCCATGGCATCGGCTGCTGCCTGCAGATTTGGCGTGGTGCCGCCAACGATGGCGGTATCGTTCGCTGCTGCGGCTGGCATGGCCGTGCAGGCGAGGGTCACTGCGCAGAGAGTCAGTGCGCTGGTCCATTTTTTCAAATTCAAGTAAGGTCACGTCCTTCCTTCGACAGGTTGAGGGCCGGAAAATCTTTGTCAAGGCCGTTCTCTATTGGACACCTGTCAAATGTCTGTTTTTTCTAATGTACGAAGCTTTTTATGCTAAACTACAATTACGTGAAACTTTTATTATAATACCCCAAAAGCCGGATTTACACCAGAAGTTTGGAGCGATTGTCATGGAACTGTCATTTTCACGCGGCGCGAAAAAACGATCTGGAAAACGCAGCCGTTCAAAGATGACAGGCTACGTGGAAATATATCCTCCAAAAATAAAAAGTAACAAAATAAAAAAGAGCCCTCATTCTCTGAGAGCTCTGTATGATCACGGTTTATTGCTGCTGTTGCTGGGCGGCTTTTTTGCTGTCGCGCTCAAATTCTTCACGAGTCATGACATCGACGACGCGGAAATTAATGTCGCGCACTTCAAGGCCGGTCATTTCCTTAACCTGGCGGCGGATGTCGACCTTGATGCGGTCGAAGATGGCCGGCGCCGACGCGCCGTATTCAAGGATGGCTTTGATCTCGATGGACGCTGCTGCGCCATCAACAGAAGCAGTGATGCCCTTGGAGGTTTTGGAGGCGGCGCCAAAACTGGACGCAAATCCGCTCATGAGCGATCCTTTCATGTCGAGGATGCCGTCGATGTTGCGGCAGGCAACACCGGTGATCTTTTCGATGACAGCATCGTCAATGATGAGGGTGTCGTGGTCCTGTGGAGGGATGGTTGCTTGTGGTTGTTCGCTCATACGATCAGATCCTTTCTAATTAACAGGGAGCGAGATGCGATCATTTCATAAATGGATTGTCGTCGATCCAGCGCTCATAAAAATGGCGGATGCGCGCCAAAAGCCGCGGATTGCCGTCGCGCCAGCTGCCGAGGGTGTAGCCTGTGCCAACGCAGAGGGCGACGAGCAAGGTGCGCCAGAAGCCAAAGCAGAGAATGCCGATGGCGACGACCAGGCCAATGAGCATGTAGAGCGCGGTGTGGCGATTGGCAGAGATCCAGTCGCAGATGGTTTTGCGCAGGCTCATGCGGCGCGGCGCGGAACCGTTTTCCGGCTGCAATTCTGTCTCCGGTGAAGCAGTTGGCTGAGGCGTTTCTTCTGCGGCGCGAGCGTCAGGATCCCACCATGGGGCGTCGTTTTGCGGGGTCATTGGCTGTCGCCTCCTTCCATATGAGCACTTTCGGTGCGGGCGGTGTAGAAAACGAGGTCAACGCGACGGGCGGGCACGCCGGTACAGGTCAGGAGCGCTTCGCCGACGCGGCGGCGGATCTCTTCATGGCGGGCGGGAAGCTCGGAATATTCGGCGATGCCGAGCCAGATCTTCACATAATAGCAGGGCTGTTTGCCGCCGAGCACGCGCACGCGCACGCGATCTTCCAAAATGCCGCCAAAGCGCTCAATGGTAACGTAGGTGATGTTGCGCAGGGCTTTCGGCGAAACGCTGACAATGCCGCCGTCGCGCTCATTGACGATGGCAGGCAGGCGGCGTCGGGCGAGAAGGCCTTTCGCGAATAGCAGAAAGCCGATGAGCACGGTGAGGATGAATCCGGCGAGGGCGATGTAAACGATCTGCTGCAGGGTCAGCCACGCAGGCACACGTCCCCAGAAAAGCAGGTCGTAGCTGAGAAAGCCGTAGCCCATGAGCACGAGGCCGGCGAGCACATAGAGGAATTTGGTGAATCGCTTCATAGAGATTCCCTTCTTTCACGGATCATTGGTCGGCGAGCAGCGCCTGATAGATGGTGCGTTTGGAAAGTCCTGTCGCCTGAGCGGCTTCTTTTGCGGCCTGGTTGGTGCTGGCGCCGTCCTGGATGAGCTGCTTGGCGAGCGCCAGTCCCTGAGCGAAGGCGTCTTCGGCGCTGGTTTCTGTCTCTACGGCGCCGCCAAGAATGAGCACAAACTCGCCACGCGGCGCGTTGGCATTGAAATGATTGCGCACGCTGACGGTGGTGCCGCGCACGGTTTCCTCGAAGCGCTTGGTGATCTCGCGCACGGCTGCACATTCGCGCTCTGGCCAGCGCTTGGCAAAAACATCGAGGGTAGCGCTCAGGCGATGGGGCGATTCGTAGATGATGGCGGTGGCGCGCTCTTTGTCGAGCAGGGCGAGCCGCGCTTCCAGATCTTTTTTCTTGCGCGGCAGAAATCCCTCGAACAGAAAACGATCGGCGGCGATGCCGGACAGCACGAGGGCGGTCAGCGAAGCGCTGGCGCCTGGCAGCACGGTGTAGGGGAGGTTCTCGCGACGGAAAAGATTGACGAGATCAAATCCAGGATCGCTGATCACCGGCATGCCGGCGTCGCTCACGAGCGCGACCTGGCGTCCGGCGCGGACGTCGTCGGCGATCTTCTGCGCCCGCGCTTCCGGAGAATGGTCATGGTAGCTCTGCAGAGGCTTGGCAATCTCGAAATGGCGCAGCAGCTTGAGGGTGTTGCGCGTGTCTTCGCAGTAGATGACATCCGCTTCTTGCAGCACCCGCAGCACGCGCAGCGTGATGTCCTCAAGATTGCCGATCGGCGTGGCGCAGAGATAGAGCATGCCTTCTTCCAGGGAAGTGGTGTATTGTTCCATGAGAACCTCCTTTTGGACAGGGAGCCTGTCGAATGATTAATTAGTAATGTTTAATGGGCTGTTCGTCGAAGCGCAATTTAAAGCCACACGTTTTCTCTACCCGACACACTTTCAGCTTCACCATTTCCCATCTTCAGAAATTACAATTAATCATCACTCATTAAACATTAATCATTTTCCTTGTACCAGGATTGGATGTTTGGTCGATAGTAGCCGGCGTCGTCGTAGATATACAAAGGTTCGAGCACAGAAAGATCCTGATTGCCGAGATAGCAGCATTCGAGCAGGAAGAGCTTGGCCGGCTCGCCAGTGCGTGCGTAAACAGGCTGCAGGCGGGTGGGCTTGCATTTATGCGCGCGAGCGGTGGCGAGCACTTCATCGAGCCGCGCAGCGCGATGGATGAGGGCAAGGCGTCCGCGCTCGCGCAGGCTGTAGGCGGCGAAGGTGAAGAGATCGTCGAGGGTGAGGGTGTGCTCATGACGCGCGAGATCGGTCTCGCGGTCGGGATTGGCGGCGCCGTGACCAACCTTGAAAAAAGGCGGATTGCAGGTGATGAGATCGTAGCGGCGCAGCCGCGCGCGATCCTTCACGCGCATATCGCACACGTCAAAACGAAGCTGTTCAGCTGGAATGCCGTTGCGCGCGCGGCTGGCGCTGGCTGCGGCGATGAGCTGCGGCTGGATGTCGATGCCCTCGATCTTTGCCTGGGGAAAGCGGGCGGCCAGAATAAACGCGACGACGCCGGTCCCTGTGCAGGCATCGAGGATCTGCGCACGTTCGCAGCCCTGCACAAAATGCGCCAAGAGCACGGCGTCGATGGAGAATCGCAAGCCACCGCGGCGCTGATACAATCCCCAGCCGCGCAGCGCCAGCTCTGTCCACTCAAGATCGTCGGCAGGCTCACTTGCTGGAATTGGATTTGTTGCCATTGCTCTTATTTCTTCCTCTTCCGCCGCGGCTGCCGCGTTTGCGCGGCTTGCGGATCTTTTCTTCTTTTGGCAAAGCGCTCTCATCGCGTTCAGCTGGCGGGCGCTTGCTCTTTTTCGGTTTCTGATCTTTTTTCGTGCTCTCATGACGGCTGGAGGAATGGCGGCTGTCGTGCGATTTTCCTGAAGAGCGTCGGCTGTGGGAATTGTCGTGCTTGATGGCGTCGACGGTGGTGGTGACGAGAGATGGATCGTAATAGGTTTCAACGGTGATCTCTGTGTGCTCGTCGAGGGTGGCGACTTCTTCTTTTTCGTCTGGATAGGCGGCTGCGTCGAGGCTGGCTGCCAGCTCTTTCTCGCGGGCAGCCGCTTCACGGGCGGCGCGGGCTTCTTCCTTGGCACGGCGATTGGATTCGACGTAGTGCTCGTTTTCGTAGTTGAGGCAGCAGAGCAAACGTCCGCAGCAACCGCTGATCTTGGTCGGATTGAGGGAAAGATTCTGCTCCTTAGCCATTTTGATGGAAACTGGCGAAAAATCGGTCAGAAAGCGGTGGCAGCAGAGGGGCTCGCCGCAAATGCCAACGCCGCCAATGATCTTGGCTTCGTCGCGAACACCGATCTGGCGCAGCTCGATGCGGGTGTGGAACACGGCGGCAAGCTCTTTGATGAGCTCACGGAAGTCGACGCGCTCATCGGCGGTGAAATTGAAGATGACCTTGGCGCGGTCGAAGGTGTATTCCACATTGACAAGCTTCATATCCAGCCCGCAGTAAGCGATCTTTTCCTGGCAGATGGCGTAGGCATCGCGCGCGGCCTCAAGATTTTCTTCGTAGATGGCCGCATCCTCTTCGTCGGCGACGCGAAGGATCGGCTTCAATGGTTCAGGAATGTCGCTGTCCGGCAGCCAATGGGTGGCCAGGCTGACGCGGGCGTATTCGATGCCGCGCGCAGTTTCGACGATGACGTGGTCGTTGGTGTCGATCTGCTGACCGCAGCTGTCAAAATAATATATTTTTCCGGCGTTTTGAAATTGCACGCCTATGATCTCTGGCATGGTGGTTCTCCTCTCTATCGGCGGCTGTGGCGCGCCATTTCTATGAGTAAAGCGCCCAGGATGAAGGCTGGCTCGGTGTTGGCCTCGAGCCGTTCCAGGGCGGTGGTGGTGTCGTGCAGCGCAGCAAGCGCTGGCGCAAGGTCGGTGCCGTCGGCAAGCGCCTGGCGCAGACGGCTGTCATAATAGCGACGGATCAGCAGGATCTCGTCGCGAACGCTGTCGCGGTCGCCCATAAAAGCATCGGCGAAACGCAGCAGATCGCCGTCGTGTTTGGTGGCGAGATTGTTCAGGAGCGTTTCGAGCTGTTCGCGGCGCTCCAGGCTCTGCTGGCGCAGGGCTTCATCTGCGAGCATGCGCTGGGCGCGGCTGATGCTGCCGCCAGCAAGATCGATGGCGAGGGCGCCGGCTGGCGTGTCGGCATCTGTGGCGAGCAATCGCCGCAGGCTCGCCTGGCTGAGCAGATGAAAGCGCACAAGCTGGGCGCGCGAACGGATCGTATCCGGCAGGCGCTCCGCCTGGGTGGTGATGAGGATGAAACAGACGGGTCCCTGCGGTTCTTCGACGGTTTTTAGAAACGCATTGGCCGCTTCCAGACTCATGCTGTCGGCCTGATCGATGATCACGACGCTGTAGCCGCCGTAGCTCGCTGTGCCGGCGAGACGGCTGCGCAGATCGCGGATCTGTTTGATCTTGATGCCGCGGCCATCCGGCGCGATCTGGTGCAGATCGGGATGGGTGCCTGCGGCGATCTGGCGGCAGGAGAGACAGCGTCCGCAGCTGTCGGCGTTTGCCGGCGCTTCGCACAAGAGCAGCGCCGCCAGCGCCTGGGCCGTCGCCCGCTTGCCGACGCCATCCGGTCCGTCAAAGATATACGCATGACTGAGACGACCGTTGGTGTAGGCGCGCTGCAGCTGAACAGTGGCGCTGTTTTGGCCGATGATGTCGCTGAATCTCATCTGTCTCACAATCCTCCTTGCATTTCCGCGCGAGGCGCAGAATGGCTACTTCCTATTATATAGGCTTTTTCACGCGTTGTCGAGCACCTCAACGCGCGTCGCTGCGTCCCGTCCGCTCGCTGTCCAGGCATCGACGATCCCCTGCGTGATGCGCTCGCCAGGAAGCAGCAGCGGGATCCCCGGCGGATAGGCTTCGAGCAGCGCTGCCGCTGTCTGCCCGACGGCTTTTTCCAGCGGCAGCGCACACCGCGGCGCGAGCCAGGCTTCCGCGAGAGGAACATCGACGCGCGGCGTCTCGCGCAAATAGCAGGGCGCCGGGATCGCTTCGTCGACCTCTGCCAGCGCCTGGTCCACATCCGCGAGGATCTCTGCCAGCGCCGGATCGCCACCGTCGAGCGGCAGCATCAGCAGACAACCACGGCCGTCGCTCATTTCTGCAACGCAGCCGCGCGCGTCAAGCAGGCGCGCGATCGTTTCGCCGCTGGCGTGGGCGCTGGTGAGATAGAGCTTGAAAGGATCCTGCCGCCAGTCGCTGTCGCGTTCGATCACAAGATTTTGCCAGCTGGCAGCTGCCGCTTCGAGCGCAGCGATACGCCGAGCCCCCTGCTGCATCACCGCTTCGCCTTCATTCGCCAGCCAGGCGCCGGCCTGCTCAAGACTGGCCATCAACAGATAGCTCGGCGAAGTCGTGTGGAGCAGGGCGACAGCGCTCGTCAGCGGTGGGACGAGCTTTTTATCGCGCACGAGCATGACGCTCGCCTGCGTCAGACAGGGCAGCGTTTTATGAGCACTTTCGATGACCACATCTGCGCCCAATGTGAGCGCTGAATCCGGCGTGACAGTGCTCGTAAAATGTGCGCCATGGGCAGCGTCGACGATGGTCGTCAGACCATGGGCTTTGGCCAATGCGAGCACTTCCGCGCCCTGCCAGGTGATGCCGTGATAGGTGGGATGCACCAGCACAAGATGGCGGCAATTGGGATGGGCAGCGCACGCAGCCTCCAGATCTTCCGGCGCAACGCCGAGGGGGATCCCCAGCCTGTCATCAAAACGCACCGGTAGCGTCAGCGGCGTCGCGCCGGCGAGCACCAGCCCTTCGTAAATGCTGTGGTGCGCGTGTCGCGGCACAAAAACCTTGCGCCCGCGGCAAAGCGCGAGCAGCGCCGCCTTGAGCCCCAGCGAGGTGCCGCCGAGAAGATATTGAACATGGGCACAGCCGCGCGCAGCCGCCCAGGCGGCCATCGATTCTGCCAGCACGCCCTCGGGATGAGCGAGGTTGTCAAGGCCGGGGATCTCTGTGAGATCGTAGCGGAAAACATCGCTGCCCCAGGCTGCGGCGAGCGCCTGTGGCACGATCCGCCCGTTTTTATGACCAGGTGTGTGGAAACTTGCTGCGCGGCGACCGACGGCAGCTTGTAGCGCCTGCCAAAGTGGAGTGTTCATATTTGGCTCCTTTCTCACAAAAAACGTGTGGTGAACTCTTGAGATGATTATGCGAACGATTTATAATATAAGGTAAGACAATATCACGAACGCATCGCGTCGGCCGCGCCGACAGGAGATCATCATGGCTAATGAAACGACAGAACTTCGACATTTTGATTCTCTCTACACCGTAGCAGAGGACATCACCCGCTTCGCCCCATGGGAAAGTGGCATCGCACCATTTGTGCTCACCGATCCGGAACATCCGGAGGCTTATGTGCTCGTCGCCATCGAAGACGACGGCGAAGGAACGAGCGACATCAGGCTGATGCTCGGGCTTTCCGGCATCCGCAGCTGGATGGTGGAGCAGAACGCTTCCGAGGAAGCAGACGAGGACAACGCCGACGAATTTTCCGTGGAACGCTTCGTCGGTCATTACGACGGTTATTATCTGGAGGTTGGCTACAATATGCCAAACCTCAACAGCTACGAAAAGCGCCAGCTCGAAGGCCGCGATCAACGCATCACCTTTCGTCGTCAGCGCCCGGGATACGGCATGGCGACGATCGTCGACAACCGCGACTACGCCCATCTCGAGCGCTATCTGCGCGCCATTCTCAAGCTTTTGACGCGGCAAATGCTCGGCGATCTCACAAACGGCGTCTATCGCCTGCAGATGCACGGCGCCAGAGAAATGCTGCGCACGGCTGCGTTCAGCCTTGAGGAAGACGGGCCACAGCCAACAGAGTCTTTTGTGCTCACGCGCGACGACTGGCTGGCGAAGCAGGGGGGCCACATCGACGAATTCACCAACGCCCGCGTCAAGCATCTGCCATGCGATGGCCATCTTTACGAGCTTTATTTTTTCTATCTGCCGATGATGGTCGCCGGCAAGGGAGAGCTGCCGCGCGCTTTTTTCCTCGTTGATCTGGAAAGCGGCTTCCTCGAATGGAACGATGTCATCATGGAGAGCAACGACTGGCAGGAAAAGCTTTTGCGCCAGCTCTGGAATTATTTCCTAGATCAGGGCGCGCGTCCGCAGGAGCTGCTCATTCAAAATGTCAACGCTTTCTGCACCCTCGCCACCGACATCGGCGCCTGCGGCATTCGCGCCGAATACATTCCGCAGACCTACGTGGGGCAGGAGCTGCTCGACAGCTATCTGCAGGCGACGCATCTCAAGCAGCATCAGATCATCGACGACAGTTTTCCGCGGGATCCGTATTGATCACAGATACAAAAAGGACAGCAGGATCTGTGAGGATCGCTGTCCCTTTTCAAAAAGTGCTCTTAAAAATAAGAGCACTTTTATTATTTTATGACATTTTATTATCATCATCGTTTTCTGCCGATTCGACGATGCGGCGAATGGATTTTTCCAGCTTGACGCGCGGGATCCAGGCTTCGTGGCCGCAGCCATTGCAGCGGATGCGGAAATCCATGCCGACGCGGGTGATCGTGAAGGCTTTGCTGCCGCAGGGATGCGGTTTTTTTAATTCGACGACATCGCCGACACCAAGCTTCATTGGCATAATGCTCGCTCCTTTCGGTGGCGCTCAGTGGAGCTGCTGCTGCAGCCCGGCGGCGCTCAGGATATGGATGCTTTCCTCGCGCAGACTGCGCAGGATGGGATAGGTGGCAGATTTGCTGCTTTTGAACGCCAGCCGCAGAACGGCGCCGGTGCCGATGATCTCCTGTACACCGAGCACATGCACCGGTTCCACCAGCTGCTCTTCGTGTCGGCTGTTGACGACGGCACAAACGCGGTTCAATAATTCCTTGCCTTCATCAAGACGGGTGGCGTCATGGATGCGCACATCGAAAAACTCTGTCACAGGATCCTGGCTGTAGTTCACAACGATGTTGATGTCGCCGTTGGGAATGCTGACGGTTTCATTGAAATCTGTCTTGATCACGGTGTGACGGATGGTGATGCTCTGGACTTCGCCGGAATATTCGCCGATCCGTACATAATCGCCGACGCTGAACTGTCGCTCCACAAGGATGAACACACCGTTGATCCAATCGAGAATGACATTCTGGCTGATAAAGACCAGCGCCGCACCGGCGATCCCGGCGGAAGCAGCCAGCGCGCGCATATCGAAGCCGAAAATAGAAAGAATGGCCATCGCGCCGAGCAGGATCGTCGCGTAAAAGATCACGCTCAGCACCATGCGCCGCGTTGTTTCCAGCTGTCGCATGCTGTCGTCGCTGAGACGCCCGACCATCATGCGCGCTTTAAACGCACGGTTGATCAGCGTGCGCACCACGCGATAAGCGATGCCCAGAACCAGCACGATCACCAACACCCGCACACCGATTGAGAGCAGATTGTTGATATTCAAAAACGAGAACAGATCCCCGAAGGATTGCAGCTGGTCCACAGCAGAATCAGCGACGGATTCTGCCGTCTCGCTTGCGGAGTCGGCGACATCATCCACGAGGGAGGGGTCGCTCGAAGCGAGCATTGTCATGAGCATGCTGGTCACCACCTTTCATTTCTGTGAGAAAATCTGCGATCATCGCGCAGCAAGATCGTCGATCAATGCGCCGGCAAGATAATTAAAGCGTGATCCCTGATACGAGCAGCGGCGCTCAAATTCGGCATTGATCGCGTCCTTGATCTTCCACCAGCTCGTTTCCCAGTTGCAGAAGATGAGATTTTCCTGTGGCCCTTTGCCGACGAGCCGCTGGATGATGATGTTTGGATCAAGGTATTCGAGAAAATCAACCACACGGGCAACATAGTCCTCGAGGCTGATCATATCAAATTCTCCAAGAACATACTGCCGCGCAAGCCGCGTCCCGCCTACGATGTACAGGCTATGCAGCTTGACCATGTCGATGTGCAGCGCTGAGAGAATGCGTGCTGTTTCAATGGCATCCAGCCGGTCGTCGCCAGGCAGGTTCAGGATGACGTGCGCGCAGGTGGCAAAGTCGTAGGCACGGATGCGCGGCACGGCGTCGATAAACTGCGCCAGGGTATGACCGCGGTTGACAGCCTCCAGCGTATGATAGTTCACCGTTTGCAGGCCCAGCTCGATGTCGATATCGAGCCCACCGCGGCGTTCCCGCAATTCCGCCAGTGCTTCAAGATAGGCCGGATGCACAAGATCCGGACGCGTCGACACAGAAAGTCCGACGACTGCGGGATCTGCAGTTGCAGCATCGATGACGCGCTTGAAGCGCGAAAGCGGCATGTAGGTGTTGGAAAATGTCTGGAGATAGACAATAAATTGCTCACATTTGAAGCGGCGATGGTAAAATGCTTTGTTCTCGGCGATCTGCTCCGGGATGGAAAGATCATCCGGCAACGCCTGAAATCCAGCGCCGCTGTCGTCGCAAAAGCTGCAGCCGCCTGTTGAGATGCGCCCATCGCGGTTTGGACAGGTGCCGCCGGCAAGATTCACCGGGATCTTGTAGACTGGCTCCTCATAATAATGCTTGAGGAAGGTTGCATAGTCATTGTAGTAAAGCTCCATTAAAAGAAGATGCCTCCCTTAAGCAGGGCGTCCATGGCCTGACCAAGCACCGGTCCCATGAAGCTCTGATGCAGCGCGCGCCCAAACCATCCGGCGGATTCCGGTACGATGAATACGGCGATCGATGTAAAGAGGCCGATCACGACCATCACCAGAAAACCACTGGCGATCGCGCCGAGAAAACGGTCGATGACCTGCGTCACCGTGAAGCGACGCACAAGTCCGCCACAGATCTCTCCGATGAGAATGCAGAGCGCAAAGAACACAATGGTGCCGAGGATCAGCAGCACAACGTGCCAGATCGGATCAGCGAGCACCCGCGCCACCTGATTATAGATGCTGACGTAGATCTCGCTGGCCGAATCATCAATGGCGCCGTAGAGATTTTCCTTGAGAGTATCTGGCAAAAAGAGATTGCCGACCCATTGTTTCAGACTTTCAAGCTGGTTGTCAGGATTGGCAGAAACGCGCGAAGCGAAATAGCTTTCGAACCATTCGCCGATCTTGCTGCGTCCGTCGACGCCTAGCGTACCGCTGACAAACCCATCGATGTGGCTGACGCTGAGCGTCGACGCCACAAACGCGATGACCAGCCCGACCCAATCGCTGAGACGGCGACACAGGCCTTTGAAATAGCCACGGAAAATGGCCAGGCAAACCACCGCGATGATGATTACATCCCACATTGACATATTTTCATCTCCTTCTTATTATTTATACATTTAATAATTCGCTGACAGCGCTGACAGCAGCGAGACGACCCGACGACCAGGCCCATTGCAGATTGTAGCCGCCGCAGTCTCCGTCGATATCCAGCACCTCGCCGCATGCGTACAGACCAGGCACCATCCACGACTGCATGCTTGCGCTGTCAAAGTCCGCCGTATCAATGCCGCCGATCGTGACCTGCGCTTCGGCAAAGCCACGCGACCCCTGCACCGGCAGCTTCCACGCATGAAGCTGTCGCGCAAGCGCGTCGATGCGGCGCAGATCCAGCGCATCATCCTGGCGAACGCCGCAGGCTTTGAGGGCACATTGCGCCAGCAGCCGCGGCAGCAGCCCGACGAAAAATGCGGCAGCCCGACGCTGTGGATGCGCCGCATGTCGCGCCTGCAGGCGCTCACGAAGGGCTTTCTCCGAAAGCTCCGGAAAAAAATCGATCTCCGCCTGCACACGTTTTCCTTCAGCAAGTGCGCGCACAGCATGGCCGGCACATTGCAGCACCGGCGGACCGGAAAGGCCATAATTTGTGACGAGCAATTCGCCGCTATCGCTAGCGATGGATTTTCCGTCAGCGCGCAGAGTCAGGCGCACATCGCGCTTGAGACCATTCGCTGCCTTGAGGCTGGAGATATCGCAGACAAGCTGGACGATGCCTGGCGCAGTTTCTATCATACTATGCCCCAGCGCGCTGAGTAGCTTATAGCCGTCGCGCGTGCCGCCAAGCTTTGGCGCAGCTTCGCCGCCTGTGGCGACGATGACCGCATCGGCGACGGCCTGACCGCCTTTCCAGCGCAGATCGAATCCGCCCTTGCTGCGTGGCCGAACGCTTGTGATGCGTGTGTCAGTATGCAGCTCGACACCGCGCTCCTCGATCACCAGCCGCAGAACATCGAGCACCGCCGATGCCTGCAGGCTTTCAGGATAATAGCGCGCACGTGCATCCACCGTCCAGGCGAGACCAAGCGCCTCGAAAAATGCCAGCGTATCTGGCTCGTCAAACCGCGCCAGTGCGTCATGCACAAAATGCGGATGGCATCCGTGATAATTGCTGTCGCGAAAACCGCGGTGCGAAAAATTGCAGCGGCCATTGCCGGTGGCAAGCAGCTTGCGGCCCAGCCGGCTCTGACCTTCGTAGAGCACAACGTGAACGCCCTGGCCGCTGGCTTCGATTGCTGCCGCCATTCCAGCCGCGCCGCCGCCGATAATCGCCAGTGTTTTTTTCTGACTCATAGGCGGCCCCTAGTACAGCTCGACACCGAGGGCATCGAGAATGCGCGTAAGGTCCTCGTCGCTGTAGAAATCGATGACGAGATGGCTGCATTTGCCGCTGGCATTCACCTGCACCTTTGTTTGCAGACGATCGGTGAGTTGATCGCAGAGGGCGCGGTAGCGCGCGTCTGTTTTTTGCGTTTTGCGTCTGGTTGGCTTGTCAAGGCTGGTGCTGTAGTTTTGGATATCCTGGATCATGCGCTCCAACGCGCGCACCGAAAGATCCTGCGCGATGACATCGCTGCAGAGTCCTGCGGCAAGCTCCGGATCCTTGATCGCGAGCAGCGCGCGCGCGTGACCAGCGCTGATCTTGCCCTCCTGCAGTGCCTTCATCACAGGCTCCGGCAGATCGAGCAAACGCAGCAGGTTGGCGATGTATGGGCGGGATTTACCCATGAGATCGGCGAGCTGCTGCTGTGTATAATGATAGGTTTTGATCAGCGCAGCGTAGCCGTTGGCTTCTTCAACAACGTTGAGATCGGCACGCTGGATGTTTTCGATCAGTGCGATCTGAGCGATCTCTTCGTCGCTGAGGGTGCGCAGGATCACCGGCACTTCTGTGAGACCAGCCTGCTTTGCTGCGCGCAGACGCCGTTCACCAGCGACGAGCAGATAGTCGCCGTCCTTTTGTGCGACGATAAGAGGAGAAAGCACCCCTTTTTCGCGGATCGATTCTGTAAGATCAAGCAGCGCGTCTGCGTCAAAATCGCGGCGCGGCTGCCATGGATTTTCGTGAATGCTGTCGATTGGGAGCATCTGCAAGGTGTTTTCTTCGCTGGTTTGCTTTTCTTCCTGCACAGGCGGTTCCTGCTCTTCGACAGCGGTGCTCACAGGGGGATGCGTCAGCGCATCAAGGGACACATCGCCGCCGAACAGCGCGCCCAGCCCCTTTCCCAAGCCTTTGCTTTTTTCCTTAGCCACGTTTGATCACTTCCTTTGCAAGATCGTTGTAGGCTTTTGCGCCCTTGGAGATCGCTTCGTAATCGATGATCGCTCGACCGTAGCTTGGCGCTTCGGCAAGGCGCACATTGCGTGGGATCATCGTCTTAAACACCACATCTCCAAAGGCGTCTTTCACCGTATCAACCACATCGCGCGACAAGCGCATGCGTCCGTCATACATTGTGATGATGATGCCACCGACGAAAAGCGTTGGGTTGAAGTTCTGTTTGACGAGCGTCACCGTCTGCATCAGCTGCTCTACGCCTTCCAGCGCATAGTATTCGCTCTGGATCGGCACGTAAAGCTGGTCGGCAGCACTGAGCGCATTGATCGTGATCATCCCCAGAGATGGTGGACAGTCGATGAGAATGTAATCGTACTTGTCTTTCACAGGCTCAAGCACACGACGCAGACGCGTGCCGCGATCTTCGAACGCGTCCAGCTCATGCTCCGCGCCGGCAAGATCCATAGATGATGGCAGCAGATCAAGGCCATGGCGATAGGTAGTGACGATCGCGTCCTGCGCTGGCACGTCGTTGATCAGACAGTCATACACCGACCGTTCCAGCTCAGACTTATCGACGCCGATGCCGCTGGTCGCATTTGCCTGGGGATCGAGATCCACAAGCAGCACTTTTTTCTTCTTTTTATTTAATGAAGCCGCCAGATTGATGGCGGTCGTCGTTTTTGCGACGCCACCTTTCTGGTTGGCGAGGGCAATGATCAGTCCCATAGGGTTCCCTCCTTGTTTTCAGCAAAATGTTTCACGTGAAACAACGGTTGGTTTTATTATAACGGTTTTTTCCCGTCGATGGTAGCGCAATCCATCGGTTTCTGTGAAATTTCACCACATTTTCATCGGTTCCCGACATGTTTCACGTGAAACACTGGTCGAGTGTGACGAATTTTCGCCGAAAAACAATTCTGCGCATTAAAAATCCCCAGCAAATGTTTCACGTGAAACATCGCTGGGAGAATTGAAAATCCCCGCGCCAGGGACTATACTTAATGCAACGACATCGAAAAGAAGGAGTCCACCATGATCAGATTCAACAACGACTACAATCGAGGCTGCATCCCAGCCATTCTCGCTGCTCTCGAAGCGACAAACGACGAAACATTTCCAGGCTACGGCACCGACAGCCTTTGCGACGGAGCTGTGAAGCTTCTGCGTAACGAGATTGGCTGGCCGGACGCCGACATCCATTTTCTGCCAGGCGCCACCCAGGCAAATTTCATTCTCCACGCCGCTGCGCTGCGCCCGATCGAAAGCGTCATTGCCGCGCAGACAGGTCACATCGTCGGCCACGAAGCAGGCTCTGTCGAAAACACCGGCCATCAGATCCTCAGCGTGCCATGCGGGCCTGACGGCAAGCTCACAGCCGAGCAGATCGCGCGCGTCGCCGGAGCATACAGCGACGCCGGCGAGCCGGAGCATCTCACGGAACCACGCCTCGTCTATATCTCTCAGCCAACCGAATACGGCGCGCTCTACAGCCTTGAAGAGTTGCAGGCCATCAAGGACGTCTGCGAAGACCACGAGATCCTGTTGTTTGTCGACGGAGCACGCATGGCTTATGCCCTCGGCGCAGAAAACAACGACGTCACGCTCTGGGATCTCGCAGCGCTCTGCGACGCCTTCACCATCGGCGGCACGAAATGCGGCGCACTCTTCGGCGAAGCCCTCGTGCTCACCAACGACAACCTCAAGCGTCGCTTCCGTACTTATATGAAGCAAAACGGCGCCATCCTCGCCAAGGGCTGGCTTCTCGGGCTGCAGTTCGTCACCCTCTTCGGCAATGGCGAATACTACCGTCTCGGTCAGCACGCCGACGCCCTCGCCCTGCAGATCCGCAACGCCCTCGAGGCACGCGGCCTGTCTATGTACAACAGCAGCACCACCAACCAGCAATTTGTCATCCTGACGCCAGTGCAGCAGGCCAGCCTCAGTGAAACGTTCATCTTCGAACACTACGCCAAGACAGAAGACGGCCGTGACATCATTCGGTTCTGCACCAGCTGGGCGACAACGCAAAGCGAAGTCGACGCCCTTGTGAGCGCCATCAACAGAATGCCGCTGGTGTGATTTATTATGATCCTTTAAAACTGAAAACGCCCTGCGTGGTCACACGCAAGGCGTTTTTTATTTCTACAAAATACTTTCTCAAAAGAGAATCCGCATCTGTGGAAAACTTTTCCAAAACGATGGAAAAATCCACAGTTTTTCAGCGAAACTGCCGTAGAAAAGTGTTACTAAAGTGTAATTTTTATCCATTTGCATTATTATGACGTCACTTCACACCTAGAAATCCCCAGTTCTAGAAAAGTTATCCACAGATTTTGAAAAGTGTCGCCCTATAATTGGATAACATCATCAAAGCAGTGGGGATTTTGCCGCTGCACCAGGGTTGCGTGGAAAACGTTTCGGCGTAGGACCCGTCTTACGGACCAGCAAAATATCCCGCGTATCCCCTCCAGGCAGGCTGTGCACAAAGGTTTGCTCGTGAACGCCCTGGAGCGTTTGCAGCGCTTTTGCCGCTTCAGCAAGCTCGGCAGCGCCGTCCGGGCCCTTGCAGGCAACGAAGCCACCACCCACACGCACAAAAGGCAGACAGTACTCCAGCAAGAGCGGCAGCCGCGCCACTGCGCGCGCCGTCGCCCAGTCAAAAGCATCGCGATTCTCACTGCGCTTGGCGAAAAGCTCGGCGCGATCATGAAAGGCGCGCGCATTTGCTAGCCCAAGCTCAGCGATCACCGCCTCCAGAAAACCGACGCGCTTGCGCAGGCTGTCGAGAAGCGTCACTTCCAGCTGCGGGCAGGCGATCGCCAGCGGAATTCCCGGAAATCCAGCGCCAGTGCCGACATCGATCAAGCGCGCACTGTCGGCAAAGCTGACATCCTCAAGCAGCAGCAGGCTGTCGAGAAAATGCTTTTCGCAGGCCTCCTGCGGCGCAGTGATCGCTGTCAGGTTCATGCGTGTGTTCCAGTCCACGAGCATCTCATAATAACGGGCAAACTGCGCGCACTGCGCTTCGTCAAGAGCAAAACGCGGCGTCAGCAGCTCGTCGATCAAAGCACGGATCTCGCTCATTGCGCAGCCCTCCGTGTGTGCTCCAGCCAAACCAACAGCGCTGTGATATCCGCCGGATTGACGCCGGAAATGCGGCTCGCCTGGCCAACTGTCTCCGGACGCACCGCTTCAAGCTTCTGACGCGCCTCCAGGCGCAGATTTGACACCCCGCTGTAGTCAATATCCTCTGGCAGGCGGCGGCTTTCGAGCTTGGCGGAACGCGCCACCTGTTCGCGCTGCTTGACGATATAGCCTTCGTATTTGATGATGATCTCCACCTCGCTGGTCACTTCCGGCGCCAGCGCGTCGTCGCCAAAGCCATACTGCAGCAGATCGGCATAGTGGAGCATCGGCCGTTTCAGGAGATGAGCGAGGGTAGTCGCCTGGCGCAGTGGCTCGCTGCCACAGGCCTGGAGCATCGCCGCAACGGCATCTGGATGCACGGTCGTTTCATTCAGGCGCTTGATCTCCGTTTCGATCGCTGCCCAGCGCGCCTTGTAGCGCGCATATTTTTTATCGGAAAGCAGGCCAACGTCGTGGCCATATTCACAGAGACGGCGGTCGGCATTGTCTTCGCGCAGGAGCAGGCGATACTCACAACGGCTCGTCAGCATGCGATAAGGCTCGTTCGTGCCCTTGATCACGAGATCGTCAATGAGCACACCGATGTACGCTTCATGGCGTCCCAACACCAACGGCTCGCGCCCGCGCAGCGACAGACTCGCGTTAATGCCAGCAATGAGCCCCTGCGCCGCTGCTTCTTCATAGCCCGAGGTGCCGTTGATCTGTCCTGCGCAATAAAGTCCGCGCACGCGCTTCGTCTCCAAGCTTGGACGCAGCTCCTGGGGATCGACCAGATCGTACTCAATGGCGTACGCCGGACGCATGACCTCGCACGTTTCCAGCCCAGGCAACGTGAGGATCATTTTCAGCTGCACATCCATCGGCAGGCTGGAAGAAAATCCCTGCACATAGAGCTCCGTCGTGCCCAATCCTTCCGGCTCGATGAACAGCTGATGGCGGCTCTTGTCGGAAAAACGCACCACCTTATCTTCGATCGACGGGCAATAGCGTGGACCTGTGCCTTCGATGAAGCCAGAGTAGAGGGGAGAGCGGTCGAGATTGGCGCGAATGATGGCGTGGGTCTCTGCGTTGGTGTAGGTGAGATGACAGCTCACCTTTTCCAGGCCGTTGTCGTAATCGTGGTCGTGCCAGAAAGAGAAATGCTGCTCGTTGGCGTCGGATGGCTGCACCTCCATCTTGGAAAAATCGACGCTGCGCACGTCCACGCGCGCCGGTGTGCCAGTTTTGAAACGCACCACGTCAAATCCCGCCGCGCGCAGGCTTTCGGAGAGCTTGTTCGCTGGCAGCTGCCCCTGAGGGCCGGCGTTCTCACTGTATTCGCCGATGATGACGCGGCTCTTGAGATAGGTTCCTGTGCAGAGAATCACACGCTTGGCATAATAGGCCACGCCAGTATGATCAATGACACCGCGGACCTCACCATTTTCAAGCAGCAGCTCCTCGGCGATAAACTGCTTGATCGTAAGATGATCGGTGCGTTCCAAGCGCTCCGTCATCGTGCGGCGATAGAGCTCCTTGTCCATCTGCGCGCGCAGCGAATGGACCGCCGGTCCCTTGGACGTATTGAGCACACGCATCTGGATCAGACATTCGTCCGCCACCTCGCCCATGGCGCCGCCGAGCGCGTCCAGCTCGCGCACAAGATGCGCCTTTGCCGGCCCACCGATCGATGGATTGCAGGGCAGGAGCGCGATGTGGTCGAGGCTGATCGTGCAGAGCAGCGTTTCATGGCCCATCGTCGCACAGGCTAGCGCAGCCTCACAGCCAGCGTGCCCGCCACCGACGACGATGACATCGTAGCTTTTCGGATAATCGTATATTCGTTCCATAATAAAAGTGCTCCTATTTTCCTAAACAGAATTTTGAAAAGATCGTATCGATGAGATCTTCCGACGCCGTATCGCCGGTGATCAGCCCAAGGTTTTCCCAGGCGTTCTGCAGATCGATGACCAGGATATCCTTGCTCATTCCCATCTCCAGCCCATCGAGGAAGCTCTCGAGATCGCCTTTGCAGCGTTCGAGCAGCGCCAGATGCCGCGCGTTCGAGACAACAGCCGCATCTCCCGTGCCCACGCGTGCGTCTGAAAGAATGCGCCCCGCGATCGCATCTTCCAGCTCTGCGATGCCGTCGCCATGCTTGGCGCAGGTGCGCACCACCTGCCATTCCTCCGGCAGCACAGCCTGCGGCGCCAGATCGCTCTTATTTGCTAATAAGAGCACCGCTTTGTCAGAAAGTGCTCTTAAATTTTCGAGATCCGCTTCTGCGACGCCTTTGCTCGCATCGATCACATAGAGCACCAGATCTGCTTCCTGGCTCGCTGCCTGCGCGCGCTCCACACCGATCGCTTCGATCGCATCGTCGGTCGCACGAATGCCAGCCGTGTCGAGGATCTCCACCGGCACACCATGGATCGTCAGATGCTCTGTGACAACATCGCGCGTCGTTCCCGCAATATCCGTGACGATCGCGCGATCACGGCCGAGCAGCGCGTTCAGCAGGCTCGACTTGCCCACATTAGGCGCGCCCATGATCACCATCTTGATGCCCTCGCGATAGATGCGCCCGCGCTGCGCCGTGGCGATCAAAATCGCCAGATCTGCGCGCACATCGCCAACGCGCACCGCCAGCTCGTTATCTGTGAGACGCTCGATATCGTCCTCCGGATAGTCGAGATCTGCCTGGATGAACGCCACAAGCTCCAGCACACGCTCGCGCGCGTCGCGAATGCGCGTTTCCAGAAGCCCGCTCTTTTGCGCGACTGCCTGCGCCAGCGCCGCGTCGCTTTCTGCGTCAACGATATCCATCACCGCCTCAGCACGCGTCAGATCGAGCTTGCCATTGATGAACGCCCGCTTTGTGAACTCGCCAGCATCTGCCAATCGCGCGCCCTTGCGCAGCAACAGACGCAGGATCTCCTGCGTGGAGACCGTGCCGCCGTGGCATTGGATCTCCACCACATCCTCGCCTGTGTAGCTCGCCGGTGATCGCATCAAAAGAAACAGCGCTTCATCGATGCGCCGCCCTGCGTCGACCACCCAGCCGTAATGGATCGTGTGCGTCTGCGCCGTGCGCAGATCTGCGCGCCCTTCGTAAACCTCCGCAGCCATTTCCACAGCCTCCGGTCCGCTGACACGGATAATGCCCACCGCTGCACGCCCAGGCGCCGTGATCACTGCTGCGATCGTATCGCTCACACTCATGTTCATCCCTCGTTTCTCAATAATCTCTCCCTAGTTTATCACGTTTTTCCAGCCTTGAGAATAGCCGACGCTCCACCAATAAAAAAACTGGGAAATTTCTCTCCCAGTCAAACAGATCTGCGTTCACACGCGCCACAATCTGCACAGCCGTTGCAGGTGAGCCGCGTCGCGCATTCCTCGCAGTGCGGACCATAGCCAGGGTGGTAGCGGTCCTCCTCAGGAATCGGCCAGCCAAGAGGATCGCGCAGATCAAAATGGAGGGGGCCGCCCTGATAATTCATACCGCTCTTATACGCCATGCGGCTCTGCAACCTTTTCGATGGCATGCGGTAAGTGCGCCCGTCCTTGACAAAGACCGTACCAGTCTCGATAAAATTAAACGTCACATCTGCCGCCACGCATTCTGCGCGCAATGCCTGTACCCATTCAAAATGGCAAGGCCGGGCGCCGTCATAGTTTTCGCCGCCGCAGATCACCTGCTCGATCTGACCGAATGCGAGCGCTTTTGCCAACGAAACCGGACCGATGAACGGCGCACACATCACGCCCTTGTGCTTGAACGGCAGCTCGAGCAGGTAAGGCAGACGCTCGTCGGCGCGGCGCTGATTTTCACAGGTGACATTGAAGAAGATATTCTCCCAGCCATCGCCCCAATCCGCCGGCAGATGGTCACGCACGCGCTCCGGTCGCTTCGTCAGCAGAAAAAAGACCACATCCGGCCGCGCCCGCATCACCGCCCAGGCTTCGTCGCGCCAGACGTCCGCTTCTGCGAGAAAGAAATCGCTCGTCATGCAGACACGCAGCATCTCGCCCGGACGGATCTTGTAATTGCCGTTCCGATCCTTCGCCAGCGGATAGCGCATGTTCGCCGTGCGATAGATCTCTGAGCCATCTGCCTGGCCGCGTACCTTGTCGAGATAATACATGTAACAATGGGCGCAGCCTTCGCTCACCTTCACACAGCCGTGCCAGGGATTCCAGATATCATGCATCGCCGCACCTCCTTTCGCTCATAAACTCAGCATAACAAACAATCCCCGAAAGCGCCAGTGCTTTCGGGGATGAAATCTGTGTGATTATTTTACAGTGAAGGTGACAGCACGGGTCGTGTTGTCGGCATTGTACTCAGGAATGCTGTCAAAGCCGAAAGCATCGGCGATGAAACGGACCGGCACCATCGTGCTGGCGTAAGCGGTGGAAATATATGGCGCAACGTCCATCATTTTTTCCTGACCGTTGAGCGTATAGGCCAGCTTGTACGGCGTCATGACAATGTGGGTGTCGCCGCGGTCGATGGTGATAAGGTTGGTCGCCTGCTTCCAGTCAACTGTGGCGCCAAACGCCTCACTGATCGCGCGCAGTGGCACATAGGTGCGGCCATTGTCGATGATCGGTGGCGCGATGATGGTTTTGTTCTTGCCATCCACCTGCATGGTGGTGGAACCGATCGTTACAACGACTTTTTCAGCGCCTTCCGGCTCAGCATCCGGATCTTTGAAAGTGAAGGTATCGCTGACAACCTGGTACGCATGACCTTTGTCGTCAGTGAAGGTGATCTCAAACTTCCCGGTGCAAGGCTTGTCGCAGGTGATCGACGTCAAGAGCTTGCCCTTTGTGGTGATGGATGCGCCGTGGTCGGTGAGGTTGACACGGAAGCCAGGATCACTCACAGAAGAATCGATCCAGCGGATGTTGATGTCCGATGGGAAGAAATCGAGCTTCATTGTCTGACCTTTGTCATCCAGCAGGGTGAATTCGATGCCGGTTTCCTCGCCAGCATTGTAACTTGTACGGTTCATCTTGACATCGCCAGGTTCAGCGTCCTCCACGATTGTGAAGTTTTGGCTGGCGACTTTATTGCCGTTAAACAGCGCGGTGATGGTGATCACTTTGTTCAGCTCTGCATCTTCCTTGACAGTGAAGCCGCAGTCGCTGCTGTCGGTGATCGCTTCTACCAGATTGCTTGGGGTAACGGCAAAGAGGCATTCGTCGGTAATGTCGTAGCGCTTGCCTTCTTTGTTGACATAATACACGGTGCCTGCTACATCCTGACCGCGCTCAACGAGACTGCCGGTATCGAAGGTGAAGTCATAATAATCCAGATCGCCGTATGGAGATGCCAGCTTGACAGTCGCTGTCAAATTCTTGTCGGCAACATCGTTACGTTCGAAGGTAAACTTGACGCTGGCAGTATCTTCGTCAAAACTTCTCGTGAACGTAAACTTCCCATCTTTCACACCGGTCACATCAACATATTTCGTATTCGTTCCCGGAACAGGATCGCCATCTTTGTCAAACTGCTCATAAGCGAGCTGATCGTTGGCGCCCATGACATAGCCATCATCAAATGTCACGGTAAAGGTGCGGTTCGAGGTGCCGCCTTTGGTATCGACGGTGACCTTCATAGAGCTTGGCGCCACAGGCACCACTTCTTTTTCAAAGCTTTCCATCGCCTGACGAATCAACTCATTATCTACGACAGCAATCGTCAATTTATCTTTATTCCCGCTCGAAAGTTCAGGAATATCAGCCCGTTTCAGATAATAATTGTTTTGACCGCCTGGATTATAGATATCGCCGAGCGTTGTGAATTCAGAAATACCTTCCACACGCCATAAAACCGTCATACCATTCTTTAAATCATCCCCGGTAATACTAATCGACACATCTTGACCAGTCGTATTGTTGTTATAACCAGTCACATAAATCTCGATGTCATCTGCCGGCGTTGTCGTTTCCGCAGCAAATGCTGCCACCGGCAGCATACTGAGCACCATCGCAGCCAATGCCACGAGGGCGATCAATCTTTTCTTCATGTTACAAATCCCTCCTCAGTTTGTTTTAAGTATGCCAAAACTTTTTACGATTATAGCACAGAACAGCGACAAATTCACCGCTGTCCGATGGATTGTTATTGCTCTGTTACCAGCTGTTTACCGGCTTGTCATCATTGACCGGAACGCGGCCGCTCACTGGGCGGCTTTCTTTTCAATGTCACTAATTTCGTTCACACGGCGTTCGTGACGGCCACCGTCAAATTCGCTTTCCAGCCAGACATCGACAATATCCAACGCCAACCCTTCGCCAATAACGCGCTGGCCCATGGTGAGGATGTTGGCATTGTTGTGGTTGCGGCTGGCGCGGGCAGAGAAGGTATCGTGGCAGAGCGCCGCGCGGATGCCAGGCACCTTGTTGGCAGCGATGCCGATACCGATGCCAGTGCCGCAGACAAGGATGCCGCGGTCACATTCACCGCTTGCAACAGCGCGCGCTGCCGGTTCGGCGATCAGCGGATAGTCGCAGGATTCGTGGCTGTCTGTGCCAAAATCGATCACCTCGTGGCCGAGGGTCTGCAAATGTTCCTTGATGGCGCTTTTGAGATCAAAACCACCGTGGTCAGAGCCTAATGCAATCTTCATTGTTCATTTCTCCTTTTCTCATTTCCATTCAGCGAGACGCGCGCCGAGCACCGTCTCAAGCTGTTCATATACACTGTCATAATCTTCCGGTCGGCGCGGATCGGCAATCTCGCCCGCTGGCGAAAGCGGCTGGATCTTCGCTGCCTGGCGCGGCAAGATAGCGCGCAGCTGTGCCGCCTGCAGGAGCGTCATCGTGTAGATGTGATCCGCTGCTTCAACCATATCCGTCGTCAGCGCCTGCGAGCGATGCTCAGACAGATCCAGCCCATGCGCGCTGCAAACGCGCACCGCTTCTGGCTTTGCACCGTCACCAGGAAAAGCCGCCAGGCCCGCTGAGCGCGTGTGGACATTTTCCAGCCCAGCCTCCAGAGCGAGTGCCTGCGCGATCTTTTCTGCCATCGCGCTGCGGCAGGTGTTCCCTTCGCAGACAAAGAGCAGCTCCATCTCAGCCCTCCTCAGGCCAAGGCTGGCTCATTTTGCCAATGCGGTTCATCAGCGCTTCGCCGAGATCCGCAAGCGGCCAGGCATCGATGTAGATCTCCTTAACGCCATAGGCATCCATGCGACGGAGCCCGTCAAAGAGCCGATGCGCCGCTTCATCCGGATGGGCAAAGCTGCCCATGTTCCAGACAAAAACATTCTCAGGGATCGTTCCCAAGCCTGCCAACGTTTCGTCAGCGATCAGCATGCCCACAGGGCGTGGCGCCGTTTCCAGACGCTTCAGGATCTTTTCTGCGCGGTCGTCGCCAGTGAGCAGATACGCCGGCGCCTGAGGCGCATAGTGGCGATATTTCATCCCCGGCGCCTTTGGCGCATCGCTGTCGCCAAGTGGCGCCGCTTCCGTCACCGGACCGATCAGCGCTTCGATCTTTTCGCGTGGGATCCCGCCAGGACGCAGGATCGCATACGGCTGCACCGTCAGATCGACGATCGTCGATTCCACCCCCACGCGGCATGGACCGCCGTCCACAACCCCGGCAATGTGGTCGCCAAAATCATGCTCCACATGCGCAGCCAGCGTTGGCGACGGATGCCCGCTCAGATTCGCGCTCGGTCCCGCCAAGGGATGCCCCAGCGCCCGGATCAGCCTGCGCGCCAGATCGTTATCCGGCATGCGCACAGCCACCGTATCCAGCCCGCCAGAGACCACACTCGACACATTCCGGCGTTTTTTCAGCACCAGCGTCAGCGGTCCTGGCCAAAAAGCCTCTGCCAGATCCACCGCCGCTTCCGGGATGTCCTCGGCAATATCGCGCAGCGCGCTCATATCAGCAATGTGCAGGATCAGCGGATTGTCCGAAGGGCGTCCCTTCGCCGCATACACAGCGCGGCACGCTTCTTCGTTGAAGCCATCAGCGCCCAGGCCGTAGACCGTCTCCGTCGGAAAAGCCACCAGCTTTCCTGCACGCAGCGCATCCACCGCCATCCGCAGATCTTCTTCGCGATCAATATTCAGTAGCATCGTTCCCATCCTTTCTCAATGAGAGTGTGCAGTTTTCGCACCTTTTATTATACCCGCTGCCGCCGCAAAATGACACCCCCGCACACGAAAAAACCGGCATCTGCTCATAACAGATGCCGGGAAATGATCATTCGCCAGCGACGGCTGTGTTCGTCAGCGTGCCGATGCCTTCGATCTCTACAGTGATCGTGTCGCCAGGCGCGAGATGGCCGACGCCTGCCGGCGTGCCGCAGTAGATCAGATCGCCTGGCTCCAGCGTGGTGAACGCCGAAAGATGCGCGATCAAGCGCGCGATCGAAAAGATCATCAGCTGGGAATTGCCATTCTGGCGCAGCTCGCCATTGAGATAAGAGCGCACCGCCAGATTTTGTGGATCCTTGATGTCTGTGACGATCCATGGCCCCAGTGGTTTATAGGTTGGCTGGCTCTTGGCGCGCAGCCACTGCTTGTCTGCATTCTGATAGGTACGGTCCGACACATCGTTGCCGCAGGTGTAGCCCAGCACATAATCCAGCGCTTCCTCTTCGCTGACACGGCTGCAGCGACGGCCGATCACCGCCACCAGCTCGCCTTCATAATCCACCGTGTGATCCAGACGACTGATCACGATCGGCGAATTTGGCCCGGTGATCGCCGTCGTCGCGCAGAGAAAAGCAATCGGATCGTCTGGATTGGCGCGCGTTGGGTCGATATGCTTAAATTCATCCACATGCGCCGCATAATTCAGCCCGATCGCATACACATGCGGTGGCTTCACCGGCGCCAGAAGCGTGCAATCGTCCAGCGGCAGGCTCGTGTTCGTCAGCACGATCTCCCGCCCGAAAATATCCCCGTCGATCAGCGTCGCACAGTCTTTTTCCGTGTCGATCGCTGCGTAGTAGATCTGCTGATCGTATTTGATGCGTGCAATATTCATTATTATCTTCCTTTCCAATTCTTACATTTTTTCTTCTCGCGTATCGACGAGCGTTTCTGCCACAACGCAGGCGAGGATGATCGCTGCGCCGATGAGGCCCATCAGCGAAAGCGTTTCGCCGAGGAGGAAGAAGGAGAAGAACGCCGTCAATACCGGTGCGGTGCATTGCAAAAGAGCGACGGTGCGTGAGCTGATGCCTTCGAGGGCCTTGTTCTGCAAAAGATAGCCGAGAAGCGTGCAGGCCAGCGCCAAATAGAGGATGATCGCCCAGTTCACCGGCGAAGCGCCCTTGAGAGTCAGCCCGCCTTCAAAGATAAACGCGCAGACAAACGCCATCACCATGCTCGCTGCCGCCTGCACCGTTGTCAGCGTCAGCGCGTCCATCTGCTGCAGCGCCGTGCCGCTTGAGACCAGCGAACCTGCGATGCACACTGCTGAGAGAAATCCCACCAGCTCGCCCACGCCAAAGCCCGAAAAGCCTCCGCAGAAAAGATACAGCCCCACGACCACCAAAAGCTGCAGCGGAATGTGCACCCAGCGATAGCGCGTGCGATGGATCAGAAACGCCAGGATCGGCGTCAGGATGATTGCCATCGAGCGCAGAAACGTCGCCGAGGTGGCCGTCGTCAGATTGAGCGCGATGTTATTGAGCACATAGCCTGCCGCAATGCACAGCGACGGCACCAGCCAAAGCCGCACCGACACTGCGCGCAGCCCCTGCGCAATGCGTCTGCCGCAGACCAACAGGAGCGCCGCCACAGCGATCGCATAGCGCACCGTCATCAGCGAATACACGCTCATCGTTTCGTAGGCCGCTTTCGAGATCGGATCCCCAAAACCATAGAGCACACTTTGCAGCAGGATCAACCCCGCAAAAAATAATACCGATCGCCGATGCATCACTCTCAACCTCCTGATTCATTCACTATTAATAGTATAGCAAATTTATGAATTGCCAGACAATAAAAAAGCAACACGCGCGCAGAGAACTTCTTTATCATCAAAAAATCCCCTCCGATCACTCGAAGGGGAAGATGTTCATAAACTGTTACGCAAGCACGCGGCCAGCGGTGTCGAATGGATAAGCGTCGTAGCTCTGGATGCAAACGCTCTGGCCTGGCGCTGGTGCATGGATGTACTGACCATCGCCGATGTAGATGCCAACGTGGTATGGGCTTGCGCCGCCCCAGAATACGAGGTCACCAGGCTGCAGCGCAACGAGAGAAACCTGCTGCACAACAGCGATCTGATCGTAAGTGGTACGTGGCAGGCTGATGCCGTTCTGAGCGAAAACATACTGCACAAGACCGCTGCAGTCGAAGCCGGCTGGTGTAGTGCCGCCCCAGACATATGGCACGCCAATGTACTGCATAGCAGTAGCGATGATATTGCGTGCAGTCGCATCGGAGATGCCGCCAACGATCTCATCCACAGTGTCTTGATCCACAGATGGGGTGGAAGGAGTGGTGGTGTCGTTCGTAGAATCATCGACATCCGGATAGGTCACATCCGGCGTATCAACGACTGGCGTGTCGGCAACTGGTGGTTCAACAACCGGTGCCTGGTAAGCGTTCATATTGCCCCAGAAGTTTGCCCAGACATCGCTGCCCGTCTGAGAAGCGAGCACGAGAATGTTCGAGCCGGAGAGGCTGATGTTGTTGTTAGGAATGATCGCCTGGAAGAAATCCTGTGGCACATAGAGCACACCGTTCACATTCTGGATGCTGTAGGTGGCGCCGCCCTGCTGAACCTGCAGGCCAGTCTCGCCATTGACGAGATAAACTTCGTAAGCAGTCATGTCGTTGTAAAGTTTGAGCTTTTCCTGACCTTCTGCTTTCCAGTCAACGCCAAGCGCCTGATCCTTCATCGCTTCCAGCGTTGCGCGCAGTGGCAGATAGGTCTGACCGCCGATATTCTGTGCTGGGTTTGCCAGGCTCACATAATCGATCCCGTAGGATTCAGTGGTGTCGCCAGATGGCTGCTGAGAAGCGTTGTTGTCAGTCACAGGTGCAGATGGGGTCTGCGTGCTGCCACCATTCAGCTGCTGCGTCGCAGCGGCCATAGCCTGAGCGGCTGCAGCCAGGTTTGGCGTCGTCTGTTCACCAACGATGGCCGTATCCGTGTCCGCTGCAAAAGCAGGGGCAACAGTGCAAGTCATCGTGACAGCGCAAAGCGTCAATGCGGTCGTCCATTTTTTCAAATTCAAAGGGGTCACGTCCTTCCTTTGACGGGGCGTGGTCGATAGATCAGATTGCATAGTGTAAAAATAAAATAGCCCGTCAATGTCCTTTTTTTCGCATGCAGCGCCGCTGATGCAGCGCGCAACGCGTCATTGCTCGTGAAACTTTTATTATAATACAGGAAAACCTTGCATTTGAACAGGTTTTACAGCGGATTGTCATTAAACTGTTGCTGTCTGTTACAATCCGCAAAAGTCGGCGCAAAATGCGCGAAAAAGGCGCTACGAACGGATTCGTAGCGCCTTTCACTGTTCATTACGGGGAATAAAATACGAACATTTGTTCCCGCTGTCGATTAGAAAAAATAACAAAAGTTACAAACTTCCATGTCGCTTGTTACAAATGGCGCATGCCTGGCGCGCGTCAGCCAACGATCCTGCCAGCGCTCGTGAATGGATACGCGCTGTAACTCTGGATGCAGACGCTCTGGCCTGGCGCCGGTGCGTGGATGTATTGGCCGTTGCCAATATAAATGCCAACATGGTACGCGCTGTAGCCCCAGAAGACGAGATCCCCTGGCTGCAGATCGTCAAAGGAGACCGGCGTCGCTTCCGACTGCTGCGTATACGTCGTGCGGGAGATCGAGATGCCGTTTTCCGCGTAGACATATTGCACAAGCCCGCTGCAATCAAAGCCGTATGGCGTCGTGCCGCCCCAGACATATGGCACGCCCAGGTATTTCATCGCCGTCGCCACGATCTGGTCGCCGACAGATTTTGTCACATAGGCGTCGTCCACGCTGTAGGTTTCCAGACTCTTCCAGAATGCACTCTCGTCTGTCTGGATCAGCATCAGGATGCTGCCCTGCACAGAAACCACGCGGTTGGTCAGCTGCTGGATAAATGCCATTGGCGCATAAGTGATATCGCCTTCCACCTTGAGCGGATAGTAGGTGCCGTTCGCAGAAGTGGCGATCGCCGTCTGGTCGTCGTTGTAATAGAGCTGCATATCGCCGCCGGCGATGGAAAGCTTGATCTTGCGCGCCTGTTCGTCAGGATTTGTCGTCACAGCAGCGCCCATCTGCTCCAGCGTCGAACGCAGCGGCAGATAAAGGGTGCCTTCTTCGTTGATGACAGAAGTAGCGAGCTGGTAGCTGTCAATATGATAATTGCTCGTCGCGCCCTGTACAGCGGAAGTCACCTGCGCCGTATCGGCCACAGGCGCAGTATCGTCAGCAAGCGCAGGCGCTGCGCCGAGACCGCTCACGCCAAAAGCGAGCAAAAGCAGAGTTGCGATGGATTTCTTGTTCATGATAGGGATCACGTCCTTTTCGTTGTGTTTCATCGACAGGCGCTATGCTAGCACAGAATTTTCGCCGTTGGCAAGGTCTACAAAGAACATGTCAATTTATTGTTATGTATTAAAACCCAAAAACGAAGAATTTGTTACGCAACTTCAACCCCCTTGTTCAAGCGGGTTTTGAACGTCACCTGATAAAAAGATCCCACCGAAAATCGAACAAATGTTCTCGCTAAAAAGAACAAAAAATAACACGCCCACCAGCGTTGTAACTTTTGCGTTCGAAAGAAAGCGCGCAGCAAAAAAGACGCTCCGCAGAGCGCCTCTGATCTATTCTGTTTTCTCGTTCTCTTCGTTTTCCGTGTTTTCTTCTGCGTCTTCCTGTTCCAGCTCAGAGTCTGGTTCTGCTTCCGCAGTTTCTTCAGATGGTTGCGCTTCGGCGACCGGCTCAGATGGTGCGCTTGCCAGCTTGTCCTTGCGCGCGTAGTAGAAGATCGTCACACCGATCGCCATCGAAATAAAATCGATCACGCTGAACGATTCCATGCTCACCTGCGTATAGACCAGCGACACGATCCCCAGCAGCGCAAACACCAGCCCCAGCTTCATCGCCATATCGTTATAGCGACGCAGGCAGACATAGCCGCAGACGATCGCCAGGATCGCGATCACATAAGAAAGTGCCACGATCGCTATCTCGCCGGCTTCGTGTCCCGGCATCAATCCCTGCACCATGCCAATGATCGCCATCATTCCCAAAAGCGCATAGAGCACCCCATAGACCATCATGACAATGCCGCAGATCTTCATCGGATCATAATTTTTCTCCATGATCACACGCCCCTTTTCTCATCATTTACACAATGATATCTGCCAATTATTATACCACTCCAACAGAGCCTGCTCAACGACACAGCGCCTCCATCGCGCCCATGAACGCACGCTTTGTAAATTTTCTACATCATACGCCCATCCATTGGCCCATTCCACTATTCAATGTTCGCTGTCATCTTTTTGTTTCTAATAGTATAGAAGGAAAATAAAAAAGCAGGCGTTCCGTTTCCAGAACGCCTGCCACAATACTGATCATTCTTCGTTTTGCACAAGGATGCCAACCTTTTCCAGCACCTCGTCCACATCGCTGACCGGCACGATCTCCAAGCCCTGCTTGATCTCGTCGTCGATATCCGCAAGATCGCGCTCGTTTTCTTTTGGAATAAACACCGTCGTAATGCCCGCGCGCTGCGCAGCCATCAGTTTTTCCGGCAGACCGCCGATCGCCGTGACAGCGCCGCGCAGAGAAACCTCGCCAGTCATCGCATAGCTTGGCGCCACAGCGCGGTCCGTGACCAGGCTTGCGATCGCCGTCGTCAGCGTGATGCCCGCCGATGGACCATCCTTAGGCACAGCGCCTTCCGGCACATGGATGTGCAGATCGCATTTCTCGTATTTTTCCCATTCCTTCGGGAATTTCGCCTTCACCAGGCTCATCGCCAGATACGCCGATTCCTTCATCACATCGCCCAGCTTCCCAGTGAGCAAAAGCTTGCCGCTGCCCTGGGTAAAGAGCGCCTCGATGAACAGGATCTCTCCGCCAGCCTGCGTCCAGGCCAGCCCCGTGACAACCCCCGATTTCTTTTCCGAGAGAATATGATCGTGCAGGATCGGCTGCATATCCAGCCACGTGCGCAGATCCTCCGGCTGCACCGTAAACGGCGCCTCCTCGCCCTTCGCCAGCTTCACAGCCGCCTGGCGGCAGAGCGTGTCGATGCGCTTGCGCAGACCGCGCACGCCGCTTTCCATCGTGAAATCGTCGATCAATGCGCGCAGCGTCTCATCCGGGATCACCAGCGCATCCTCCGGCACACCGTTTTGTTCGTAGGAGGCAGCGAGCAAATGCTCCTTGGCGATCGCCAGCTTGTCGTTTGCCGTGTAGCCATTAAAATTGATGACCTCCATACGGTTCAAGAGCGGCGCCGGGATCGTTTCCGTCGTATTCGCCGTGCAGACAAAGAACACATCCGACAGATCATACGGCACATTCAGATAATGGTCCACAAAATTGCTGTTCTGCTCCGGATCCAGCACCTCCAACAGCGCGCTCGCCGGATCGCCGTTGTAGGATGCAGAAAGCTTGTCCACCTCGTCCAGCACCATCACCGGATTCGACACCCCAGCCTTGTGGATGCCATCGATGATGCGTCCAGCCATCGCACCAATATAGGTGCGACGATGCCCGCGGATATCCGCCTCATCGCGCACACCGCCCAGGCTCACGCGCACATACTTGCGCCCCAAAGCCCGCGCAATGCTCTGGCCCACAGACGTTTTCCCCGTGCCAGGAGGCCCCACAAAAAGCAGGATCGAACCACTCTGTTTTTTGCGCAGCGCCATCACCGCGATCTGCTCGATCACGCGCGTCTTCACCTTTTTCAGACCATAGTGGTCCTCATCAAGGATCGATTCCGCCGCCGCCACATCGATCGCATTCGCTTCTTCCTTCTGCCATGGCAAGGACAGCAGATATTCCAGATAATCGTAGAGCAGCGCATACTCATTGCCGCCATTTTCGCGCGCCAGACGGTTCAGCACCTTGTTCGCCTCAGTGCGCGCCAGATCGTTCAGCGGCAGCGTGTCGATCAGATGCGCAAAGCGATCGAAATCGTTCGCATCCTCCGGATGCATCTCATCCAGCTTCTGCTGCAGCACATCGATCTGACGGCGCAGCGCCTGCTCCTTCATATTCGCTTCGTATTCCTCGCGCTGCAGCTCCATTGCCTCCGCGCTCGCCCGCGCCACCTCGATGAAGGCATAGATGATCTGCTCGATCGCCTCCATGCGCCCGCGCATGCTCGGATACGTCAGCACCTGATAGCGCGTTTCATTGTCCGCAGCCAGCCATGGCGACAGCGAGACCCCCGCTTCCTCGATCGAATGGAAGCCCTCGATCATCGGCATCGCCTGCTTGCCCCAGTCGTATTCCTTGGCAAAATCGTTCAGCGCATCCTTGATCGCCCGCAGGCGCGTCAGACGCTCCTCCTCCGGCACATCGCGCACATCGATGAGCCCCGTCGTCTCCACCTCGATCGTCGCATCGTCGTTCACACGCACCGCATCGATGCGCAGACGCTCGTTGGCGCGGATCGTCACAAAACCATCCTGAGACACATCGCTCACATATCCGCCAACGCCGATCTCGTAGAAATCGTCCGCCGTGTATGCGTAGCGCGGCTTCTGTTCCTTCGCCGTCAGCAGCACCACATCCTCGTGCAGCACCGCTTTCGACAGCGCAAATTCTTCAAACTCCTCGCCGCGGACATACATGTTTACCCCCGGCACCAAGAGCACTTCATATAAAGGTAAAACAAACATATCGCAAAACTCCTATCTTTACTAGCCATCTCAAAACATGAGTGCTAAAGCGTTTCAAAAATAAAAACCTTCGCCGCCACATAAAATATGACAACATCGGGCATCTCTAGCTATCTATGATAGTAGCACGATGATGACGCCCTGTCAACGCCTATCCAGACCCATTCGGCAGGATTTTTTCTCGCCGCGCCTTTAACAGCAACAAAAAAACCAGCCAACGTTCGCTGACTGGTCATTTCTGTTCGGCGATGGCGCCTTCCTGGACGTGGAAGACAGGATCGTAACCGAAATTTTTGAAGGTAAAATCCAATCCCGTGCCTGTGATAAAAGTCTGGATCTGCTTTTTGATGACGATCTCCATCACAGCGCGCTGGCGGTCGAAGTCCAGCTCGCTCATCACATCGTCCAAAAGGAGCAGGGGCTTCGTGCCGAGATGCTGCTCGTAAGCGTCGATCGCCGCCATCTTCATCGACAGGATCGCCGTGCGCTGCTGGCCCTGGCTGCCGTAGGTGCGCAGATCGATGCCGTTTTCGTAGAAGATCAGATCGTCGCGATGCGGCCCCAGCAGACTCTGCCCGCGGGCGATCTCCTCCGCTTCCACCTCCGCCAACCGCTCGAGAAAATGTGTTTTCATCACCGCATCGTTTTCGTGCAGCACCTGGCCCAGGCTCGATTGATACGTCACATTGAAGCTGCCCTTTTCGCCAGTGAGAAAAGCATGCACCCGTCGCGCCTGCGGCACCAGAAACGCCAATAGATCCAGCCGGCGGCGGATCATCCGCACCCCTAGTTCCACCAGCTGCAGGTTCCACGGCACCAGCTGCTCGCGCTCCGCGCGCCGCCGGCGAATATCCCGCAACAGCTCCCCGCGCTGGCTCAGCACCCGCTCGTAGCTGTGGCGCGTCTGCTCATAATCTGCAAACAGCGCCTCCAGCTCGCGGTCGATAAAACGCCGGCGCTCCGCCGGACCGCCCTTGATGATCCCCAGATCATCCGGCGTGAAGAGCACAGCCGCCAAACGCACCGGCAAAGCGCGCAGGCGGCCGTAGCGCACACCGTTGAGCTTCACAGCCTTGCGGCGCACAGCGTCGTAGTAGATCTCCAGATGGTGCGTGCGGCTCGTTTCATCCAGCGCAAACAGCGCCTCCAGCCGGAAAAACTGACGGTTCCAGTGCACCAGCTCCCGGTCCTTATTGCCGCGAAAATTTTTGCCGTAGCAGAGATAGAAAATGCTCTCCAAAAGATTCGTCTTGCCCTGGCCATTTGGCCCCAGAAAAACATTCAGCGTCGGGTGCAGCGTGATCGTCGTGCAGTCGTAGTTGCGCCAGTCCCTGAGCGTAAGTTCCTTGAGGATCATCTTACTGTCTCAGCGGCAGCAAGAGATAGAGATAGCGCTCGTCGTTCTTCGGCTTGAACACACATGGCCCAAGATCGCCGCTCATCTCCACATCCAGCGCATCGTAATGCATCTTCGACAGCGCATCCGTCAGGAAGTTCGCATTGAAGAGAATGTTCACCTCGTCGCCTTCCATATAAATATCCAGCGCCTCGTTGACCTGGCCGCGTTCGCTCGCCGTTTTGATCGTCAGCTTGCCGCCTTCCACATTCAACCGGATCACCGTCGTGCCGCTGTTGTCGCGGCCAAAAAGCGTCGCGCGCTCGATCGAGCTCTTGAGCGCCGTGCGGTCAATGTCAAAATGCGTCGTGTGCGCCTTTGGCAGCGCCGCGCGATAAGGAGGGAATTCCCCCTTGATCAGCTGGCTCGTCATCTGCACATCGCCGCTTTCAAAAAGAATCTGGTTCTTCGTCACAGAAATATGGATGATCGCATCCTCATCCACGATCCCGATCAGCTCCTGCAGCGCGCGCACAGGGATCACAACGTGGAAATCATCGCCCGTTTCGTTGTTCACCTTTTCTTCCATCATCGCCAGACGGAACGAGTCCGTGCCCACAACCGTCACATCGTTGCCGCTCACCTCAAAGAGCAGCCCCGTAAAGATCGGGCGCAGATCCTCCTTGCGCGCTGCAAACGACGTCTGACGCACCAGATCCGACAGCGTCTGCTGAGAAATGCTCATGCAGTGCAAGATATCCATCTGCGGAGGCTTTGGAAAATCATAGCCCGGCCAGCCGATCATCTCCGTCGCATTGCCGTCGTAGTGGATCGTCATTTTGTCCTGACCATTATAGGAAGTATTTTCAAAAAGCAGGTTCGTATCCGGCAGGCGGGAAACAAATTCGCGGAAGCTCTTGCCGCTGACAACCGTTTCCCCTTCCTCGAGCACCTCCACCGGCACCGTGCACTGAATGCGCAGCCCCGCGTTTTCGATCGTGTCCGTCGCGACCATCGTCAGGTGGCCGTTTTTCGCCGAAAGGTAGATACCGCTCAGGATAGGCTGCACACTCTTCGTCGACAGCGCACGCTGCACAATGCTCAGGCCGCTCGTGAGATTGTCTTTGATAGCCGTAAATTTCATGGTCGTCTTCTTCTCCTTCTTTAATAAGTAAGTTAGTAGTAGTATTAGTAGTGCCTGTGGATTCGTTGAAAACTCCTCCCGCACCAGCGCCAGCGCGGCTTCGCCCCTGTCTAAAACCATGTGGAGAGCAGAGGCCAGTTTTCAACAGCTTCCACAGCGTTTTTCGTTTTCCACGCAAACCCACATGTGGAAAACCATTTCGTGGAAAAACCTGTGCAGGATGCGTGCATAAAAATTCATGGATGTGGATATCCAGCGTCAGCAGGCCATTTGCAAATCCCACCATTCCGCCGACTTTTTAGCCGCGAAAAGCGTCGGACCAGCGCCCTAATCCTTAGAAAAACTGTGGATTTATCCACAATAAAACGCCGATTGTGGATAACATTGTGGATAAATGCAGCGATTTTAACGGATTTTTGCGGGTTTTCCACAGAAATCCCAGGAAAATTTCTAACCGTCCCGGGAAACCTGTGGAAAACGATCCAGCCGCGTCAAAATCGCCGAAAAGTTTTCCAAAGCCCCAGCCGCTGCATATTATCAAAGCCTCCGTGCATGAAGCGCCTCAGGCCTCGATCGCGCGGCGGATGTTTGCAATGTCGCTCTGCAACAGCGGATCCTGGCGCATCCCTTCCTCAATCTTGTCGATCGCGTTCGAGACCGTGCTGTGGTCCTTCTTAAACAGCTTGCCGATCGCCGGCAGACTCATCGACAGCAGATTGCGGCAGAAATACATCGACACCTGGCGCGGTAAGAGCACATCCTTCTTGCGGCTCGTGCCCATCATCTTGTCCCGCGAAAGGCCATAGTATTCGCACACCTTCGTGATCACAATATCCTGCGTCAGATGCTTTTCGTGCGCCACCTTGTTTTTGATCGTGCGCTCCGCAAGCTCCAGCGTGATCGGCTGGTTCGAAATGCGCGCCGTGCTGATCACCGTCTGCAGCGCACCCTCCAGCGTGCGGATGTTCACCGCCACATTGTCGACAATGTATTCAATGATGCGATTGTCCACCACAGCGTTTTCCATTTCCGCCTTCTTCTGCAGGATCGCAATACGCGTCTCCACATTTGGCACCTGGATGTTACTGAGCACCCCGCCCTCAAAGCGCGTCACCAAACGCTCCTCCAGGTCCGGAATCTCGCGCGGCAGTTTATCCGATGTGATGATGATCTGGCGGTTGTTGTTGCGCAGCTCCTCGAACGTATGGAAGAATTCTTCCTGCGTCCCTTCCTTCCCAGTCAGGAACTGGATATCGTCGATTAGGAGAATATCCACACTGCGGTACTTGCTGCGAAAAGCCGGCGCCGAATTCTGGTTCGGATTGATCGACGCAATGTATTCGTTGACAAAGTTCTCGCACGTCGTGAACTTGATCTTCGCTTCCGGCTGCGCCTGCAGGATCTGAAAAGCGATCGCGTTCAACAGGTGCGTCTTGCCCAGCCCCGAATTGCCGTAGATAAACAGCGGGTTGATGCTCTTCGTGCAGTAGAGATCCCGGCTCATATCGTCCGCGATCGCCTTGCACAGCGCCCGGCACTGCTCGTTGTTCTTACCAATGACAAACGTGTCGAACGTGTAGTTCGGCTGCAGACGGTGCCCGTCCAAAACCTCCAGCCGCGGCGCCACCTTCGGCGAGCACGCCATGTTGTCAAAGAGCACCTCGCTCGACGGCTCCGCAAAATTCGTCGTGTTTTCCTTGATCGACGCCATGCGCGTGCGGAAAAGCGCCGCATCCTCGCTGTTCAGATACTGGATGTCCGCCTGATCGTCGCCCAGTGCGATCTTCACCCAATGCAAGAGCGATTCGCCAAAGCCCTGCTTCGTCAGGCCAAGAAGCATCGTGTCGTTGTTCACCTCCACCACATAGCGGTGGTCAACAAAGTCGATCGGCAGAAGATCCCTGTACCATGCATCGAAAACAAAAGGACTCACCTCGTCCTGCATTTTCATGATGGCCGTCTGCCAGGCCTGCATGTAAAATTGTTCCATAATGTTCCTCCAAAATACTTTATGATGAGGCGCGTTTTCCACAACTTGTGGATCGTTCGCGTGTGGAAAAGCAGCGTCTGATTTTTGTGCTTCCCTAATCATAGCATACAATTTTTATTTTCGCACCCTCTCCAGAGGCCGCCCTGTGCATAATAAATGGACTTTTCCACAGCCTTTTCAACACAGATCGCGCGTTCTATTTTATCATGAGGGCGTATCATTCGCGCTTTTCCAGCAGATGCCAGGAGTTTTCCACATATCCCAAGGATCGAAAAAAAACTTTTCCACAGTCAAAATTTTTTTTCCGCACAGCTTTTTTGGCAAGATCAGCGATTTCCACAAAAAATAAACAGCCCACACCCGCTAGTAGGCCACACAACGCCAAAGGGCCAGATATGCACTTTTCCACAGAAATTGTGTGGAAAAGTGTCGAAACGTGTGGAAAAATGACAGTAAATTCACCCAGCTTTCGACAAGTTTTCCCAAGCCCCACGCTCCACAGCCACAGAAATTTCCGCGTCCCGCGTTCAGCGCGCGATCATTTTTTGCCGCGCATTTTTTCTTCGTCGCCGCCAGCAAATTTCCAGAACGATCAGCCCGCGTTTTTTACCATCAGAGAAAAATCCATGCGCGCATTTCTGCCGAAAACCCTTCAATAAAAATACGCCCATACTTTCGTCAAAAACCAGCGAAAAATCCCCACGAAATACGCAAAAACCATTGACAAACGCCCACCTCTATAGTAAATTGATAGATGCATGTAAACTAGGTCACAGGAGGTGTGAATATGAAACGCACATATCAGCCAAAGAATAAGAAACACAAACGCGTTCATGGCTTCCGCAGAAGAATGCTTTCCAAAACCGGTCGCAATGTCTTGAAGAGAAGAAGAGCAAAAGGAAGAAAAGTGCTCAGCGCGTAATTGTGAAAGACACTTGAGATAGAGATAAGAAGGCCTTCATCGTTCGATCAGGCCTTTTTTATCTTTATTGTCAAAAAAGGGTGTGAAAACATGCTGGCTTCGCCACGAAGGATCAAAAAGAGAGAAAGCTTTTCTCATATATATCATCACAAGCATTCCAAGGCCAACCAATACATGGTCATATATATGAAGGAAAACGATTGCGGCCATGCCCGCTTTGGCTTTTCCCTCTCCAAAAAGATCGGCAAAGCCCATGTCAGAAATCGCTACAAACGGCGCCTTTCCGAGATCGTCCGACTCAACTGGGAAGGCTTCCGTGCCTACGACATCGTGGTGGTCGCCCGCAAGGACATCACCACCCTCGATTATCCTGCTTTAGAAAAAGCATTTTTACAACTAGCGGAAAGAAGCGGTATCTATGAAACCAATCATTAAAAACGGCCTCATCACCATCATCCGTTTTTATCAGCAGTACCTCTCCGCCCTCAAAGGCGGCCCCACCTGCCGATTCGTGCCCACCTGTTCCGCCTACGCCATCGAAGCCATCACAAAATACGGCGCCCTCAAAGGCAGCGCCCTCGCACTGTGGCGCATCCTGCGCTGCAACCCATTTTCCAAAGGTGGCTACGATCCAGTACCCTGACCCACACAACACACAAGCCCTAGGAGGTGAACGCCTCATCGCCCAGCGCGAGAGAGGCACTACTTGAGCACATTAGTTAGTATTTTTACATCGTTCATCGATGCCTTATACAGCCTGACCAACGCCATCAACTTCCCGAGCTATGCCCTCGCCATCATCATCCTCGGTCTCATCGTGCGCCTCATTTTGTTGCCGCTGACCATCATGCAGATGAAATCCATGCTCGGGATGACAGAGATCCAGCCAGAGCTGCAGCGCCTGCAGAAGCAGTACGCCAACAACCGCGAAAAGCTCTCCGAAGAAATGATGAAGCTCTATCAGGAATACAACGTCAAGCCAGCCGCCGGCTGCCTGCCAATCCTGATCCAGCTGCCAATCCTCTACATCCTCTTCTGGGCCATCCGCGACTACAACTTCGCCGACAGCGCCCACGCCAATTTCTTCTGGATCTCCAGCCTCAATGACACAGACCCAACCTACATCCTGCCGATCGTCCTCGGCATCATCATGTTCATCCAGCAGAAGATCGCCATGAGCATCAACCCACAGGCCATGGACCCTTCCAACCCAATGAACATGACCATGAAGATGATGCTCTACGTCATGCCACTCATCATGGCCTTCTCCGCCACCCAGATGCCTAGCGGGCTCGTCATCTACTGGCTCACCACATCCGGCTTCATGGTCTTCCAGCAGCTCTATATGAACCGCGTCCGCAAAAAAGAACTCGCAAAACGCGCCGAAGAACGCGCCGCTCGCGAAGCAGAACGTCAGAAAGAGCTCGAAGAAGAAAAGAAACGCGGCCAGAACAAATCCAAAAAGAAAACCAAACAGCAGCTCAAAAACGAGCACAAAGCCAAAAAGCGCGAAGCAAAATATCAGGCACCAGCCAAAGAAGGCAGCTCCGCCACCTACCACGCGCCAAAGAAAAAGTGACCGCGTAACAGCTTGCAGGGGGAAATAGACATGATTGAAAAAATGAAGATAACCGCCAAAACTGTCGAGGAAGCCATCAAAAAGGCCGCCGATATCTGGAAGATCGACGCCGTCAAAAACGGCTACACCGTCATCCAGGAACCAAGCCGCGGCATCTTCGGCATCGGCAGCAAAGACGCCATCATCGAAGTCAACAAAAACGTGCCCGACATCCTCTTCGAAGAACCAAAAAAAGAAGAGCAGCCAGCGCCCGTTAAAGAAGCAGTAAAAGAAGAACCAACCAAGATCACCCCGGCCCCTTCCGAAAGTGTCCCAACCCCACAGGAAGAAGAGACCCAGATCATCGTTGAAGACCTCAGCGCCGCCAGCGTCCAGGAAACCACCCTCGCCCAGGCAGCCGCAGAAGTCCAGACCCTGCCAGAAGACGCCAGCGCCGAAGAAGTCGGCCTCGCCTTCCTCGGGCCGATCTTCAAAGCCCTTCAGGTAGAAGACGCCATCGTCAACGTCTCCGAAGACGCCGGCACCATCCGCTTCGACGTCACCGGCGAACACGTCGGCATCCTCATCGGCCGCCACGGCGAAACCCTCAACGCCATCCAGTTCCTCATGAGCCTCGTCATCAACGGCAAAGTCGAAAACCACCGCGGCGTCATCTTCGACGTCGAAAATTATCGCGAACGCCAGGCCGACAAGCTCGAAAACCTCGCCCAGCGCATGGCCGAAAAATGCCGCCGCACCCATCGCCGCGTCACATTGAGCCCAATGAACGCCGCCGAACGCCGCATCATCCACATCACCGTTGAAAAGATCAAAGGCGTCACATCCTACAGCGAAGGCAACGAGCCACACCGCCGCGTCGTCATCGTTGAAGACTAAGCGCATAATACAGAGCGATACGAGAAAATACTCTCGTATCGCTTTTTCTTTGCCCGTCAAGCCCCATTCGCAGCCAGTTACTCCCCGTTTGTGCCAGCTTGCAGAAAATGTGAAAAATATAACCCATAAATCCTGCAAAACCGTGTAAAAGATAACCGATAAGTCGTGCAAAAATGTGTAAAACACAGCAGCGCCAGCGTGCCAGATCCCTGCGCGCCGCGTTCGGCAAATCGCAGTTTCACTGTGCACAATCATACTTGAAGAGATTTACACCGCTGTGTATAATACTAGTGACGAAATCACTACAGCAGGGAGGGATCGTTATGCGCATCGCTTTGTGTGACGATGTCTATCACGAAATAGAGGACATAGAAAAATACCTCGTTGCAAACAAAGAAGATGTCGATTACTTTCAAAACGGTGAAGCGCTTATAGAAGCCTACGAAAAACAACATCAGCGTTACGATGTCGTTTTTCTCGATCTGGAAATGAAAAGTGAAAAAGAAGGATTTCAGATTGCCGATGTGCTGAAAAGCATCGACGACACCGTGCTCATCGTTTTTGTCACCAGTCATCGTCAGTATGTGTATGAAAGCTTCAAATGCAGCCCAGTTTGGTTTTTGTGCAAGCCCGTTGAAAAAGATGACCTCGAAAAAGCCTATCACCACATAAAATTTCTCCTCAGCCAGCATAAACAAACCTTCTCTTTCACAGACAGCCACCAAAATGTGCGCCTGCGCTGTGACGAGATCCTCTATTTTGAAGCCCAGGATCACGATATCATTATTCATAAAAAAGATGGTACCACCCACTCTTTCCGCCTTACCATGAAAGAGCTTGAAGAACAACTCAGCGAAAATTTCTGCCGCATCCACGCATCCTACATCGTCAATATGCAATATGTGACCAGAATCGCGCGCGAAAGTGAGGACAGCCGCCAGGAAGTTGTCACTCTCGAATACAGCAGCCAGCCGATTCCAGTCAGTCGCAGATATAAACCACATCTGAACGAAGCCTTTTTGTATTTTAAAGAGAGGGAGTTTAGAGGATGAATATCATAGACATCGCCTACGCCTTAACAGCGCCTGTTGAAGCTGTGATGTTTTTCATGCTTTTTGATACCTTCTTTGAACGGCGCAGAAAATTTTCAGTTTGGCAATATGTGGTAGGTGTTGTTGTGATGACAACATTGATTAAATTAAGTAACACCTATTTATTGTTCAAAGCTGGAAATGTCATTGGGATGATTTTGGTTGCGATTTTTGTTTCATTCTATTATTATCAAACTTCTATCAAAAAGAGAATCTTTCTTCCAGTTTTTATTTGGGCGTTATGGAGTGCAATAGAAACCATCACGTTCAACTCAATAACGTTGCTATTCAACATTACAGCAAGTGAAGCAATGAATATACCTGGTTATTTAGTACTGGGTATTATTATTTCAAAATCAATACAGTTTATTGTTTCGTATATTGTATATGTTAAAAAAATATTTACACAAATTGAATTGGGAAAGTTATTTTGGTTTGTCTTTTTGGTATTGTTTTTTGTTGCAACTTGTGTATCATATTTAATTTTTTGGACGATGAATCAGATCAATGATTCGAATTTTAATATCGTGGCGCTATTTTGTACCTTGGGTCTTTATATCAGCACCTTTTTAGCATTTTATCTGTATGCGCGTTCTCAACGCCAAAATCAGATCATTCGTTATCAAGAGCAAGCCGAGCAGCAGATGCGCTCCCAGATCAAGCATATGGATGAGCTTGTTCTCAAACAGAATGAGCTACGTGCCTTGCGTCATGATATGAATGGTCACCTTATCGTGTTAAAACGATATTTTGACACCAGAGATTATGAAAATGGCAGCCATTATATTGAAACTCTTGGTGAGCAGTTTCAGCAGACTACGCCTTCTCTCAATACCGGCAACAATGCCCTCGATGCCATCCTCAGTGCCAAGCATTCGTTGGCTGAGAGCAAAGGCATTGCTTTTCACACCAGCATCACCATTCAGAAAGATCTGCCCATTGCGCCGGAGGATTGCTCTGTCATCTTTGGTAATGCCCTCGATAACGCCATCGAAGCCTGCGACCGTCTGCCAGCTGATGCAGAAAAATCCATTAATCTTTTTTTGCAGCAGGACGCCACATCTATCCTTTGTAAGATTACTAATACTGCTCCGCCAAATACCGAGAAAACTTTTCTCACCAGCAAAGCCGATAAGGTCAACCATGGCTTTGGCATGAAAAATATAAAGGAAGCATTGGAGAAATATCCGTCACTTTGCAATTTCAAACAACAAGAAAATCAGTTTGAATTTACGTTTTCTGTGTTTTATTAAAATTTGATACCAATATTCGCCGCTGACTGCCAGATTTTGGCAGCCAGCGGTTTTTTTGTACTAATTACGACGTGAAAGTGCCAATTACGACAACTTTCGGCACAGCCATAGAATTTATTCTAGGATATAAATATAAGAGGGGGGGTGAAATAAATGGATAAAGTTGCTTCGAAAATAACAGAGCATCTTCTGTTAATGGACGTGATCGATCAGAAGGATGCGGCTATTTATTGTTATGGTCTGGAAGTGCTTCTATTATCATTATTGGAAATCATTAGTATTTTATGTTTGGCGCTTCTGGTTGGGAATTTCTTTGAAACGTTGTTCTATTTTGCAGCATTTATTCCGCTTCGCCTGTTTGCAGGCGGGTACCATGCATCGACTCGTTTGCGCTGTTATCTTTTATCGCTCTTTGTATATGGTATTTTTACTTGGTTGCTGACTAATTTTCCATCAGAGCATCGACTACTGTTTAGTGTGGTTGTTGCTGGTTTTTCAGTTGTGGTGATCTTTTTATTTGCGCCGGTCATTCATCCTAATAGATATTGTGAAGGATCGGAGTCGAAATTTTTAAAAAAGACAAGTTGGAAGATTGTTTTAATGGAGATGATTCTGATCTTAGTAGGATGTCTATTTCAACTGAAAACTTTTGTGTTCATTATAGCGTCGGGGATACTCAGTGAAACGCTTGCGCTCTTTGCAGTTAAGATTTCTGTTCATGAAAAAAATAAATTTACAGAAAGAAATATAGGAGAAAATCATGTATAAAAAGAAATTGATTAAATTTGTTGAAACAAAATGTGCAGTTGGACTTGCTTATTGTGCATGGATGTTTGCTTTGATTGCAACTAATAGTGCATGCACAATGCCTTATTATGAACCAATTCAACCAGATGAATTGAAAAGACTGAAAGTAAATCGTTAATAAGGTTTTATGTATAGCCATATCTGTGGCATATGGTTGTATTTGATAAAATAATTTTTTTATTATAGAAAGGAGTGGTGCGTGGAAAATGGTTTATATTGGTTGTTGTCGCACAGTAAAAGAATAGAAAGGGTGTAATTTATGAACAAGTTTACAAAGAAACTCGTAGCATTGGTAATGTGTGGCGCATTAATGGTGCCAGCCAGTGCAATGGCCGCCGAACCTTCAACAGATGAGCAGCTTCCTGCCGATGCAGTACAAATCCTTGAAGATTACAATGATGCTGTTGTTGCTGCATATGAAAATCAAAATATTGCCATTGATGAAGATGATTTTACTAATCCAGATCTTGTTGCACAGCTTGAAGCGCGCAATGATTATATGCGTTCGGCACAATCTGTTTGTGATATTCTGGAAAAGAGCAGTGATTATACCATTGATGATGTCAATTTTGTAGATGACAATACCGTGAAAGTTTTGGCTACCAGAACTC
>OGWZ01000404.1_pt1 | contig 49719 bp, 50 predicted proteins | sample 1576141 | NCBI WGS metagenome assembly OGWZ01 (sample SAMEA3541512, study PRJEB24748) | human gut metagenome | biome: human gut; feature: human-associated habitat; material: faeces | place: China | collected 2012
CTTCGCCTGGAACGTCTTAGTCGGTATCCTCATAGGGATGAAAAACGAAATTTGTCTATTTTTGTCCATTAAATTACCTCATTTTCTGACATTCCTACTAAAGGGATGGAGGTAGGGAAGGGTGTGTGGCGCAGCTTCTCGCCACACCCTTTCCCCTACATCCCTCGGTTTTTCTTTAGGGAAATTCCTATATATATAAACTGGTTTTTCCAAATATTAGCAGAATATTAGAGTTACTCATTGCGGTATACTTTACCTTCCCCGCATTTGTATTTTCCGTTTTGTTCGATATATGATTTCACAGTTCTTTCAGAGACGTCGAAGTATTCTGCCATGGCCTTGACCGTCACCGGCTCATCTCCTATAGACAGGGATTCATACGCCGTATCTACCTGGACTACGCGGCTCTCCTTTTTCGCTTTCTTTACCAGGTTCCCTGCTTCCCGCCCTTTGGCCTGGATGTCTGCCAGGCTGCCTTCTTCCATAGCCATGTTCAGGAAGCCTGCCTCATCCGGCACATGGATGGGATACTGGAACCATACATTTACCGGTTCGAAGGCCGGGAATTCGCGGAGCGTGCCGGCGATGCGGAAAGCGGTCGGCTTTGACTTGATGCCGGCTGCCCTGTCCGACTCTCTGTCGAAAGGCGTCTTCTTCTCATCTGTCACCACAAGCGGGATCATATCCAGAATGGCATCCGGATCTCTGGCGAAGACCCCGGAACCGGAGGACCGGTCCACGGATCGCTTCATGCCCTGCCCGCCTTTGGAATGGTGATGGCAGTAAATGACAGCGCTGTGCAGCTCGGTAGCGATCTTGTCGAACTGGTTGCAGAAATGCGCCATTTGATCGGCGCTGTTTTCATCGCCGGTGATGACCTTGTAGATCGGATCGATGATGACCGCCGTGTAATTCTTCTTCTGCGCCCTGCGGATCAGCTTGGGCGCCAGCTTATCCATGGGGATCGTCTGTCCTCGCAGGTTCCAGATGTCGATATTTTCCAGATGGTCGGGACTGATGCCCAGCGCCTCGTACACATCGCGGAAGCGATGAAAGCAGCTCGCCCGGTCCAGTTCGAGATTGCAGTAGAGTACATTGCCCCTTCGGCACTGAAACGTCTGTAACCACTTCGAACCCTCCGCTATGGCTACGCAGAGCTCAATAAGGGCAAATGACTTACCTGCTTTTGACGGGCCCGCTAAAAGCAGTTTATGGCCCATTCTGAGCACACCTTCAATCAAAGCCGGTGCCAGGTCGGGCATGTTGTCCCACACGCTGGACAAACTCTCCGGATCCGGAAGATCGTCGTTGAGTCCCTCCACCCATTCCACCCATTCGGCGTAATTCTTCTTCCCGATGTTGGTTGCCATAAGGAACTGCTTGTGTCCGTTCCGGTAGACCCCGGGAAGGCGGGACAGCCTGGAGGGGTTCCGGTCATTATCGTCCACCTTGAGACCGTTCTTTTTGCAGATCTCATACAGTTTCTGGACGCGCTTCTTGTATTCTTCCAAGCTTCCCGCATCGATGTGGACAACGGCGTGGACGGACTTCTTTCCGGAGAAGACAAGAGCCACCACCGGGAGCTCCAGCTCACGGATCAGGTTTTCCTGAAGTCCCGGCTCCATAGCGTCCGACTCCACCAGGGTATATCGGAAATCTGCAACATTGGCATTCTTCACGCCCTGCCCATCGAAGGGATTAAAGCGGATCCAGGCGCCGGCCTCCGGGTTGTAATCCCCCAGAGCGTACCCGATGGCGTCATTGACCGATATCGCGCCGGCCTGCGCTTTCAGCCTGTATTTCTTGAGCTGCCCGATGTAGTACCCGGCTGTCATGCCGGCATCTCCTACGGAAGGTACCATCCGGCCGTCTTTTTCATAAGACTGCATGGACAGGGATACGATATCTTCCGGCTGAAAAACCGTATCGAGGTAAGTAATCATATCCCCGATCTGGTCCCAGCTGTCAGGTTCCTTGATTTCCTTTTCCGCCTCCAGATAATGGCGGTCTATGATCTGGACGTCCGTCGATATTTCATCGTCCCAGTTCAAGGCACGGTCCGGGCCCTGTGCTTTTGCCTTCGGCGTCCAGCCCCTGTCTTTGGCCATCTGCGTGATGGTGGCTCCCGTGACGATCGTTGAAGCATCTTCTCGGAAAGACTGCCATTTCCTTGCGCACTCCTCTTCGTGATATCGGGAAGGATCATCCCGGGACCACTCTTCCCACACGCTGCATGGATAGCCTTCATGGGAAAGAGCCATGCCCACTTGCAGCCACTCGGTGTAACTGCAAGTGGATGGAGCGATATAAGCAAGCGGGCCTCTCAGATCAAAATTCCCTTTCGTCATAAGACTCCCCCATCAGGTATAAAAAGATCCGGTTCCGGTACATAAGACGCCGGATGGATGTCCTTCGGCACCATCCACCGGTTATGAGCAATCCGGGAAATCATGCTGTTCGCCGCATCGAATCCCCAGGTGCCCACATGCTGGAAACCTCTGTTTTCCAGGAAGCGAATCTGTTTCGGCGTCGATAAGCCGGCGCTTCTCCGCTTGGCGAGCCGGTTCAGAAGCAGTGCAGCCTTCCCCGAATTTTCAATCTGATCGGGGAAGATCCCGTACTGTTCAAGAGCCTTCAGCTGCTTTTCGCTGGCGGGTGCCATTTCCCATCCGAAAGACGGAACGTAGCCTGAGAGGTCCTCCGCCTGGATGCTTATCTCGAACTGCAAGGGATCTACAAGCTTCCGTTTCCGGGCTTTCATTGACTTGAGCTGTTCCGCCAGTGCTTCTTCCCGCTCGATGATGACTTCTTCCGCGGCCTTCTGCTCCGCTTCTTCCAGATCGGCAGCCTCTCCGGACTCTTCGAGGTCCTTCGTCACACGGTCCGCCACATCTTTTGACTTGCAGATCAGCGACGCTGGCCGGCATAGGTCATGCCTTGCCGTGTTCCAGAGGAAATCCAGGACCAGGAGGTCCTTTTTCCCCGGGGACAATCTTGTGCCCCGTCCGATACACTGGCAGTACAGGGCTCGGATCTTCGTCGGCCGAAGCATGACCACGCAGTCGACGGAGGGACAGTCCCATCCTTCCGTAAGAAGCATGGCGTTGCAGAGGACGTTATATTTCCCAGCTTCGAAATCCTTTAGCGTCTGTTCTCTGTCCTTGCTGTCGCCGTTGACCTCCGCCGCATGGAATTCGTGGTGCGTAAGGATCGCCTTGAATTTCTTTGCCGTGGCTACCAGCGGGAGGAAGACGACTGTTTTCCTGTCGACGCAGTATTTCTTCATTTCAACGGCAATCTGTTCCAGATAAGGATCCAATGCAGTGCTCAGGCTCCCTGCGGCATAATCTCCGGCAGACATCTTCACGCCCGTCAGGTCAAGAGACAGGGGGACGGTCTGCGCTTTGACCCGGCAGAGGTACCCTTCTTTGACCGCCTGCGGAAGCGTGTATTCATAGGCAAGACTATCGAAGTACTCGCCCAGGCATTGCAGATTGTTCCGCTCCGGCGTGGCAGTCACCCCCAGCACATTGGCTTCCGGAAAATGGCTGAGTACCTTTTGATAGCTTGATGCCAGACAGTGGTGCGCCTCGTCAATGATGATGGTCCCGAACGCATCCGGTGCAAATTTCTGTAAGCGTTTTTCTCTCATCATCGTCTGCACGGACCCGACCACCACCCGGTACCAGCTGTCCAGGCTCGTTTCATCCGCTTTTTCTTTTGCGCATATCAGGCCGGTGGCCGACTTGATCTTGTCCTGTGCCTGCGTCAACAGCTCATCCCGATGTGCCAGGATAAGGACTTTTGAGCCCCTGCGGACTTCGTCCCTGGCAACATTGGCAAAAACAATAGTCTTGCCCGTGCCTGTCGGAAGAACGAGCAGGGTCTTGTTATGCCCCTGCTCCCATTCCCCTTCAACGGCGCGCACGGCTTCTTTCTGATACGGCCGAAGTTCCATGATCAGAACGTCCCGGCATTATATCCGCCCGTGGCACCGGCGGGTGCCTTTTCCGGGGGAAGGAACCGGCTTACATCGTTGTATAATTTTCCGTTATATTCTCTATTGGCAAGTTCCAGCCTGCCTGATGATCCGATGACTTTGTTCCAGTCCATCTGAAGCTTTCCGCCCGGTTCCGCCAGCCCCAGCGACACAAAGAACTGCGCCAGTTTCCAGGCCTGCTTCTGTGTTAAGAAAAGATTCGTGATGGTATGCGCTTCTCCTTTATCCCCGCCGTGAACGGTCAATGTCAGCTGCGCCTGCGGGCAGGGAGGCATCTTTGCCCCTCCGGCATAGTGCTTTCTCTCCAGCTTTTTCACCGTGAAATCATAGGTTCCGGGAGGGAGGATGACGAAGGATTCCCCGCTGTCTACGACCTCACTGTCCCAGTCAAGAGCCTTATCGGATGTGTCTGCGTGTGCTTCTCCAAAACGTGCGAATGCATTCTGTTCCATGATATCTTTCCTTTCGTCTTAAAATGGTACTTTCATGTTTTCTTTAATAAATGATTTGATCTGATCCCATGCCCCAACAAGGACCCCGTCAATGAAATCATCCGGGTAATCACTGATCTTCATGTTCGGCGGGAAATACCCCTTCATACTTACCGCCCGGACAATATCCTCTTCCGGGATGTTTCCCTGTTTCATCAGCGCATAAACTTTGGCAAGGGCTGGCCTGTTTGCGGGCACCTGTGCGCCCGGCGTATCTTCCTGAGTGATTACAGGTTTAGGTTCTGCGGACGCTTCTACGGTCTTTTTAAGCGGTTTTTCAGCAGGTTCCTTTTTTGCGAATTCCTCTCGGGCAGCGGGGATACTCTCTGTAAGAGGCTTGCTGGCGTTAGGAATGCACTTTGCGATATAGCTGTAATCAAAAGGCAGCTTGTCCGGAAGGTCAAATCGATTCTTCGCATCAGCAAAAGTGGTATGCGTCGTCCACATCACACGCTTTCCGCCCTGCGCCTTCTGCTTCTTGCTTGCATCGTCCGTGACCAGGATAGTTTCATAGTTGGCGAAGAGCAGAAGATCTGCCCATTCCTTCACCAGCGGAGCGACCTTGTTCGTCGTCTTGCTGGAAAGTTTTAATTCCCAGTGGTCATACTGCCCCATCTCATCCGGAAGTGTCACCGTCTTTAAAATAGCGTGTGCCAGGATGCAGACATTGATTCCTTGAGCGATGCAGGTTTCTAAAAGAACCAGGAAGCGGGAGAACTCTTCTACCAGATATGTATAGCCGCTGCCGTATCCGAAGTCTTCGATCCCTTTCTTCCCGTACTTCCCGCAGATGTACTCAATACAAAGCCGTTCCGCAGCATCCGCCGTATCAATAACGAGCGTACGGCACAAGGAAGGATTGGAATAGACTTCCTTTACGTCTTCCATGAGCTGAGGCCAGGACTGAATATCCGATACACGGTTCACGTCCAATCTTGAAGTACCGCCGTCCAGGTCAAGGAAAAGCGGATCCGGCCACTTGCCGGCAAAGGTACTTTTCCCGATGCCTTCGACGCCGTACACGCAGCCTTTGACCGGCCGGCGGATGATCCCTTTCGTGATGTTCATTTAAAACACTCCTTTCACAAATTTGGACGCCTGCGGCTTGACTGCGGATTCATCATCCTTTACCATGCCGTCTTCGATGATGATAGAGCATTCATCTCCGGTAGAAACTCTGGTAGCAATGACCTGCAAACCTTCCTCTTCCAGCCATTTACCAAACTCCCTGAGTGTGTCCGTATCCATCTGTTCCAGCTTGTCCATCAGTACGAATCCGCATTCCGGATTCAGTTTCCGGATGATGGCCACTGCTACCTTCAACTGTTCCGCTCCGGACATGCCGTCCCATGGTTCGCCCTTGTAAAGCAGGTGACCATCTTTCACGGAAAGCCCCGGGAGCGGCAGGTCTGCTTCTTTCAGAAGGTCAGCCCGGTCTGAACGGACAGATTCAATCTGTTCTGTAAGGCCTTCATACTCCTGCTGGAGGTTATTGGCTTCCAGCTCTGCTCCTTCTTTGGCAGCATTGGCCCGGATTTTCTCATTCATTACTTCCACGTTGCGAAGGTTTTCCTCCAGCTCTGCTGTGCTTTCATCCTGCAGGTCCTGAGCTGATTTTGCAGCCACTTCGGCATCCGCCCTGGCCTTGCGCAGGGTATCCTCTGCCGCCTTCAGCGCTTCCATGGCTGCCTTGTAATTGCTTTCAGCCCTCATGAAGCGCTCCTGCATCTCACTGGCATTTCTGCGTTTCCGGTCATTTTCTCCATTTCTGGCAAGGATATCCTGCTGTTCTTTCAGCAGGTCGGATATACTGACCGGTTCAGCCGGCATGTTAGGATAGAAAGGCATTTCTTCAGCGGCTTTCTTCTTCCTGTCTGCAATGCGGCCCACTTCCTGGCGCTGGTTGTAAAGCTGTTCTTCCTTGCGATCCAGTACTGTCAGTTTGTCTCCCACGCCGATGATCTGGAGCAGGGCCTTTGATTTCTCCGCCTCCGAAGCATGAAGGAAAGCCGGAAGGTTCAGCGCCAGCTTGCTGATGAATTCATCCAGCAGCCGCTGGCCCGACTTCTTTCCCGTAGGATCGATGACCTTCAGACTGCCATTGACGCCCTTCCTTTCCACGATGATGCCATTGGAAAGCACCACATGGAGATTCGGCGGAGTAAGGGCTCCTTCCCTTGTCGGATTCCCCGGGCGGAATTTCTCCCCGCCAAGAGCCCATGCAATAGCATCCAGCACGGAGGTCTTGCCTTGTCCGTTCTTCCCGCCGATGACTGTAAGCCCCGAAGCACTCGGTTCCAGCTTTACAGCCTTGATTCTTTTCAGGTTCTCTACCTGCAGTTCGTTGATTGTAATCATTTCAGTTTTCAAGCTCCTTCCCACTTATCCATTGGTTTCTGCCTTTCCGCCCTCTTCCGTCTTACTGCGAAACCTTCTTCCTGCTTCTTGAGAGCTTCCGCCTCGGCTTCAAGCTCCTTGATCCAGCAGGCAATGTTATCCACTTTCGCTTCCTTCTTCATCTTCAGCTGGTCAAGATAATCAGCGTCGAAGACTTCCCCTGTTTCTCCATTGACGTCTGCATTTTCGTCAACCTTGAAGCAGTTTTTGATGCCGTTAGCGATACGATAAAGCTGCATAATTTCCTCCTTTATTCTGTTTTTGATATAATATTGGTGGGAATAGTGGCTTATTTATCCCCATCAGCGTCGAGATCTGGACCATCTCGACGCTTTTCATTTGCTGGAAATCTTGCATTGAACCAGTTCCACACCCTGAACGCCATTTCCGCTTCTCCTGCCGTGAAACCTCCAAGCGAGGAGCTTGCAGGATAGTGTTCACTCTGGCTGAGTGAAACTCTTACAAGCCGTTCCAGGTATCTTCTTGTTCTTTCGATTTCTCTTTCTGTGTCTTTCACGATTACTCCGGATAATTGTCCAAAAACTTGCTGAGCGCTCTGTTGACCAGTTCGCTTGCGCTAATGTCAAGGAAATTCATGATTTTCTGCATCTTTCTGAGCTTCGTCTTATCGACGTACGCGCGAACCGGCTGCGAGCGCAGTTCGTCTTTCTCTATACGGTGCCGTCCCATTTACCCACCTTCTTCCAGTTCGAATGTCTGGCATGGTTGATAGGAACGCTCGATTTCCGCATCGTCCGGTACAGGTTTCTTTGTGTCCTTACCCCGGTATGCGACGCGGCATATGATCGCGCCATCTTTGAAAATCGACTCGATCCATCCATGCCGTATTTGTGGATTCCTGAATACGACCTTGCGGCCTGTCAGGTCTGTCTTATGAAACTCTTCTGGTGTCATACTTTGCTCCTTACATTGGGATGAAATCTGAATCGCTTGGGTATACCATGCAGATGAGTCCGTCTATCCAATCAAGGCACTTCTGTCCATCATGCATATCATATTCCATGCCTGCCAGTGCTCTGACTTCTTCACGAAAGTCTTTGTCTCTTCCCTCGGTGTAATATCTAACTAACTCATAGATACTCGTCCTCAGCATACAGATTTCTGCTTCGAGGTCTTTCCTTTCTGTGTCTGTCATTCTTCTTCCCTCTTCATCTTGATAACAAAGAATGCGAGCGAGTCCGCGGTTTCTTTCATGACTTCCTCGCTCTCTGTACATTCACAATGATCTTCTGCCCTGGCTGGAGGTCGGAGGCGTTCTCGATGTGATTGTCTTTCATCGTCTGCCAGACGAGTTTGTTCAAGTCATCTTCATCTGTTGCAATCTTTGCGCAGATGCTCCAGACTGTATCACCGTAGTCAGCTTCTGTCTCGTACCGGATCATTTCTGTCGTTGTCGATGCTTCCGAAACGATAGCAAAAGCGAAAGTTACCAGGCAGGCAGCTCCCAGAATCGCGGAGACAATTTTCATCTTGCTGTACTTGCGTTTCATCCCTGCGCCCTCCTCTTAAGAATTCTCATCACTCTCGTGCTTTCCATCCCGACACGGTTCTTGCACCGATTCCGGAGCCATTCGTGAAGAAGACCGGACTCGATGACATACTTGCTTCCAATCTTGAATACAGGGAACGTGTCATCTGTCTTTGCCCAGTCATAGATCTGGTCACGTCCGATTCCCGTCAGATTGGATGCTTCTTCGATAGAAAGTGTGTACTTTTGTGTAATAGGTACTTCCATTTTTATCTCTCCTGCCTCTTCCCATCCACAAACACATCGTCGCCGTCATAGCTCATCCTGTGCCATTTACCCTTGCCTTCCTTGAATGCGACTGGGTTCACGATGTGCAAATCATCGCTGATTTCATGACCGATGCAGATGATTGAATCGTCGAATGTGCGACTGCTTGACGCTTCTCTCTTTGCTTTCGTGAGTGCGTCCGGCGTTCCATCGTCCTGCACATACCACATCTTGCTAAGCGCATACCAGCCATTGTCTACTGTTTCTTCCATGTACCACATGTTCTTCACCTCCTTCAGCTCAAGAGCTCTTACATCTTTAGATTCTTTGCTATTAAAGATTTGAATATCTTCCATGTTGTTTCTCCTATTGCAAGTGTGATTATTAATCACCACACTTTGCAAAAAAAATGCGGTTTCTTTCCTCGGTCGTAAGCGCAAGGAGTTCCTGCAGTTTAACTATTTCAGTAGCTTTGAATTCGCTTTCGTTCCGTATTTTCTTGAAAAAAGCGGAGCGGGAAATTCCAATTTTTTCAGCTATAACGCCTTTCGGAAATCCACTCAGAGCGATCGCCGCCTCAAGCATTTTCGTATCTGTCATATTATCACCTCCATTCATTAGTGATTATTAATCACGTCTTGATTATAATCCCGCCGTTCTAAAAAATCAACATTTATTTTTAAATTTGTTCGTTTGTTGATTTTATAGAACATTACGCATAAAATAAATATAAAGGTTTCACAGTAAAGGAGTGTATAAAATGCCATTAGGAGAAAATATAAAGCAGGCACGAATCATGGCAAAAATGTCGCAGGAAGAGCTGGCTCAGAAACTAGGCTATAAGTCCCGCTCTACAATAGCCAAAATAGAAAGCGGCGAAAATGATTTAACGCAAAAGAAAGTTGCCGCCTTTGCTAAAGCGCTAAATGTTTCGATTGATTTCTTAATGGACGGAAATGGGAACGAAAACAATAGCCAAGGAGTTCGCATCCCGGTCCTTGGCACCATCGTCGCAGGGATCCCGATCACAGCTGTCGAGAACATTATTGATTATGAAGAAATCCCTCAGGAGATGGCAAAGACCGGCGAATACTTTGCGTTAGTCGTCAAAGGCTCCAGTATGGAACCGAAGATTTATGAAGGCGATGTCGTCATCGTGAAGAAACAAAGCACCGTAGATAATGGAGATATTGCTATCGTCCTTGTCAACGGAAACGAAGCCACCATCAAACAGATTCAGAGATCTCAAAGTGGAATCACCCTGGTAGGCTTTAACGTAGCCGTCTATCCTCCCCATATTTACACCAATGAAGAAATAGAGGACCTGCCGGTCAACGTTATTGGTAAGGCCGTAGAAGTGAGAAGGAAACTATAAAATCCGGACATGAAAAAAAGGACCGGCATCACGTGAATACCAGTCCTTCAAAGCCGAGAGGGCTTTTCTAAGAAATGCAGACGATCGGGCGCCTACTCTCGTCCTATAAAGAAATATTCTTTAGTGTGTACCCAGGGGGCCTGTCAACATGCACAGCGGCCTTAATTAAAGAGGATGTCGTAACATCCCATATCTAAACCCTCTGGCGGGTTTCGGCATACACTGTGCAAGAGCATGCTTCCAAGATACGTCTTTATTATATCTTATCTAAATATCACGGACAACAATTTAAAAAGCTCCCGGGACGTCTCCCAAGAGCCTTTCACGATATCGCAACGAACTAAGGCGATGCACTAAGAAATACATTCGTGTTTGCAGTGCAATGATATTGCGTATACATATGAAGTTGTCAGAATGAGAAACTTCCCAACTTTTTCACAAGGCTAATCACAACCTAAGAGGTAATGAGCGTAGTTGGAAAGAAAACGCTAGAAACAGGAATATAGACCTATATTATCGCCATCGTTCGTCATATATATTTTAGCATCTCTGATACTCGAATGAAAATGAAAAAGCTCCCAGATTTCACACTGAGAGTTTTCCAATCTGCCTATGCGGCAGTGATCTCTTCTTCAGCAGCAGTGTGACGAATTTCTTTTTTCTAAGCTGCCTATGCGGCAGTGACCCCTGCATCCCTACTGTATTTATTATAGCAATAGCACAAATTAAAATCAATCTCCATTCTTGATAATTATTATATAGAGGCTGATTATGCCTATATTATAGCATACAAGCCTCTTTGTTTATAAAAAGGAGGCTTTTTATTATGGCACTCAAAAAAAGAAATGATGGAAGATATAAGGTTACTTACTCATCACATGGGAAAAGACACTATTTCTATGGATCAACAAGAAACGAAGCTTTAGCAAAACGTGAAGCATTCATCCTGGAGCTTCAGAAGGCGCCAAATATTGACCGAGAAATCACGGTTTCAGAGTGGTTAGATGAATATCTCTTAGATGCAAAGAACCGCGTCGCCAGAGCTACGTATTTGAGCTATGAGAGCATTTCAAGGAATCACATCAGGCCCATTCTTGGAGACATCGTCCTGGCTAAACTTGAACCATTCATGATCCGAGACCTTTTGAACAAAAAGCAGGAAGACGGCTGCTCAGCAAGGATCATTGAATACATCTATGTCGTTTTGAAAGCAGCGCTCACACTGGCAGTCAATGACGGCGTATTGTATCGAAACCCTGCAGCAGGCATCAAGAAACCGAAAGTCACCAAAGAGCCATCTATCGCCTTGACACTTCCGCAGCTGAAGACTCTGCTTCATGTAATTGACGATCCGGAATACTTCCGCCTGATCTATCTTACCGCCAGTACAGGAATGAGACGCGAAGAAGTCCTTGCTCTTAGGATCAGCGACGTCAACACAAGGAGGCATACAGTCTCTATCAATCAGACAGTACACCACGACAACCGCCAGACATACATCACAAACACAACAAAAACAGACAGCTCCCAGAGGACCATCCTCTTGGATGACGAAACCTATGAACTCGTCAGAGAACAAATAAAAACTGTCCAAAAACGCAAGGCCAGCACCTTTGGGTATAAAGACTTCGACCTCCTCTTCCCGGGCCCCACAGGCCGTCCTATCTCACCCACACAAGCGTCCAAACGCCTCAAGACCTACGCCAAGAAAGCCAAACTCCCCTCCGGCTTTACTTTCCATGGACTGAGGCACACCCACGCCACATTATTGTTAGAAGCAGGAGCCAACGTAAAATCCATCCAGGTACGCCTGGGACACTCCTCCTTCAAGACCACCATGGACACCTATTCCCATGTTACAAGCAACATGGAAGAAGACGTATTAAAGAAAATCCCCAAGCTGATCTGAACCAAGAAATTAAAAATGTGGGGTCAGGATGGGGTCAAAAGTAACATGATTTTCTGGGGTCAGACTAAAAAAGTAAAATAAAATAGAGCCTGATTTCTCAGACTCTATCGTGTTTCATGGCGGAGAGAGGGGGATTCGAACCCCCGTGACGGTATTCGCCGTCAACATGATTTCCAATCATGCACCTTAAACCGCTCGGACACCTCTCCATGCTGCTTTTCCCTGACCTTTCGGCCAGCCTGTATGAGCCGTGGTTTTCGGCTTTTTGGGCTCGTCAGTAACAACTGACTTAATCATTATACACATCAAAGCAGCATGTGTCAACGGAAAATTTACATTTTTTCAAAAATTTCCTGAAGTCTTTCGTTTTCGTTTGTTTCACCAAGGGCAAGGACGAGGAGAAGGCGGGCTTTCCAGCCGGAGAGGTCTCCGCCCAGGATGATGCCGCTTTCTTTCATGGAGAGGGCGCTTCCTTCGTAGCTGTATTCCTGCATGACGCTTCCAGAGGGGACGCGGGTGGTGAGGACTACGGGGATGCCCTGCTTGCGGAGGGCAAGGATTTCTTTTCTGCAGAGGGGCGGTACGTTGCCGCAGCCCAGGCCGTCTATGACGACACCTTTGACGCCTGCTTTTCCTGCGCATTTGACGATTTCTCCATCCATACCGGACCATGCGGAGATGAGCCAGACGTTTGGTTCGATGGTTTCCGGATGAAGTCTTGCATGGGGCATAGGTCTTCTTCCATAAATGATTTCCTTGCCATAGACAGCACCAAGGGGTCCGTAGTTCAGATCGCGGAAGGTGTCCGGATTGGTCGTATGGGATTTTGTGACGTCTTTGGCTGCGTAAATGCGGTCCTGCAGGCAGACGAGGACGCCCATGCCTTTGGACATGTCGTCAGCAGCAGTGCGGACGGCGGAGAGGATATTTTCCGGGCCGTCAGCAGAGAGTTCGGAAGCTCCTCTCATGGCGCCTGTGACGCAGACTGGTTTTTCTGTTTTCAGGGACATGTCGAGGAAGAATGCGGTTTCTTCCAGGGTATCGGTCCCATGGGTGACGACGAAGCCGTCTGCTTTCCCCTCTTCAGATAGTTTGTCGATCAGATGAGAGAGGTCGAACATTTTCTCTGCGCTCATCCAGCCGCTCGGCACGTTGGAGAATTCGACGACGGAAACGTCTGCCCAGTCAGAAAGTCCGGGAACGGCAGCTGCCAGATCTTCTCCAGATACAGCAGGAACGAGGCCGCCGGTTTCCGGGTCTTTTTTCATGGCAATGGTGCCGCCGGTTGTAATGACGATGATATGTTTTTTCATGATTTCATCCTTTCAATCGTTATCGGTTTTTATTATTGTATCACCGCCATACAGAGTCATCGCATGAGAAAAGGAGCGGATTTCTCCGCTCCCTTCCTCTGGATCGTGTTGCAACCTGTGAGGGTTGATATATGGCTACTGTTTTTTCTTTCCGCCCAGATAGGCCGCCATGACATCCGGGTTGCTAGCCACTTCCTGCGCAGGCCCCTCCATGACGATTTTGCCCGTCTCCATGACGTAAGCGTAATCGGCAATCTGGAGCGCTTTGCGGGCGTTCTGCTCAACCAAAAGAACAGTAGTACCCATTTTGTTAATGTCTTTGATTACATCAAAGATCTGCTGTACGACCAAAGGCGCAAGGCCCATGGAGGGTTCATCAAGAAGCATGACTTCCGGTCTGGCCATCATGGCGCGGCCGATGGCGAGCATCTGCTGTTCGCCGCCGGAGAGTGTGCCTCCGAACTGGTTTTGTCTTTCAAAAAGTCTGGGGAAGCGTTCGAATACCTTAGAGAGGTCTTCGCTGATTCCCGCTTTGTCTTTTCTCTGGAAAGCGCCGAGCTCCAGATTTTCACGGACGGACATGTTCTGGAGGATCTGGCGTCCTTCCGGTACGAGCACGACGCCGCCTCTGACGATTTCGAAGGGCTTCTTGCCGACGATGGATTCGCCTTTGAAGAGGACGTCGCCTGCGACTGGCTTCATGACGCCCATGATCGTTTTCATGGTCGTGGACTTGCCGGCGCCGTTGGCACCGATGAGTGTGACGATTTTTCCTTCCGGTACGGAGAGGTTGACGCCTTTCAGCGCTTTAATGTTCCCGTAGGAAGATTCAATGTTTTTCAGTTCAAGCAGCATCAGTTGTCATCCTCCTTCCCGAGGTATGCTTCAATAACCTGCGGATTGTTCTGCACTTCATCCGGCACGCCTTCAGCGAGTTTCTTGCCGAAGTTGACGACCATGACGCGGTCGCACAGGCTCATGACGAGCTGCATGTCGTGTTCGATCAGGACGATCGTGATGCCGAACTTTTCGCGGATATTTCTGATCAGTTCTGTCAGGGCAGCTGTTTCGCTGTCGTTCATGCCGGCTGCCGGTTCATCGAGGAGGATGAGTTTCGGCTTTGTTGCCATGGCGCGGGCGATTTCCAGCTTTCTCTGCTTGCCGTATGGAAGCTCGGTAGCCAGGCGGTCCGCATCTTTATCCAGGCCGACAAAAGCAAGGAGTTTCATTGCTTCTTCGCAGGCTTCTTTTTCTTCCTTCTGCTGGGAAGCGGTATGGATGATGCTGGCCAGGAGGCCGGATTTCATGCGGTCATGGACACCGACCAGGATATTTTCCAGTACGGTCATACCGGTGAAAAGGCGGATGTTCTGGAATGTACGGGCAATGCCCAGGTTGATGATCTGGTAAGGCTTCTTCCCTTCAATGGACTGGCCGTTGAAGATGACGTCGCCTTCGGTGACCTGGTAGACGCCTGTGATCAGGTTGAAAATGGTGGTCTTGCCGGCGCCGTTTGGTCCGATGACGCCATAGATTTCTCCTTCATCGACATGGAAGGACATATTGGAAACGGCTGTCAGGCCGCCGAACTGTTTAACGACATCTTTCATTTCGAGCAGCATTAGTCATCTCCTCCTTCCACTTTGACTGGTTTTGCTTTTCTGGAAAATTTAGAGGAAATCCATTTCATAGCATCATAGGACAGGATGCCGTCCGGGCGGAAGCCCATCAGGACGACGAGCATGATGCCGTAGATCATGTCTCTGTATTCAGAAAGAGCACGGAGGGATTCCGGAACGATGGTAAGGATGGCAGCGCCCAGGACAGAGCCCCAGAGAACGTTGCTGCCGCCGAATACGGTGTAAAGAAGGATGTCGACGACTTTGTGCCAGTCGAAATCGGTCGGTGTGATGAAGAATGTGGCATGTGCATAGAGTGCGCCGGCTACGCCTGCGAAGAATGCACTGAAGAGGAATGCCATCATTTTGTAGTAAACGACATTGATGCCTGTCAGGGATGCTGCGTATTCATCCGCTTTGACAGCTGCCATCGCGCGGCCCACGCGGGAGTGTTCCAGTCTGTACCAGAAGGTGACGATGGCGATGACGATGAGGAGAAGGACGATGCACATCAGGAACTGGCCGCCTGTCTGGGAGTCCATTTCCAGAGCATCGAGAAGGCCCCAGTCGCTGGCATAGTCAGAAAGCGTGGATGCCATGGACGGAATGCCGGAGAAACCAAGCGCGCCGTGCGTGATGGTCAGGTTTAATGCGATAACGCGGACGACTTCGCCAAAGCCCAGTGTCGCGATGGCCAGGTACAAGCCGCGCAGGCGGATGGTCGGAAGGCCGATGATCATGGCTACGAAAGCTGCCATGAGGCCGCCGCAGAAGATGCCAAGAGGCATCGGGAAACCGTAATCAGCCGTCAGGATGGCTGAAGTGTAAGCGCCGAAGCTCATGAGACCTGCATTGCCCAGGGAAAGAATGCCTGTGCAGAGGGTCATGTAAATCGTCAATGCAAGTATAATGTTGATGCAGACGAAAGTGAAGACCTGCAGGAAATACCCGTTCAATAACTCTTCCATTACGGTCTGCCTCCTTTCCCCGCTTTGGAGAATAACCCTTCAGGACGAAGGAACAGAATCAGGATGATCATGCCGAATGCGACAGCGTCCCTGTAGGAGGATGCGCCGTATGCGACGGTGAATACTTCTGCAATGCCCAGAATGAAACCGCCGGCCATTGCGCCTTCTACGTTGCCGAGACCGCCCATGATGAGGACTGCCAGGCCCTTGAGGCCCATAGCCGTGCCCATTGTCGGTTCGATGGCGTTGAAGGAAAGTCCGATCAGCACGCCAGCGGCTGCGCCCAGTGCGGATGCCAGCATGACGGTGAAGGTGATGATGCGGCCTGTGTTTATGCCAAGCAGGCCTGCTGTTTCAGCGTTTTCAGAAGTCGCTCTGACTGCTTTGCCGACTTTTGTACGGTCAAGTAGCAGTGTCAGGAGAACCATCAGGACAACGGCCGTGCCGAGGCTGATGATCTGGATGCCTGAAATCTTGAAGAGGCCCATATCCATCAGGCTGTTGTCGAATGTGGCCGGGAAAGACCGCGTCTGCGGACCCCAGACCATGAGCGCCACGCTTTCAAGAAACGTGGATACGCCGATTGTACTGATTAAAGGCGCAAGATGGGTGACCTTGCGGCGGCGGAGAGGACGGAGAGCAAAGATTTCCAGTCCGTAGCCCAGTACGGCTCCGCCGATCATAGCACCGATAAGTGCAGGAAAAATTCCAAATCCTGCTTCTGTGACAAGAAGCAGTCCGATGTAAGCGCCCATCATGAAGATGCCGCCATGTGCCATGTTGACGATATTGAGTACGCCGAATACCAGCGTATAGCCGATGGCAATGACCGCATAGGCGCTTCCCAGCGTTAACCCGTTGACAAGCTGTTGAAAGAACACGATCTCTATCCCCTTTCTCAAATAGAAGGCAAGCCTTCTTCTCTTAACAGAACGAATGGTACAAAAAAGCCCCTGCTGCAATCTGGCGTCATTGCAACAGGGGCGAAAGGATTCGCGGTACCACCCTACATTATACTCAAGTGTTTTCATCCGTAACGTGGACAGACGCCTTCATCTACTTATTTCGGCAAAGGAGCTCACGGGTGATATTAAATCCTGGAATGCACCGGTTTGCACCATACACCGGCTCTCTGAGGCATGGACCACAATTTACTTTGTCCCATTCATCGCTTTTCATATGCCTGTAACGCCGGCCGCGTCGAAAGCTAATCTGTTCACTTTCGAGAACTCCCGGGTGAGCTCGCATTGTGATGTCTGCACCGGCTTTCACCATCCGCCGGTTCTCTGGAGCATATTATCAGAATGCTTATCCCGATCCTTGCCATTCGTTCTGTCGTTATTGTTGATATTATACCCTTGCCAAATGAAATGTCAATAGATTTCTTTCGAATTCTGAAAAATCATTTCAACAGAGCTGCCTTATCAATAAATCGTATCTTTTCGTACCGCTTTTCCTTTTCTATGATACAATACAATTATCAATCAGGAGGCAATCCGCATTCCGCCGTACTTTTTTTCAAAAAAGGAACCGACGGGCTCTTTCAAAGGGGGAATTTCTATGCTGCAGCAGATCTCCATCTTCACTGCCAACCAGAAAGGCGCGCTGAGCAAGATCACAGCCATTCTGGAAAAGAACAATATCAACATTTACACGATGTTGGCAACCGACAGCGCCGAATTCGGTATCGTACGCCTCATCACGGACGACGCTGAAAAATCAGAGAAAGCGCTGAAGGACGCAGGATACCAGTGCCGCCTCGACTGCATCATTGCCGTCGACATGGCATCGGACAAGCCTGGCACATTGAATCACATCCTCGCCGATCTCAATGATGCCAATGTCATGATCCGCTATCTCTACATTTCCTTTGACCGCCAGACCGGCACGCCGATCGCTGTCTTCAATACGAATGATTCCGAAACGGAGACATTCCTTCGCGGCAAGGGCTACAAACTGCTCGACACGCTGTAAGACATGCATTCAAAAGTCCGGCCGCTTTCGCAGTGCCGGATTTTTTTCAGGGCCCATGGTATATAGAAGCATACCATGTATCATATTTTTGCGTACTTGGAATCCATTTTCACTCTGACTATAATGAAAACAGGAAATGGAAATGAAAGGAGTCATGATGACAAAGGATATCGATGAGAACACGCTCGGCCTTTCGGAAAAGGAAAAAGCATTCCTGAAGGCCGAGGAAGAACGGATGGGCATGAAGCTCAAGGAGCTCGTGAGCCCTCCTGTTTACAATATGTGCTTCGCCTGCGGATCGGCGAATCCGATCGGGCTGCACCTTCATTTCTTTGCCATCCCTGACGGATGCATTTCCTTTTTCACGCCCAGAAGAGAACACCAGAGCTACAATGACCGCATGCACGGCGGGCTCATCATGACGCTGATGGATGAAGTCATGGGCAATTACTTATTTCTGACCGGCGGCGTCCCCGCTTATACCGGTAAGATGGAATCCCGTTTCCGCTCCCCTATCCTCATCGGAGAGACGGTCGAGATCCGCTGCCATGAAGAAAAGCGCAGGGGACAGCTCGTCATTATGACGGCCAAGATCATCAAGGAAGACGGCACGGAAGCTGCCGAGGCTGTATCCCACATGATGCTTGAACCGCCTTCGAAAGGATGATGCATAATGGCAAAGGAAGAAATTATTCAGAAGGTCAAGGAAACAATGGAAGCACCGAGCTGCTTTGCAGGATTAAAAGCAGTCTGCCAGGAATACCTGGAGGCTCAGGGAACTGGCAAGGAAAAGGAAGCTGCTGAAAAGCTCTCCGCTGCTTTGAAGGACTGCGTCCAGTCCATCGACACTGTCATTCCCTTCTTCAAATCCGAAGCTGGCGTGAAGTACTTCGGCAAGGAAACTGCCGCAGCTCTTGCAAAGGCTGCTGATGAAGCCAAGGAAAAGGGCTCGAAGTACTGCATCTGCCCGGCGTGCACTGCCGGCGGATACCTGCTCGACCATATCCATGAACTGTAATCCATTGAAAAATGCATTGAAAAGAGGCTGTGAATCCGGTGATCCGGTTCACAGCCTCTTTTTATGCCCTCGCCGCAAGGGCCTTACCTGCTGTTATCCGAAAGGGTTGCGGCGAATACACTTCCATATCTTTCCGTCTCTTCGTAAGCCCTTTCGCTTGGAGTAAACACTTCCCTTTTCTCTTCCTTCAGACTGTACTTCTTCAGGAAATCCTGCATGCTGACGGGCTTTGAATAATAGAAGCCCTGGAAATAATCACAGCCCATCCTTTTCAGACCGTCAACCATCTCCTTCGTCTCGACGCCTTCCGCCACGACCTTGAATCCCATGCGGTGCATGCTCTGGATCAGGTTTGGCAGGTACGAATCCGGATGCGCGAAGTGGCCGCGTACGAGGGACACGTCGATTTTGATTTCTTCAAAAGGAATGTCCTTCATGCGGGACGCGTTCGAAAATCCCGTACCATAATCATCGAGAGCAAGATCAAATCCCATATTTTTCAGAAGGCCCACCTGCTTGAATCCGGCGGAATTCAAGGCGCCCTGTTCCGTGAGTTCGAGGCGGACTGTCGATACCGGCACGCCGTAGTTTTCACGGATGTCATTCAGGCGTTCTGCCAGACAACGGCGCAGACACTGCACTGGCCCACATTGACGTGCACCCACTTCATGCCGCATGCTTCGAGGCCGCCGTCACGGATGAATTCGCATACCTTGGCGAAAACCTGCTCGCCCAGGATGCTGACCGCACCCGTTGCGGAAGCCATATCGATGAACTCGGCAGGTCCCACGATGGACCCGTCCTTGTCCTTCATGCGCACAAGTGCTTCAGCGCCTTCCACACGACCGGAGGACGCTTCCACAAGCGGCTGCAGGAACACTTCCAGAGAATTTCCCGCAAGAGATTCTTCAAGAAGTCCGCGTACATGAAACTGGCGTTTCACGCGTTCCTGGTACCCTTTGTCAATGATGACGTCTTCATGCTTCGGAGAATCGGCTGTTTCAAAAGCGATGCCGATGCACTGCTTCAGCTCATCCACGCTGCTGAAGACAAGCGTATCATCCAGAATGCAGCAGTTGATGTCGAAGTAAGCGATCTTGCCATCCCTTCCCCAGGGCTTTCTGAATCGCTCATGCACCTTGCTGACTTCCGCTTCCAGATCCATGGGCAGCGTCGAAACGATGAAGAAACGGCCGCCTCCCATGTAGAAGAGGTACTGCTTTGAAAACTCCTGCCTGAGATACTTCCCGAAATATCCCAGGAAACCGTCTACGAATGCACCGCCGTAGGCCATGCGGCATTCATCATAATCACGAATGACGAAGCCGAATCCTTCGAAGTCGTTCTTCTCCAGAAGCTGCCTCATGATCATGCGGAAAGCTTCTCTCGTCATAAGTTCCGTCTTATGGTCGAGGAAGAGGTCCGGATTTCTGACCGTCAGGTAAATGACTGCGATGCCCATCGTGAAGCTGAAGGACAGAAACAGTTCCTGCCAGTAATATCCTTCCAGAAGGATACCGGCCATGATGAATGCGCCTGCAGTGAGGATTCCTTCCACCTGTCCCTCATTGTCCTCCGTACGGAAAACAAGCGCCGTAGCAAGGCAGAGCACCAGATAGAAAATAAGGAATCCATAGAAAAGAGGATACAAGCTTCCTTGATGGATACCTGTCTCAGGATCGACACTGATCATCGAGCCGAAGAACTGGGACACAAAGATCACAAGCGCCATCGGCAGAACAGGGACCGCGGCAAGCCTCATCCACTTCGGATTGATGCGGTCGCCTGCATGAAGTGTTTCCATCACATAGCGGAAACCATTATAAGCCGCCAGAAGAACGAAGAGATGGTAACCCACGTTCAAGCCATATATGACCGGAACCGGAGTCGTTTCCCATCCTGCACACGCGGCTGCCGAAAGAATACCTGCAATCATTGCTGCCAGATTGAAGTACATCAGGTTCGTGAAGTACATGGTGTCTTTCAGTGGAAGCTTTCTCTTCCGCATGTAATAAACCAGGAACAAAACCTGGACCGGAATAGCAGCCAGATAGAAGTCCATATCGTAGCTGCCACGAAGGAAATCGATCATAATAAAGTCCCCTTTATATAAATACGAAGAATCATGCGGATCCATCGTCAAGATTTAAAGCGGGATGCCCGTACTTCTAAATATATGCTTGTTTCTATATCCAATTTTACTACTTTCCCCAGTACTTATCCATGATTATTATAATTGTTTGCTTTTATGTGATAAGCTTTACCCATTATATATTTATATAGCGGAAATATTTCGAAATGGAGAATTTACACGCAAAAGGGGCCGTGGCAAAATGATTGCACATTTTGTCACAGCCCCTTTTTTATTACGTATTATATTATTCCCATTCGATGGTGCTCGGCGGCTTGGAGGTGACGTCGTAAACGACGCGGTTGACTCCTGCCACTTCGTTGCAGATTCTTCTGGACATTTCGTCGAGGACTTCCCACGGGAAGCGGAAGTAATCAGCAGTCATGCCATCAGAGCTTGTTACAGCGCGGATGCCTACGGTGTAGTCATAGGTTCTTTCGTCGCCCTGTACGCCTACGGAGCGGATAGCTGCCGGCAGTACAGCGAAGGACTGCCAGATATCATTGTAGAGGCCATGCTGTTTGATGACGTCTCTGACGATGAAATCAGCTCTGCGGAGGATGTCGAGTCTTTCCGGGGTGATTTCGCCGATGATGCGGATAGCAAGACCTGGTCCCGGGAACGGCTGGCGGTTGATGACTTCTTCAGGAAGTCCGAGTTCGCGGCCGAGCTGGCGGACTTCATCCTTGAAGAGTTCGCGCAGCGGTTCGATGAGTTCGAACTTCATGTCCTTCGGAAGGCCGCCTACGTTGTGGTGGGATTTGATGGTCGCAGCGGTGGCTGTGCCGGATTCCACGACGTCAGGATAGAGTGTGCCCTGGACGAGGAATTTCACGTCATCAAGCTTATTGGCTTCTTCCTGGAAGGTATGAATGAATTCAGCGCCGATGGTCTTTCTCTTCTTTTCAGGTTCTGTTACGCCTGCAAGAAGGTCCATGAAATGCTTGGATGCATCGATGTGGACGAGTTTCATGTTGAATTTGTTTGTGAAGGTGTCGACGACCTGTTCAGCTTCGCCAAGACGGAGGAAACCGTGATCGACGAAAACGCAGGTCAGCTGATCGCCGATAGCCTTGTGGACAAGGACAGCGGCAACGGAGGAATCAACGCCGCCGGACAGTGCGCAGATGACGTTGTGATTTCCTACTTTTTCACGGATGCTTTCTACAGCAATATTGATGTAGTTGCCCATGGACCATCCGCCTTCACATTCGCAGATCTTGAAGAGGAAGTTCTTCAGCATGGTGGTGCCTTCCGGAGTATGAACAACTTCCGGATGGAACTGTACGCCGAAGAAGCGTCTTGCTTCATCTGCCATAGCTGCGGTCGGTGTCAGGGCTGTATGACCGGTCAGGCCAAAGCCTGCAGGCATGTCTGTAACGGAGTCGCCGTGGCTCATCCATACGGCTGTCTTTTCAGAAACGCCTTCAAAGAGTGCGGAGCTGCCGTCACGGAAGAATTCAGTATGGCCGTATTCATGCGCTTCTGGCTTTACGACTTCGCCGCCCAGGGTCTTTGCCATGAGCTGCATGCCGTAGCAGATGCCTAAAATCGGCACGCCTGCCTTGAAAACGTCCGGATCAATCTGCGGTGCATTTTCCGCATTGACGCTGGACGGGCCGCCGGAGAAAATAATCCCTTTCAGGTTGGGGACCAGAATCTCACTGGCTGGCTTGTTGTACGGCAGGATTTCGCAGTATACGCCGCATTCGCGCACACGGCGCGCAATGAGCTGGGCATACTGTCCGCCGAAGTCAATAATGATGACTATTTCCTGATGCTTCATCTGTTTCCTCCTATGGGAACCTAATCGGTCAAAAGATACAATTCGTATCGTTTATTATATCACATCCGGGAAGCAGATTCACCGCTTCCCGGATGTTAAAAGAATTATTCGTGTTCAAAAAGAGGGAGTTTTTCAAGGAAAATGATGTCGTCTCTCTTTGCTGCATTTCCTTCTGCAAGGATGGCAGCTTCGCCAATGACATGAGCGCCTGCTTTTTCAGCAAGGGCCTTCATGGCTTTCATGGATCCGCCTGTGCTGATGACATCATCAAGAAGGAGGACGTTTTTGCCGTGGAGCATTTCCACATCCGTGTCCATGAGGTAAAGGCGCTGCTTGCCCTTCGTCGTGATGGATTCATCTTCCACCCAGATCGGGTTCTGCATATACGCTTTGACAGACTTTCTTGCAACGATGTAGCGCTTCATGCCAAGGACACGCGCCAGTTCAGCTGCAAGGGGAATGCCCTTCGTTTCAGCGGTCATTATGATATCTGTGTCTTTCGGAACCCTGGCAGCTAGTTCTTCGGATGCCCTGGTAACGATCTCCGTATCCCCGAGGATAACGAAGCCTGCAATCGACAATGTGTCGCTGACTGGAAGGATTGGAAGCTGTCTTGTGCAGCCTGCCACATGTAATTCATAGTAGTTCTTTGCCATGATACTCCTCTTTCTTATCGATTATCGTTCGCCCTTCTCTTAATTCCCATTCGGGGAAGGTGGAGCGGGTGTGATGTCCACCTGTACAGGCGGTGTCTTGACGATTTCGACTTTCGGCGCTTCGGTGATGGTCACCTTGACGTCGGAAATATCGTCTTGTTTCTTTGCTGCATCTGGATTTTCCGAAGGCTTTTCGTTCTTTCCAGCACTGCCTTCCTTCTTTGAAGGTCCCTTAGAGGAATCTTCTGCAGCAGGCGTATTCTTTTGGGAAACGTCAGTGGAAGATGATTTTACGACTTCTCCCTTTCGCTTGACGCCGCCGTCAGCGGCAGGAAGCTTTGCATCATCAGAAGGTGCTGTTTTCCCCAGCGCCTCCTTCTTGGATGCCATGATTTTAGAAATCTGTGATGTAAGGACGCTCCTTCTTGCATCGTCGCCCATTTCTTCACGGACAAACATGACGGCAAGCGCAGCAGGATCGTCGAAATTTTTGGAAACTTCGCTCCATTTCCCATCCGTTCTCTGTGCCCATACCCTGCCATCTACGTCAAAACGGACATGAACCCATGCCTCCCCTGTTTCCTTATTGGAGACAAGATTCATGAGCTTGACCCTGGCTGCAAGGCCGTCCTCGAAGACATCCTCGATCGTCACGGTGGACAGATCCAGGAAAAGTCCCGTGGTGCCGTCATTGTAAATGCCGCCTGTATTCTGGATCATGGGATAGTTCTTATCCCCGTTCAGGTAGTAAGGGTCGCTCGCAGCTGCCTCGGAAAAACTGCACACGGCCAGGCAGAAGCCCAGCGTCATCAGGCAAGTCCTGAATTTTCTCATAGGTATCCTCCTCTGGCAGAGATATCCGTTTCACCTCTGCTATTGTACTATAAACAGGCAAGAATTAGTACCTTTTATGGCATGGAAAAAGCAGCGGTCCTGCCGCTGCTTTCCTATTACTGACTAAGCGCCGAGTTCATCAAGGAGTTCTTCGGATGCTTCCAGAGCCTCGCGGATTTCCGGACGAAGGTCTGCGCCGTCTGTCAGGAAACGGACTTCCGAGAGTGCGCGGATCAGGCGGGCAATCTGTGCAGTACGGCCGATCAGGATCTTCTGAGCAGGTGTGTACTTCTTCCAGTCATTGCCGGAAGTAGACTGGATGCGGCGGATATCTTCAATACCGTCTTCAAAGTAATCGGAGAGGTCAAGAAGCGCATCTTCTGCCTGACGGGCTTCGCGGCGGATTTCCTGCATGCGGGTGCAGAGTCTCTTCACTTCCTGCTGGAATGCCTGCAGACGGATGCCCATTTCACGAAGGGCTGCCGTATCATGCTTTTCAGCGGCTGCAATGTCAAGGCCTTTGATCTGCGGAACGATGGCGAAGGTATCGAGGACGCCTGCGCCGAAGCCTACAGCGTCCATAGCACCGGTCAGAGTGACGACGCTCATAGCCTTGGCAGACAGGTTTTCCAGTTCCTTCCAGTTCTTTCTTTCCTTATTGAAATGATCAAGTCCGGTCAGATTTTCGCAGTCATGGAAATCTACATTCTCGAGCTGGGAGAACAGGTTCGTGAATTTCTTCATGTCGCCGGACATCAGTGTGATCCTGACGCGGTCGAGTTCCCCGAGTTCATCCTGAGCGCGCACCTTAGCTCTGTTGATTCTTTTCGTAGCTCTGCGTCTGGCTCTTTCGACTTCGCCATTGATGCTCTCTGGTTTTGCCGAAGAAGAATTTCCGCTGACGGCGGAGGAAATCATGCGCAGAATAAATGAAATAGACATAACTTGGCCCCCTTCGAAATATGATGTTCTGGTATCGTTTCACTTCTATAAATTATAACATATTTCTAAGGAATCATACAGTTCGAATCATATCGTTATATACTTTTTACAATTAAAAAACGCCAACCTAGGTTGACGTTTTATTGTGGCGGAGCGAGGGAGATTCGAACTCCCGCACCGGAAACCGGTCTAACGATTTAGCAAACCGTCCTCTTCAGCCACTTGAGTATCGCTCCATATAACTGACTTTAAATACTTTACACTATATGAGGCGATATTGTCAAGTGAAAATTAACCGGTTCTAATAAGACAGATGCTATTCCATCATTTTTGTTCTTCATTCCGCTAAGGAACCACGCTGATGTAAAGAGAAAGATATCCTTATTTCGAGTATTTTTCAGCAGCTTCCCTGACCCATTCAAAGCGCACGGGGTCGATATCCTTGGGGACGGTGCAATCAGCGCCTAAGATGACGCCCTTCGTTCCCGCCTTGTCCAGGATCTTCTTCGTTTCTGCTTCGACCTCTTCCCTGCTTCCGCTGTAGAGGACGCCCTCAGGATTGTTGTCGAATCCTCCGATCACGCAGCGGTGATCAAAGATTTCCTCTCCCTTTTCAAGCGGCACGCCTTCAAAAGCGACAGCCCAGTTGACGGCCTTGAACGGATAGTCCTTATACCATGTCAGATCATTGTGGCATCCCATGTAGCCGCAGATATGAAGAAGGTTGTAATCAGATGATTCATTGGCCGCTTCGAGGACCGCCTTCTCGGAAGGCGTGATGAATTCGCGGTACTTTTCCTTCGTCATGTCCGGATGCGGGATATTCTGTACGGAAAGGTAGATGCTGTCTGCATGGCCTTCTGTGATGACAGCGCGGGCCAGTGTTGCGATATCTTCCGTCAGTACGGCCATGACTTCCTTCAGGGCTTCCGGATCTTCCTTCATGAAACGGGTGATGACTGTCTTCGCATCGCTTCCTGTCTGCTGGAATTCAATGCATCTTGTCGGCGCGAAAAGATTGTAGAAAACCATGACGTCTTTCCCGTACCGCTCTGTCAGGATGCCGCAGAGCTCTACCTGCTTCTGGACCCATTCCGAATCCCTGCCAAGCGGTCTGATGCCGGCAGCATCCCTGATCGATTTCAGGTCATGAAGCTGCTGGTGCGGATAGAGGAAAAATCCATCCGTCATGACTTTCATGAAATCCGGATGCCATGACTGGTAAAACGATTCATGGCCCGCCAGATTGTCCTTCCATGCCGAAGGATCGGCCAGTGCGTCTGCGTGTCTCTGATCTGCCAGGAAATGATGCCAGAAACCTACCGGCACGCGGTCTGCCGGTCTGCAGTCAAGAGCTGCCTTTACGAGTTCTCTCTTAGTCTGTGCCATATGAAACTCCTTTCAAAAACAGGAAACATCCTTCCCGGCTGCTTCCATTCCTGCCGTATTTCAGCTTCTCTCTATATTACGCCGCGGCGCGTCCTGCCGCAAATGAAATATGGCATCGGAGAAGATTTCCATAATAAAAGAGGCCGCAGTAATGATTACATCTCTGCAGCCCCTTTATGATTATTGATTATTCAATTCCGTTCATTTTCTTGATATCTGCCAGAAGGTCTTCGGCGGATTCCATGGATTCCTTTTCCCTTTCAGGATTTTCGGTGAATTCCATGTCGATGGCCATGCCTTCATGCATATCGTCGAACCAGGCAGCAGGAATATGGATTTCCTCTTCGTCGTCTGTCAGGAGAACGGCAACTTTCCCTTCAATGCGGTCTACAATGGCTTCTTTTTTCATGTTAGTGCTCCTTTGCAATCTGGTACGTGCTTCCGTCCGTCGTGAGTGTGACAGTGCCGTCGCGGTCCGTGCGGAAAATGTGGATGCCTGCATTTTCAAGCTTCGTCATCGTTTCCTTGTGCGGATGGCCGTAATCATTGCCCTGTCCGCAGGAAATGAATGCTTCCTTGGGAGCGACTGCTTTCAGGAAGGAAGGCGTCGTGCCTGTGCGGCTGCCGTGATGGCCGACCTTGAGGACATCACTCTTCAGACCAAAGCCGCTCTTGAGGATGGCAGACTCTTCTTCCTTCTCTGCGTCCCCTGTAAAGAGCATGGAGAAATCTCCGTATGTCAGCTTTCCTGCGATGGAATTATTATTGAGATCCGGGCGGCCCTTCTGGTCCGTGATTTCACTGACCGGTCCTGCTACGTGGAAATCAACGCCGTCAAAGAGAGCAATCGTTTCGCCGGCCTTCGGAATATGGAACGGGATGTTCTTTGTCTTGATATTCTTCAGGTAAGTCTTGTACGTATTCGTATTTGTCGGAACGCCGTCGTCATAAATGTTGTCGACTTTGATATTGTCGAAGACAGCCTTCATGCCGCCCATGTGATCGGCATGCGGATGCGTGATGATGACATTGGATAATTCCTTGACGCCGTATTCATGAAGGTACTTCACGAGTGCCTCTCTGTGTTCGACATCGCCTGTATCGATCATGGCAAACTTGCCGTCCTTTTCAAGAAGGAAAGCATCGCCCTGCCCGATATCGAGCATGCGGATAATGAGCTTGTCTCCCGGTTTGGCCGGCGTCTTTGCAGCGCCTGCTGCCGGCGCTTTCGCTGAGCTTGATGATGCGCCGCTTCCCCCGCAGCCTGCCAGTGCAAAGCCTGTGACAGCTGCCAGAAGGATGATCATGAATGCTTTTGCTAACTTTTTGAATAAATGCATAAAATCCCCCAGTCTTTAATACCCCCAACTACTATTCATCCATTTCAGTGATCTGCGCCCTTGCCTTTGGAAGGAGGCGTGCCAGATCGGTCACACGGTAACCCACCGCCGTCGTTTCTGCCGCCAGATCTCCGGCAAGGCCGTGAAGATAGACGCCGACCGCTGCCGAGGAAGACGGGCTCATGCCCTGCGCCGCCATCGCGCCGATGACACCTGTCAGCGTATCTCCCATGCCGCCTGTCGCCATGCCTGGATTTCCCGTCGTATTGACGTAGGAGCGGCCGTCAGGAAGGCCGATGACCGTAGGCGCGCCCTTAAGGACAAGGACGAGACGGTTCTTCTTCGAGAAATCGGACGCAGCATCAATCCTCTTCTCCTCGATTTCGGAAGCAGAAAGGCCTGTCAGCCTTGCGAACTCTCCCACATGAGGCGTCAGGATCAACCGGCCCGGGCAGGACTTGAAATCGATCTTCGCCTCGGCGGCCGCGTAGAGCCCGTCCGCATCAAGGATGATCGTCTTCTCAAAGTTTTCGACCATTTTCTTCACGAACTTCATCGTTTCCTCATCCCTGCCGATGCCGGGCCCGATGGCGATGACGTCATACGCCTTGGCCTTCTCAAGGGCAGCTTCCGCCATGTCTTCCGTGAAGTGCGGACCGTTTCCGATGGAGGAAACCATGATTTCAGGGAACTTTCCTGCCATGATGGGTGCAGCATCGCCTGTCGTGATGATGGCTGTCTTGCCGGCCCCTGCATAGAGGGCGCCCTGCCCCGCAAGGAGGGCTGCGCCTTCCATACCGGACGACCCTGCAAAAATGCCAAGGAATCCGTTTTTTCCTTTATGGGAAATCTGATTCCTTACAGGAAGAAGAGGCGCGATGTCTTCCCTGAAAAGAAGGCGGACAGGGAAATCCTCGGATGCTTCCTCAGGAATGCCAATCGGCGAAAAGAGAAGACGGCCCGTATGCTCGCTTCCCGGATAAAGGACATGCCCGCGCTTCACCGAACCCAGAGCGACGGTGAAATCCGCATTGACAGCCGTCCCTGCCGGTCTTCCCGTATCCGTCACAAGGCCGCTTGGAATGTCGGTCGAAACGACGAGCGCATCCGTGTCATTGATGATATCGATGAGCGCTGCCTTCTCGCCCTTCACTTTGCTTGCAAGGCCCGTTCCAATCAAAGAATCGATGATGATATCCGCATCATAGAGGTAGGGAACCGCTTCTTCTGCTTCCATCACCTCAATGACAGGAATCCCCATCTTCTCAGCCGTCTTCCGGTACATCTTTGCCGACTCTCCCATGTGGGACGGATCCCCCATGAGGATGACCAGGACCCTGGCGCCTGCGCCTCTTGCATAGCGGGCGCTGACAAATCCATCCCCGCCATTATTGCCCGTGCCGCAGACAATGACAGTGAATGCGCCTTCCCAGTCCGTAAACTCTCTCATGCGGCTGACGACAGCGCGTCCTGCATTTTCCATCAGGACAGCTTCCGGCAGTCCGTACTCTGTCATAGCGATCTTGTCCAGCAGCCTGGACTCCGCCGTACTTGTCAGAATCATGATTTGCCTCCTGCCATCACGACCACCGCGATGGACATATGATCTTCATGCGAAATGGAAATCGACATTTCCGTGACGCCAAGCTCCCTGGCCCGCTTTTCAAACGTGCCCTTCAGATGAAGCTCCGGTGCTCCCCACTTGGACCATGTGACATAGGCATCCTGCCAGGCCGATCCGAAGATGCCGATTCCCAGCGCTTTGCCGGCCGCTTCCCTGGCTCCCCAGAGAGCCGCATAGGACTCAGCCCGCTTCTTTCCTTTCTTTTCGCAATGGGCAATTTCATCCGGCGTGAAAATTTTCTCTGCCCTGGCAGGAAATTTCTCCAGAATCCGTTCCCAGCGTTCTATCTTGACGAGATCTACTCCGACGAATAGCATAAGGTCTCCTTCCGAACCGGAACCTCCGGCTCTTACATTTCTATTGTACAAAAAGACATACTTCGATTCAAACAAAATTCTCCTGTTCGCCCTGACTTTTCCCGTCTTTTCCGCAAAACATCGTACCTTTTGAATTTTCAGAAAATTTCTTGCCTTGATTGATGAAATATGATAGAATGTCATGGTATGAATAATGCAGACGGGAGGTGAAATCATTGCCACAGATTAAATCCAATATGAAAAGCATGAGACAGGACGCTGCAAAGAAGGCTGCAAATTCTGCTATTAAATCCAGAATCCACAGCTCCGTTAAGAAAGCTGTCGCTGCTGCTGCTACGGAAAACCAGGACGAAGCTATCCGTGCTGCTGTAAGCGTTATCGATAGCGCTGCTCAGAAAGGCGTCATTCACAAGAATGCCGCAGCTCGTAAGAAATCCCGTCTGAACGCGAATGTACAGGCTGCTGTTGCTAAAATCCAGGCTGAAAAAGCTAAATTAGCTGAAGAAGAAGCTAAGGAAGAAGCAAAGGAAGCTTACAAAGAAGCAATGGAAGAAAAGGCTTAATTCTTTTCCGAAGAAAAACCGTAGTGATGGCGCTGCGGTTTTTTTATTGCCTGAAATTGATACTGTTCACGAAATAAGGACTGTAACAAAATGATTGCACATTTTATCATAGTCCCTTTACAATTGCTTTTATGATTCAGAATCGTCAGCTGCTTCGCTCTGTCTCCAGATCATGAATGTCGAGATGCCGGTCCAGATGAGTGCCAGTGCTACGCAGTACATGAAGATGATGCTTGCTGCATCCGGTCTCAAAACAAGGGCTGCGCCGATCAGGATTTCAATGATGGCTACAGGCATGTAAAGCGAAGAGTGCTTCATTTCCTTTTCTTTCTTCTTCCGGAGTACGATCATCAGGATGCCGCGGAGCAGGATGTAGATGGCAAACATAAGCGGAAGCATGTAGGCAACCAGCGTGAATACCATGCTGACAAGCATCCAGATGCCGAATACTACGTCGAGCAGGGCAATAAGCAGATGCCAGAAGGAACGGTAGCCCGGATCAATCTGGAAAAAGCGGATTATCTGGAGCGCGCCGCCCAGGACGAGTACGAATCCGATATACCAACCAACGATCAGAAGCGAGATCTCCGGCTGCAGGATGCAGAATATGCCTGCGCCAATGAAGAGCAGACTCCCGAGTATCAATACAATTGAACTTAGCATGATCATCGCCTTCTTCTTTCCGAAACCATTTCTTTATCTATCTATATTATAGGACTTTATCGAGGGCGTTTCCATAGAAAAGAACAAAAAAATAAAGCCTCCATAAATAATCTATAAATTACGGGAGGCTTTATTTTTTATTGATCAGGTTAATTTCAGCATGCTTTCAAGGTCCGTCGGATGGAAGAACGGTGTTTCGGGCTTTTCTGCCAGAGCTCTTGTGACATAGGCAAGAGCGGCGGCAACGCCTGTGACGAGGCCGTCTTCTGCAATGTCGAATTTCGGTGTGTGGTGCGGGCTTCCGCTTCCGACTTCCGGATCATTGATGCCGGTGAAGAAGAAGACGCCCGGATATGTCGATTCCGTAATGGAGAAGGTTTCCGTGGCCATCCACATCGGGCAGTCCGGATCAAGCGCATCGCTTCCAAGGGCTTCAGTGACAGATTTTCTGGCAAGATCGACGCATTCCTTCGTATTGACGGTAACCGGGAAGTACTGGTCTTCGACGATTTCTGCCGTCAGGCCGTGGAGCTCGGCAATGCCTTTCGTCACTTTGAGGAAGGTATCGCGGAAAGCAAGGCCGTCGTCATTCTTTGTGCAGCGGGCGGTGCCTGCAAACATCAATTCATCCGGAATGATATTCGGTTCATGGCCTGCCTGCACGCATCCGAAGGAGTATGTCAGGCTGTCGGACGGATCGACGGCACGCATGCGGTAGGAACGAAGTTCGCTCGCAATGGAAATGAAGCATTCGATCGGGCTTTGTGCCATGTCCGGACGGGATCCGTGGCCGCTCTTCCCGTGAAGCTTCACGCGGAAGAAGTAAGCTCCGGCCAGTGCACTTCCGTAAAGGATGCCGACCTTTCCTGCCGGAAGATTCCACATGACATGGGTGCCGAAGCAGGTATCGATATGGATTTTGTTATCGCGGAGGTAGCGGAGAAGCGGCGCAATGCCTCTTTCCCCCATTTCCTCAGCCTCTTCGAACATGAAGACGATCTTTCCTTCCCATTCATCCTTGTGCTGGGCAAGGATTTTGGCTTCGGTAAGGAGCATCGCCATATGGCCGTCATGGCCGCAGGCATGCATGATGCCTTCATTTTCTGAAATGCAGACTCTTTCCTTTGCCATATTGACGGGGTCTTCCTTGATGGGAAGCGCATCAATGTCTGCTCTCATGAGCATCGTCCAACCCGGTTTCCCGCTGTCCAGGAAGCCGAATACGCCGCCGTGCGGCACTCTGACTGTTTCTATGCCATACTTGTGCAGGAATTCCTCGATGGTATCCATCGTCTTGAATTCTTTCTGCGATAATTCCGGATTTTCATGGAAATGACGGCGAAGGCTGACTACCGTCTCTTTTTCCTGCCATGCTAATGTTTTTACATCCAAAAGAAATCCCTCCTTAGGGCCAGGCCCTTCTTCTATGGGGCAGCGCCCCTCCTACCTTCTTCTCCATAAATGGAGACAGGAAAGCGAAAATGCGGCAACGACGATGGCCGTTGCGCAAAGTGTCAGAAAATCATAATTTTCATGCAGCCGATACAGGCTGAAGAGAGCCAGAAGGCCCAGAAGCAGTAATTTGAACATATGACCATCTCATTTCTTTTTCGGCTAATATACACTATCATAGCACGCTGATGAAGTGATGAAAATAAAAAGGTCAAAATGAATCGTTTTCAATGACCATTGACGAATCTTCCAGTCATATGCTAAAATAACTCTTGTTGATATGCCGGAGTGGCGGAATGGCAGACGCACCAGACTCAAAATCTGGCGATGGCAACATCGTGCGGGTTCAAGTCCCGCCTCCGGCACCACAGAGAAGATCCCAATGCGGGATCTTTTTTATTGCCTTCCCAGCTTCTATTACCGCTGAAAATGAAAAAGAGGATGCAGAGCCTTCCAGCCCGCATCCTCTTTCTGCTTTTCTTACTTTTCGATGCCGACGAACTTGTAGTCCTTGTCTTCGACGGCCTTCTGGATATCAGCGTCTGCGACTGCCTTGCTCACGGAGAGGACGGCAGTACCCTTTTCGTGGGATACCTCAGCGCTGTCTACACCGTCCAATGCTTCGAGAGCTTTCTTGACGGTGGCTTCGCAATGATTGCACATCATGCCTTCAATCTTAACTGTTTCTTTCATCTTGTTTTCCTCCTTTGGGAATTCTATTCCCTGATATTCATAATCCGCTTTGGAAATGACATCTTTCATCTCTTCCTCTACGGGTTGTGAGCTGTAAGTAATGGCCACACGCCCGGTCGTATGATCGGCACTGGCGCTTTCGATGAACGGCAGAGATTCGAGTGCTTTCTTCACATGCTTCTCGCAGTTTTCGCACATCATCCCGCCTACGAGGACTGTCGCCTTTCCTTCAGTGGAAGGTTCGTCTTTCAATGTATATCCTGCTTTGGAAATGGCATCTTCCATCGCTTTTCTGTCCGGCTCCCCGTCGGAGGTAATATCTACCGTGCCTTTCACATGATCGGCCTTTGCGCTTTCTATAAACGGCAGCGCTTCTAAAGCTTCCTTCACATGACGTTCACAGTTTTCGCACATCATGCCTTCGACATGGAGCACTTCCTTCTTGAGATTATCTTTGGAAGGAGCGCTTGCTGTTTTCGGTGCTTCTTTCTTAAAAACAGGAGCTTCCTTTACAGGAGCATTTCCCTTCGTAGCTTCCCCGCTCTCTTCCCCATCCTTCATCTTGAAGAAATTCAGACGGAGCGCGTTCATACAGACAGTGAAGCTTGAAAGGGACATGGCAGCCGCGCCCCACATCGGGCTCATGTGGATACCTGGGTAAAGGCCGGCTGCAACCGGAATCAGGATGACGTTGTAGGCAAATGCCCAGAACAGGTTTTCATAAATATTCTTCAGCGTCTTTCTGGAAAGGCGGATAGCTGCCGCCACATCCGTCAGGCGCGAATTGATAAGTACGATACCGGCAGAATCGATAGCTACATCCGTGCCTGCACCGATAGCTATGCCTGTATCAGCACGGGTCAGGGCCGGCGCATCATTGATGCCGTCGCCTACCATGGCAACCCTGCCGCGTTTCTGCAGCTCGCGGATGACTTCTTCCTTACCAGAAGGAAGGACGCCCGCAATGACGCGGTCAACGCCTGCCTTTTTGGCAATCGTTTTCGCTGTCTTTTCATTATCGCCGGTCACCATGACGGTTTCGATGCCCATATCATGGAGCATACGGATGGCTCTTGCAGAGTCTTCCTTGATCGCATCGGCGACAGCGATCATGCCGAGGAGTTTCTTTCCTTTTTCAAAGAAGAGAGGCGTCTTTCCTTCATCGGCAAGCGCTTCTGCCTTTTCTTTGAGACTGCCAAGGCTTACATAGGAGGAAATATAATCAAGGGATCCGCCGTGAACAGAAACGCCTTCATCGCTGGCAAGAAGCCCGCTTCCTGAAACGATGCGGAAGTTATCCATAGCATGTGCTTTAAGGTTTCTCTTCTCCCCTTCTTCGACGATGGCGCGGGCCAGAGGATGCTCGGATTTTCCTTCCAGAGAGTAAGCAGTCGTAAGGAGTTCTTCCTCGCTGACGCCTTCGGCCGGAACGATGTCCGTCACTTCAGGACGGCCGGTCGTAATCGTGCCTGTCTTATCCAGGGCAACAATCTTGACCTTGCCTGCGTTTTCAAGATCCTCGCTCGTCTTAAAAAGGATGCCGTTCTTGGCGCCCATGCCGTTTCCGACCATGATGGCAACCGGTGTTGCCAGGCCCAGTGCGCAGGGGCAGGAAATGACGAGTACGCAGATTGCGTATTCAAGAGCAGTCGCCGTATCAGCACCGAGGAATTTCCAGATGATGAATACGACGATGGCAACCCCGATGACGGCTGGAACAAAGACAGCGGATACTTTATCTGCAATGCGCGCAATCGGCGCTTTCGTAGCAGCTGCATCGCTCACCATGTGGACGATCTGGGAGAATGTCGTATCTTCACCGACACGCGTTGCTTTGACGCGGATGAAGCCTGTCGTATTGATTGTTGCGGTGCTGACAGTATCGCCTGCTCCCTTGTCGACAGGAACGGATTCGCCGGTCAGGGCAGATGCATCGACGGCCGTCTCGCCTTCTATGATTTTCCCGTCGACCGGAATGGATTCGCCCGGTTTGACGACGAAGATATCGCCAGGCTTGACCTCGCTGATACCGACAGTCACGACCATGCCGTCCCGCTCGATATTCGCCGTCTCCGGCGCAAGTTTCATAAGCCCCTTCAAAGCATCGGTCGTACGTCCCTTGGAGAGCGATTCCAGAAGCTTTCCGACGGTAATCAGGGCCGGAATCATGGCCGCAGACTCAAAGTAAAGCTGCCCGCGGTAAAGCATATCAATCGATTCCCCCTGCATCGCAAAGTACGTCATCTTGTAGAGGACGGAGAGCGACCACAGGAAGGAAACGCCCGAGCCGAGAGCGACAAGCGCATCCATATTCGGTGCTCCCTGGAAGAGGGAACGGAAACCGGACGTGAAGAATGCACGGTTCACGAACATGACAATCAGCGCAAGAATCATCTGCGTGATGCCAAGCCCGATGTAATTTCCATCCAGAAAGGACGGAACAGGAAATCCCAGCATATTGTGTCCCATGGAAAGGTACATGAGGACGGCCAGGAATACGAGCGAGAGGATAAGTCTCTTCTTCAGCTTCGGCGTCTCCCTGTCCTTCAGCGCTTCTTCCTCGGCTGCGAGCGATCCTGAAGTAGATCCTCTCTTGACCTCACTATCCATGGGTTTGGCCCCATAGCCTGCCGCTTCGACAGCAGCAACGACGGAATCAGCACTGGCCGATCCTTCGACAGACATGGAATTCATCAGAAGGGAGACCGTCACTTTATCGACGCCCGGCACTTTGCTGACGGCTTTTTCCACATGAGCCTGGCAGGCTGCACAGGTCATGCCCGTCACCATGTACTGGCATTTATTTTCTTTCTCACTCACTTGAATCACCCCTTCATAGCGGCAAGGCCGCTGTATTTGGACCAGAAATCACTTCATCAGTTTCTGCAGCATGGTGCAAAGTTCATCGACCTTGTCATCCTTGCCTTCCTTGATGTCTTCCGTCACGCAGCCGTGGATGTGGGCCGCGAGAAGAAGTTTGTTGAAACTGTTCAATGCATTGGAAACGGCGGAAACCTGCATCACAATATCCGGGCAGTACGCGTCATTCTCGACCATCTTCTCAATGCCGCGGATCTGTCCCTCAATCGTGCGAAGCCTCTTCATCAGATTGCTTCTTTCTCTTTCCGTACGTTCCGTATGGCGGCAGCCTTCGCATGCCATTTCTTTATCTTCTGCCATTTGCATCACCGATCTTTCTGAAATCCTTACTTCTTACGGCTATATACTACACCCCCCTGGGGTGTTAGTCAATAGAAAAATTTAGAAATATGGACATTTGGCAATGCAAAAGAGCTGTGGAAATGCCGCCATTCCTACAGCCCTTCTTGAATTCTTGTTTCGATTCTTATTTTTCTGTATCAGCGATTTCCTTGACTTCTGCCAGTCTATCTGTGTCTGTCATGTTCCATGTGAGCGCTGTCAGTGTCGGGTATCCCCTGTGGATCCAGAATACATCTGTATCCGGAACGGCATCAGGAAGCATCATGCCGGAAAGCCAGAAGCCCAGATGGCCGGACGGATCCTTCATTTCACGGATCGCATTGTCATAGCGCTGGATGCCGAGCTTTGTAATTTTCAGATCCTTCCATCCGATATGTTCCTCTTCTTTCGGGATGTTGAGGGAAAGGATGCCCTTGTAGCTGGAGTCGACGAAATATTTCTTCACGACTTCGAAAGCAAAGTCTGCGGCCTTGGCCAGGTATTCCGGTTTCTTGACCGTTTCTGCGGAAAGCGCAATCGCAGGGATACCGAGGAAAATGCTTTCCATGGCGCCTGCGATGGTACCGCTGTAAAGGCAGTCGCTGCCGTTATTGAGTCCGTTGTTCATGCCGGAAACGATGAGATCCGGCTTGTCATTACGGAGCCAGTGTTCCAGCCCCAGCTTGCAGCAGTCTGCTGTCGTGCCGTTGCAGGACAATACCGTAATATTTTCTCCATAGCTTTCCTTCTTCCACATGCGCAGGTACGTCTGGAGAGAAAGGGAACTGGAGCAGGAGCTTCTCCCGCGGTTCGGTGCAATGACCGTCACCCTGCCCAGCCTGGCAAGTCTCTTTGCCATTTCAATAATACCGGGAGATTCAAAGCCGTCGTCATTTGTCATGAATATATGCATAGTCCACCTGTCACTTCTAAAAAAAGCCTCAAAGGCTGTACTTTGTTTCGTATCTATTTTAACAAAAACATGGAAAAGATTCTATACAATTTCGGTCAAGAGTTGATAGAAGCATGTAAAAAGAGCCGACCAAATGAATGAATCACTTGACCGGCCCTGCCATTACTGCCCTATTTCTTTCTTTCGTGTCAGACTTGCCTGTTCAAAATGCATGCTTCTGGTATGAATGGTATGAACCCATCCTTTTTTATGTCTGTCCTTCCATCCAAGGAGTGTGACAGGAATCCAGGAGTACATGAAGATCGGGTAGATCAGCCAGTAAAGATAAATCTTAGGCGGAACTTCGATCTGCAGAAGAACGATGAGTGGGACGATGGACTGAATGAATCCGATGACGGCCCAGAACTGCTTCGGCACGAGCACATCGTTGTAGAGGATGACTGTGAAGCAGGGATAGAACATATTGATATATGTCATCACCAGGTAGAACGTGGAGAGGACGAGGAAATAGTTCTGCAAAAGCTGCATGATGCCATCTAAGATGACGATGCTGTGTCTCTTGATGCCTTCTTTGAAAAGGATCGGGATGTAACGCTCGGAGCAGTCGAACTGGCCCTGCGCCCATCTCTTTCTCTGACGGCAGGATGCCATGAATCCGAGCGGCTTTTCATCATAGATGATAGCGTCATGGACCCAGCAGGTGCGGATGCCGTGAGAGAGGCACTTCATGGAGAATTCCATGTCTTCTGTCAGGCAGTCGCAGCCCCAGCCGTATTTCTTGACGATGTCGGCGGAAATGCACATGCCTGTGCCGCCAAGGCAGGAGGACAGTCCCATATTGTACTTGCCCAGATGCCAGAGGTGGTTGATCGTCCAGAAGGCAATGGCAAATGTGCCGGATACCCATGTATCTGTCGGATTTTTGGCAGACAGGTATCCCTGAAGGACTTTCTGGCCTTTGAGAAGACGGTTGTTCATGACGGCAAGGAAATCCAGGTGAACAAGGTTATCCGAATCGAAGACGCAGAACGCATCGTAATTCTTATTCAATGCGAAGATCTTCGGGAATACCCAGTCCATGGCATAGCCTTTGCCGACGAGTTCCTTATTGGTTCTTTCAAAGACGAAAGCTCCGTGCTCGCGGGCGATGTCTGCCGTATTGTCCGTGCAGTTGTCCGCGATGACGTAGACGTCATAGAGTTCCTTCGGGTACTTCAGGAGCTTCAGGTTTTCCAGAAGGTCCGACAGTACGGCCGATTCATTGTGCGCTGGTATGACGATCGCAAATTTGCTGGCGGGATCCGCCAGATTTCTTTCTTTTCGATGCCACATGCCGAATACAGCGATGACCGTGTAGTAAATCGTGAAGAAGGCCACGATCAGCTGTATAGGGAACATGATTATATCGAGGTAATGGTTCATTGTACGTTTCCTTCAGCGTCTCCGTTTTGAGCCTGCGCCCTGCGTTTCATTCTCAGACGGCGCTGTTTTCTCTTAGCCTTGCGACGGTTGAGGTATGTATTGACAATACCGAAAATAATGTAAGCTGCGCAGAGAACGGCTGCCCATGCAGGCCAGTAAATAATCGTGCAGATCAAGAAGAATGCCAGGCATCCAAGAAGAGCCGGCAGGTGAAGCTGATCGGCGCTTGCGCCTTTGTTGTCCGGATAGTGGATTTCGCTGACCATCAGGAATGCGAGTGCGAGGACGCAGAGCATGGCGAGCCAGTTCCAGATCTTGATGCCGGAAAGGACATAAGCAGCCACGATGACGCCTGTCGTCGGACATGGCAGTCCTTCGAAGTAGCCGTGTACAGCGCTGACCTTCACATTGAAGCGTGCCAGGCGGAAAGCGCAGAATGTGCCGAGAAGCGCACAAGGAATGAATCCCAGAGCTCCCAGATCTTTCAGCTGGTATGCATACATCAGTGTTCCTGCGGCAATGCCGAAGGAAATATCATCGGACAGGGAATCGAGCTCAACGCCCATCGGTCCTGCCGTATGCAGAGCGCGGGCTACGCGCCCGTCCAAAGCATCTGCCACCATGGCAATCAGTATGAATACAGCTGCCAGCTGGTAATGTCCTGATACGGACATCATAATGGACAATCCGCCGAACAGCGCATTCGTTGCTGTCACGGCATTGGCAATCCAAGATTTATTCACTTATTTCAGCCTCCCTACTACTGTCAGTCCGCCCTTGACTTTGTCTCCCTTTTTCACACAGATCTCACACTCTCCCGGTATGTATAATTCTGTGCATGAGCCGAACTTGATCATCCCGTACAATTCTCCTTTTTTCAGGGTATCGCCCAGGTTCTTCCAGGTAACGACCCTGCGGGCAAGGATACCCGCGATCAGAATGACCAGGATGGAGCGGTCGCGTCCTTCTATGCCGATCGCGCCTCTCTCGTTTTCAAAGCCGACTCCGTCCTTATAGGCAGGAATGAAGCGGCCCTGAACATACGACTGGTACTTGATTTCCCCTGCCATCGGCGAGCGGTTGCAGTGCACGTCGAAGATTGAGAGGAAAATCGTGATCTTATGGCATTTTTCTCCCAGGTATGTGTACTCATAGACATCATCAGACACGTCGACGACGGTACCGTCGGCCGGAGAAACGAGCACATCGTCTCCGGGCGGGATTTTCCCGTTGCGCGGCGGGCATCTGAAGAAATAGGTGAAATACACTGAGATCACGAGGGGGATCACCGCCAGGTAATACCATTTCATCCAGAAGAAGAAGCAGGCCAGAGCCATCGTCGCCAGGATGAACGGAAACCCCTCAGGCAAAATGAGTGGTTTTTTAAGCATTATTTTCTCCCTTGTTCCTTTTTCCATTTTTTGACAGCTCTCATGAATTTAGGAAGAGCCGTCATTCTTCCGATCCGGCTGGGCTGCAGATACAAGCGGTAAGCCCATTCCAGCCGGTGGTTTCGCATCCACATCGGTGCGCGCGGCAGTGTGCCGCTCATGACATCGAAGACGCCGCCGATGCCCATGGAGACCGGTACGCCCAGTTCATCCATGTGATCGCGGATCCATTTCTCCTGCTTTGGCACGCCCAGACCGGCCAGAAGGAGTTTGGCTCCGCTTTTCTTGATGTCTTTTATAATCTTTTTCTCTTCTTCGCTATCGAAGTAGCCTTCATGGCATCCTGCGAGCTTGAAGGGAACGTGAAGTTCCATGAAACGGGCTGCGGCTCTCTGGGCAATGCCCGGCGCGCCTCCCAGGAAATATACCGGCCACTCTTTTTCCGAGGCAATCTTCAGAAGTTCTTCAGCAAGGTCTGCGCCCGCCACCCTTTCCGGGAACGGCGTGCCAAGCTTTTCGCCTGCCCAGAGCACCCCGGCTCCGTCCGGAACGACCAGGTCGCACGTATTCAGGATTTCCTTAAGCTCGGGATCCTTCTGCGCAATCATGATCATTTCCGCATTCGCCGTAGCAATCATGCGGGGCTTTCCTTCAAGAACAGCTTCCTTTGCCCACTCGAGAGCGTCCTCCATGGTGACCGCATGCACGCGGACATCCATGACAATCTGCTGCTTTTTACTGATATCTGTCATTTGGCACTGTAGTTAGGCGCTTCTTTGGTGATCATCACATCATGCGGATGGCTTTCATCAAGGCTTGCGCTCGTAATCTGAATAAACTGCGCCTCTTCCCTCATAGCTGCGATGTCTTTGGCGCCGCAGTAGCTCATGGCTGCCTTGAGGCCGCCAGAGAGCTGGAAGAGCACGTCTGAAACATGACCCTTGTAAGGAACTCTTCCCTCAATGCCTTCGGGAGCTGTCTTTTCAAGGACGCCGCCGAAGAAACGGCCGCTGCCTGCTGCCCTGAAGGCGCCGGCAGAATCCATGCCGCGGTAGAGTTTATAATTTCTTCCCTGGAAAATCACCATCTCGCCGGGGCATTCATCTGTCCCTGCCAGAAGGTTTCCAAGCATGACGCAGGAAGCACCGGCTCCGATTGCCTTGGCAATATCGCCGGAATAACGCATGCCGCCGTCGGCAATGACGGGGATGCCCGCTTCTTCGCAGGCTCTTGCGCAGTCATAAATAGCTGTCACCTGCGGAACGCCTACGCCTGCAATGACGCTCGTCGTTCCCACCGATCCCGGGCCTACTCCGACCTTCACATCCGAAGCGCCGGCTTCAATGAGAGCCTTTGCCGCATCATAGGTCGCAGCATTTCCTGCAACGATTTCTGCATCAGGAGCGGATTTCCTGAGATTTCTTACGATTTCAAGCGTCCTCTTAGCGCCTCCGTGGAGAGCTTCCACGAAGAGCACGTCAGCGCCTGCTTTAAGGAGTGCTCTTCCGCGTTCTTCTGCATCATCGGAAGATCCGGTCGATGCACCGACGAGAAGGCGTCCTTCCTTATCCTTCACTGCATTCGGGTATTTCTTTGTCTTTTCGATATCACCGATTGTGATCAAACCCTTCAGGTAACCCTTGCTGTCAACGAGAGGCAGCTTTTCAATGCGGTGTGCCTGCAGGATCTTCTTCGCATCACGAAGCGATGTATGTTCCGGAGCCGTTACAAGGCCTTCCGAAGTCATGACTTCGCTGATCGGTTTTGAAAGATTTGTCTCGAAACGCATATCACGGATCGTGATGATGCCTACGAGCTTTCCGTCTTCCGTAATCGGAACGCCGGAAATATGGTACTTGTTCATGAGATCATCTGCATCAGACAGCATATCATCGGGGGAGAGGCAGACCGGATCCACGACGACGCCGTGTTCGGACCGCTTCACCAGCTGGACTTCGCGGCATTCCTCGCCGATGCTCATGTTGCTGTGAATGACGCCTAAGCCGCCTTCACGAGCCATGGCAACGGCCATTGCCGTCTCAGTCACTGTATCCATGCCTGCGCTGATGACCGGAATATTGAGAGAAATATTCTTTGTCAGACGGGTCGTCACATCGACCTGTCCGGGGAGCACTTCGGAATATGCAGGGACCAGCAGTACATCACTGAAGGTCAGTCCCTTCCTGCCAAACTTGTCTGCTCTCATCACAGCCTCCATTCCGGAAACAAAGTTTCCAATGTTGCCATTCCTAATTATCTGTCAATTTAATTATTATAGCATAATGCAAGTATACTTGTCATGGAACTTGCCCGCCCGCTGTCAAATCCGGCAGGATCTGCATTCCAGCGTGATTTTGGCTTATAAAAAATAAATTCAGCATGACCGAAACCTTGACCGGAAATTGACTTCCTTTTACAAATTCCGGGGCCGGTCTCCTTCTCTCAATATATGCTGTTTTCCCTTCACATGCAACACGAATTCAAATGCAGCATGCGATTCTAATGAAACAATAAAAAGCGCTCCGAAGAGCGCCTTATAAAAAAGTTAAATAAAATATTCAAACTCCTTATTCCTTCTCTGCTTCTTCCATTTTCTTGAAGAAGGCACCTCCGAAGCGGTGGCGGAGTTCTTCGGTGAAGTCCATGCCCTTATCGACGGCTTTGGCGGCTTCTCTTCTTGCTTCTTCAAGAAGGGGCAGGTCGCGGATGATGTCGGCGGCTTTCAGGTCCGGCATACCGTGCTGATGATAGCCGAAGAATTCACCGGAGCCTCTTAAGAGGAGATCCTTTTCTGAAAGGAGGAAACCATCGGAGATTTCGCACATGAGGCGCATGCGGAGCTGCGTGACTTCGTTCCTGTTATCCGTATAGAGGATGCAGTAGGACTGGCTGCTGCCGCGGCCGACGCGGCCTCTCAGCTGATGGAGCTGGGAAAGGCCGAAGCGGTCTGCGCCATAAACGAACATGATTGTCGCATTCGGTACGTTGATGCCGACTTCGATGACGGATGTCGCCGCCAGAAGTTTGATTTTCCCGTCCTTGAAGTCATTCATGACCTGGTCTTTTTCTGCGCCCTTCATGCGTCCGTGGACGAGGCCCACTTTGAAATCAGGAAATACTTTGTCCCGGAGTTCTTCATAGACGGCAACGGCCGAAGCCAGGTCCTGCTTCTCGCTCTTTTCAACGAGTGGGCAGACGACGTAGATCTGGTGGCCTGCCTGCATTTCCTTTCTCATGAAGTTGAAGACGCGCTTCAGGTACGAGCCGTCAATGGCATACGTTTTGACCGGATGGCGTCCGGGCGGCATGCCGCGGATGGCGGACACGTCGAGGTCCCCATAGACGGAAAGCGCCATGGTGCGCGGAATCGGCGTCGCTGTCATGACAAGGATGTGCGGAGACTCGCCCTTGCTTTCAAGCGCTTTTCTCTGCTTGACGCCGAAGCGGTGCTGCTCATCCATGATGACAAGACCGAGGTGCGCAAAGATGACGTCCTTTTCAATCAGGGCATGCGTGCCGATCAGGACGTCGATTTCCCCTTTCGCCAGTTTCTCAAGGATTTCATTTCTTTCGGATGTCTTCGTCTGTCCGGAAAGGTAAGCGACGCGGATGGGAAGGCCTTTATAGAATTGCTGGAATGTTTCATAATGCTGCCCGGCAAGGACTTCCGTCGGCACCATGAGCGCTCCCTGATAGCCGTTTTCGACGATCTTGGCAAGGGCAAGCGCCGCAACGGCCGTCTTGCCGCTTCCGACATCGCCCTGCACGAGACGCTGCATGGGGACGAGCCCTTCCATATCATCCTCGATATCACGGAAGGCGAGCTTCTGCCCGTCAGTCAGCTCGAAGGGGAAATTCTTAAGGACAGCGCGGACGAGCTTTCCCGAAGGCGCGCACTTGACCGAGGACGCTCCCTTTTCCCTCTTCCTTTTAAGGAGCAGGAGGCCTGCCTGCATGAAGAAGAGTTCTTCGAATGCCATTCTCTTCCTTGCCGCCTGCCGCATCGTTTCATTTTCAGGATTGTGCATGACGCGGATGGCTTCGGCGCGTTCCATGAGATGTTCTTTTCTCACCGTTTCGAGCGGAAGATTTTCGTCAAGGTCCTCCACGCGGTCGAGCGCTTCCTGGATCATCTGCCTCATGCGGTTGATCTTGATTCCTTCTGTCAGAGGATAGATCGGGACAAGCTTCTGGAAAGACGGCAGCTCTTCAGGTGTAACGGCTTCCGTTTCCGCATTGCCCATCTGTATTTTCCCATAGCCATATTCTGCCCTTCCGTAGGCAAGGACGTTCAGCCCACGGGAGAATTCATCCTTCTTCCATGGCTGGTTGAAGTAAGTGAGCGTCACGGCGCCCGTCCCGTCCGTCATGGTGACGTTCAGAATGGAAAGGCCCCTTCTTGGATGGATTTCCTTCACATCAAGGATTCTTCCGTAAATGACGGACTCTTCCCCGCTCACAAGGTCTTCCATCTTCGTGATCTGCGTCCAGTCCTGATATCTTCTCGGGTAAAAGGAAATGAGGTCTTCCACAGTGCGGATGCCAAGGTGTTCCAACCTTTCCGCCATTTTCGGGCCTACCCCTTTGACATATTTAACGGAATCTGATAATTTCATAGTATCTCCTTCTTGCCGGCGGAGGAACGCGCCGGCGGAAAGCGAATTAAGTCCGGAAACCAGAGCCGGTTTTCCGCTGACGGCGGATGGTACGGCATAGAGAGATCCAGAGCTTTATTTTTTTATTATAATTCTCTCTATATACTAATGTAAAATACTTGATTAAAAAAATGAATTGTGATATATTATGAATGTTGCAATCACGGAAGTGCAAGGAGGTGTGGCACATGGCTAATTATTGTGAAGTTTGCGGAAAGAAAACCGCTACAGGATTCAACGTATCCCATTCCCATTTGAAAACAAAAAGAACCTGGAAACCAAATATCCAGAGAGTGCGCGTACTGGTGGACGGACAGGTCAAGAGAATGAATGTCTGCACTCGTTGCCTTCGTTCTCATAAGGTAAACAGGGACATCTGATTTCTGCATGATCGGCCGGCAGCGGAGCCGGCCTTTTTTGCGCCTTGACGAGCGAAGAACAATAAGAATGGGGCTGTGACAAAATGGTTAATCATTTTGTTGCAGCCCCATTTTTGCGTGAGTATATTTGATTAGTGGATTATCCAACACATTTATATATTTTTGTTATCTGAAAACCTCGCTGCGCTCGAAGGAAATGAACCTCCTCAGGCGCTTCCAGCACCAGCTCCCCCTACAGGGCGAGCTCTGACACCCTTAAACCGAACTTCGTTCGAGAAAAGAGAAAGCAGTGCTTTAGCGAATTTTGTCACAGCCCCTTTTTATTTCCCCTGCTACGGATAAATGAACCCGAGCACAGGAGGCGCTTTCGTGATGGCCACAGGATGGACGTCGGGCAGAAGCTGTCCGTGGGAAGTCATCGTGCCAAGCGTTCCTTTGACGCGCACCCAGCTTCCCATCGGAAGCTTTCCATGATCGCTATAGGCAGCAATGCCGAATCTTGATGTATCGGCAATGCAGCAGGTCATGGCGACTCGCCCCACTGTCACGACGCCTTCAGGAAGCGAACGGTCGTCGCGGCTGACTTCGCCGGTCAGCAGGATCGTCCAGCCTTCATATTTCTTCGGGTCTTTGGAGATTTCAAGGATCGTCTTGTAGAAATTATCCGAGGACAGCTTGATCGTCTTGTTCCATTCATCGACGCTCCCCTCTTCCTCAACGGGCGCCTGCACGGCTCCCGGTTCAGGCGACTTTGCCTTGACGGCAGGAGGCGGAAGGAAGGGCGACGCAGCAAGGAGAAGGATGAGCGTCAGCGGTGCAAAGAGCGCGTGGTAATTTCTTTTATACGACCTTCTTCTCCATTCCCTGATAGCCAGAAAAAGCCAGGCAGCAAGGGCGAAAAGAGAGGCAAAAAGCGCATATCGTACGTAAGGCACCACATAATTCTGATACCCCTTTGCTGCGAAAAGTGCGAGAAGCGCAATCAGGAGAAAGGAAATGAAGACGCCTGCCATTCCCCTTTTATTAGAAAACAGTCCCATCATACCCCTCCTTTCAGGAATACGAAGAGCATCGAGCAGGCAAATGTCGTAAGGATCGTTACCAGTGCCCAGCGGATGACGAAGGATTTCCTGCACATGGAAGACATGAGAAGGACATTCCTGAGATCCATGACAGGACCTAAGAGAAGGAAGCCCATGACGGATGACGGTGCCATGGAGAGCGAAAGGCTCTTTCCGATCATGGCATCCGATGTCGCACAAAGCGAGAGGCAGAACGCGATCAGCATCATGCAGAGGACGGATGAAACACCGGACGTAAGGCCTGCGCCTTCGAGAATCGGTCGTATGGATACCTGGAATATGGCGGCGAGCCAGGCGCCCATGATGACATAGCGGAAGGTGTACCAGAATTCATATCGGCTGTGGAGAAGAAAGAGCGAGGCCTTCGAATCTTTTTCTGAAGGAATCAGCTCTTCTGTCCCCTGCGGCCCTGAAAAAGCCTTCAGCGGATTCTTCTTGTAGAAGGCAAAGGTAGCGCCGACGAGGACGGCATTCAGCCATCCAAGAAGAAGCCTTCCTCCCACCATCGAAAGGTCGCCGCCAAATGCATACCATGTGCTAACGAGGACGACCGGATTCGTCAGAGGGCCTGCCATGAGGAATATCATGGTAATCGCAACGGGCACGCCCCTTTTGCAGAAGCCCCTGAAAAGCGGCGTCAGCGCGCAGTCGCAGAAGGGAAAGAAGAACCCTCCGATGAGCGCAAGCGGCACAGAGAGAACCGGGTGCTTCCTGAGATAGATTTCCCACGGCGGACGCGAGCTGTACAGCTGCATGCCCGTCGAAAGGAGCACGCCGATCAGGACAAAAGGCAGTGTCTGCAGCGTGATGCCGACCGCCAGAAGAGAAATACGGAGAAGATTTTCCCCCCTCGTAAGAAGCGCTGCTGCCAGGAAAAGAAATGACCACAACAGGATAAAAATATCCAGCCTTCTCTGCCAGAGTCCTTTGAAATGGTCTGTGAACCTTCCGGACCTGACATACAAATTTCCGGCAGACTTCGGTGTCACGATGCGGAAAGAGGCGGAAGGATTCCATGCGGAAAGCTTTTTCCCGGCTTCCTTCACACCTTTTCCCTTTTCGTCATTGGCAAAGAAAAGAATCTCATCGGCAGATTCCAGCTGCGTTAAGATGGCTGTCCCCGTCTTTCCCAGAAAGAAATTCACAAAATTTTCATCGGCGGAAAAGTAAACGCGTTTCGGCTCCATCAGGCGGGAAAGATGCGTCTCATAGATAAGGTGCTCCCAGTCGGAGAAGGGACGCATGCCGTTCCATTCCCACCAGATTTCTCCGATCCAGTGGTCACGGATGATGCGGCCTGCTTTTTCAACAAGCTCTTCATCCGAAAGGGAACTCGCATCAAGGACGATCTTGTCCTCTGTCGAAACGTCCTTCCTCCCCTTTTCCGAAAGGATGACCAGACATTTTCTGTACCGCCTCTGGGCAAGGATATCGTTCAGCCGATGGCTCTTTCCGCTCCCCAGAAATCCCGTCATCACATAGACGGGAATCCTATCCATGAGAAGCTCCTGAAAGTTCTCCGGCCGCCTCCTCTGTCTTTTCGCTTCCGATAAGGACGAGTCCGGTCGGTTCCTTATCCGTACCTTTGATCAGGAGACTTCCCGGCGTCCCCTGTAAAAGAACCGGCTTTCCGCCAATGCGTATGATGCCCTTGGCGCGGATGAGTGAATAGCGGACCATAAGGCCCCTCAGTTTTCTCTTGAAAGATTCCACGGATTCATCCGGGAAATCGACCGTCACGATGGACTGCTGCAGCACTTCCTCTTCATGGTCATGGTCGTGTTCATGCTCGTGGTCGTGATCGTGCTCGTGATCGTGCTCGTGTTCATGCTCATGGTCTGCTGTAACGGATCCAAGGTACTGGAAGGTCTGGTCTTCCTCAACTGATCCTTCCCCGATGAATCCTTTGACCCAGGCAGAAACTTCTTTTTCGTCCCAGTCCTTCATGAAGAATTCTGCTTTCTTTGCATGTTCAGCAAGAAGTTTCTGCAAGAAGGATTCCTGTCCTTCCGGGCAGCTCCTGACAAAAACGGCATCGGCTTCCTTGAGCTGGTCTTTGTAGAACATCCAGAAATTATGGATGTACATGGGAGCCGCTTCTCCGTCGACAAGCGTCACGACGCCTTTGACTTCACAGAGCCCTGCTTCTTCCGGTTCCTTCAAAGCGGACAGGACATCGGATGCCATAGCGACGCCGGACGGCTCGATCAGGAGCAGTTCAGGCGATGCAGCGGCGGCGACAGCCCTTACCGCATCCCTGAAATTTCCGCGAAGACTGCAGCAGATGCATCCTGCCGTCAGTTCATACAGAGAAAGCGGTTCGCCTTCCATCAAAGCACCGTCCACATTGACCTCGCCGAAATCATTCTCGATCAGTGCCAGTTTCCCCCGCACCGGATTGTGATCAATCAGCATTTTGATCCACGTCGTCTTGCCGGCTCCGAGGAACCCGCTGACGACTAAGACTTTCATTTTTCCAGTACTCATGATAACCCCCTTTATCATTTTTCTTGATGATAGCACATGATGGAAATGATTTCCATTTTCTAAATAAACGATACTATTGGCCGATTTTCCCGTATTGTCCTCTTCTAAATTCTTGTCAATTCTTCGTATTTTCCGCGTAAAAAAGGGGCTGTGACAAAATTATTACACATGTTGTCACAGCCCCTTCGTATTTATTTCCTGATCGTTACTGCTTTTTCACAGGACTTTCTGGGACGCATGCGCGGTGATTCGTCCGCATACCCGATGGCAAGCGCGGCATAAAGCTCGCCGTCTCCGCCCTGCCAGTCCCTGAGGCGCTTTAAGGCAAAGCAAATGTCTCAGATTCAGAGGCTTCCAAGCCCCAAAGCTGTCGCCATGAGGGCCATGTGCTCTACGGCGGAACCGATGGAAAGCGCATTGCAGATTTCCGACTCTCTTTCATCAATGGCAAGTTTCTCTTCCAGCACCTTCCCCAGCTTGTTTCGGATGAGGATGATGACAGGCGCTTCCTTCATGGCTGAATCATATTAAGAGCGGCTGTGAACTGCTGAGAGAAAAGGTCGCACAGGAGGTCGTGAAAATCCATCAGGAATATCCGGATATGGGATACCGCCGGATGAACGATTGGATCAAGAAGTATAGCGAGAGCCACCTTATGGTAAGTGACAGTCTGGTTCTTCGTGTCAGGCGGATACTTAATATTAAGTCCGTGATCAAATACAAGACCGATGGCTGCACTCGTAACGCAAAGGATCCAAAGTACATTTTTGAAAACCTGCTGAACCGTGATTTCGATGCAGGCGTATCCAATGCAAGATGGATGACGGATGTCACCGAATTCAAATACACAACGGCTGATGGAGTTTTGCATAAGTTATATTTAAGCGCCATTATTGATGGCCATGACCGTCGGATTGTCTCTTATGTCATCGGCGACAGAAACAATACTGCACTGGCTTTTGAGACAATGGAAAAGGC
>OGWZ01000409.1_pt1 | contig 49346 bp, 49 predicted proteins | sample 1576141 | NCBI WGS metagenome assembly OGWZ01 (sample SAMEA3541512, study PRJEB24748) | human gut metagenome | biome: human gut; feature: human-associated habitat; material: faeces | place: China | collected 2012
CGGGGTTCGCCGTTGCCGGGGGTGTAGCCGCCCTGCACACAGATGGTATCACGGTTCATACAACATACTCCTTTGCTGGTTTTTGGTCGGGAAGGACGATTCCCCGCAGGAGGGGCTGCCTCCGGCGGGGAATCGAAAATTCAAAGCTTCTTATTTCCGCAGGCGCTTATCGCTCTTGGTGGCCCACAGGGTACCCACAGACTGGAACGCCTGCACCATCAGCACCAGCAGCACCACACAGACGATCATGATGTTGGTCTGGTAGCGGTAGTAGCCGTAGGAAAGGGCGATCTTGCCCAGACCGCCGCCGCCGATAACGCCGGACATGGCGGAGTAGCCCAGAATGGTGGTCAGCGCAGTGGTCATGCTGGAGATCAGGCCGGGCAGGCACTCCGGGATCATGACCTTGGTGATGATCTGGAACGGGGTGGCACCCATACTCTGAGCAGCTTCCACCACGCCCTCGTCCAGCTCCCGCAGGCTGGTCTCCACCAGACGTGCCACAAAGGGGAAGGCGGCGACCACCAGCGGAACGATGGTGGCCTTGGTGCCCACCGTAGTGCCCACGATGGCGCGGGTAAGCGGGAACACGCAGATCATCAGGATGAGGAACGGCACGCTGCGCAGAATGTTGATGACAATGTTGATCAGATGCATCAGCCAGCCGGGCAGGGGCAGAATGCCATCCTTGTCACCGGCTACCAGCAGCACGCCCAGCGGCAGACCCAGCACCAGCGCAAAGGCGGTGGAGAGCACCGTTACATAAAAGGTCTCCCAGATGGCAAAGCCGTAAGCTGCGATATTCATATACCGGTCACCTCCTCTACCGTTACGCCAGACTGGCTGCGCATATATTCCACAGCCTGCTGTGCGACCGCAAGTTCTGCGGGCAGCTTGAGCAGCATAGAGCCGTAGCACTGGCCGCTCAGATCGCGGGTATCGGCACTGAGCACCGACACCAAAATGCCCTTTTCGGCGGCAAGGCTTGCCACCAGCGGCTTTGCAGTGGAGGAACCATTAAAGGTAACGCGCACCACATGGTCATCCGGCGCAAAGCAGGAAAGATCCCGCGCTGCGCTGCCGCCGTTGGGGGCTACCAGACGCTTGGCAGCCGCCGTTTTGGGGTTTGCAAAAATTTCCTGTACCGAGCCCTGTTCCACGACCACACCGCCGTCCAGAATGGCCACGCTGTCGCAGATTTCCTCCACCACGCTCATCTGGTGGGTAATGACCACCACGGTGATGCCCAGCTTGCGGTTGATATCCTTGATCAGAGTCAGGATGGAGTGGGTGGTGTTGGGGTCCAGCGCACTGGTAGCCTCGTCGCACAGCAGCACCTTGGGGTTGGTGGCCAGTGCGCGGGCAATGGCGATGCGCTGCTTCTGACCTCCGGACAGCTGTGCCGGGTAGGCGTTGGCCTTATCCGGCAGACCCACCATCTCCAGCAGTTCCATGGCGCGCTTTTCGGCCTCCGCCTTCTTTACGCCTGCCAGCTCCATGGGGAAGCAGACGTTCTTCAGGCAGGTGCGCTGCATAAGCAGGTTGAACTGCTGGAAGATCATGGTGATCTCCCGACGGCGCTTGCGCAGCGAGGCGGGAGACAAAGTCTCCATCGCCACGCCGTCGATCACCACGCTGCCGCCGGTGGGGCGTTCCAACAGGTTGATGCAGCGCACCAGCGTGGATTTGCCCGCACCGGACATACCGATGATGCCGTAGATGGAGCCATCGGGAATGGTGAGGTTGATGTTCTGCAGCGCTTTCACCGCGCCATCCTTCATCTGGAAGGTCTTGGAAAGATACTTGAGTTCGATCACAGAAATTGCTCCTTTAGATTATCCCTCGATGGGTGCCAGACTGTCCTGCTTGCCGCCGTAGATGCCCATGGGCTCTACATGAATACCGGCAACGGTCACCAGATGGGTACCCTTTTCGGCGTTGAAGTTGTCCAGATACGGCTGATGCTGGAAGTAGTTGGTGTCTACCTGACCGTCCTCGACGACCTGGTTGGGGATCACATAGTCGTCGTACTCCTGAATATCCAGCGTGATGCCCTTGGCGGCAAGGATTTCCTTACACACCTCCAGCACCTCGCAGTGGGGAGCGGGAGTAGCGGCACAGCTGACGGTCTGGCCGTTCAGAGCGTCATAATCCACAGTGGAATCATAGCCGTCGGTGGGGTTCTCCACAACGGACACCACGGAGCCCTTGTAGGTCTCGTCCATGAAGTCCTTCACCTTCTGGCTCTGCAGGGCAGCAGCCAGAGCCTTGATCTTAGGCTCCTCCTGATTGCCGTCCTTGCACACCAGAATGTTGACGTAAGCAGAAGAGCCGTCCTCCATGGCCAGTGCATCGGTCATGGGGTTCAGGCCGGCAGAGATGGCGTAGTTGGAGTTGATGACGGCGTAGTCCTCGTCCTGCAGGACGTTGGGCACCTGAGCGGCCTCCACCTCGTCCACGGTGACGTTCAGGGGGTTCTCCTCGATGTCATTCTTGGTGGCGGTCAGGCCGGCATCTGCCTTCAGCTTGAAGAAGCCGTTCTTCTCCAGCAGGGTCAGGGCGCGGGCCTCGTTGGTGGTATCGTTGGGCACAGCCACCTTGATCTTATCCAGCTTAGCTGCGGCAGAGGATGCCACGCTGCCGGATGCAACGGCGGAAGAAGCAGTGGAAGAAGAACCACCGCAGGCAGTCAGGGCAGCGGCTGCGGCTGCCACACCGGTAACTTTCAGAAAATCGCGACGAGTAATCATAGTTTTGTTCCCTCTCTATTTGTTCTCTATTATGTACTGTGGCCCGCACGGCACCTTTCCGCGCGCAGCCTTGAACGGACGCATGAAAAAATGCCCCCGTCCTTACAAGCCTTAAGCTCTGCAAGGACGGAGGCATGAACATACTTCCGTGGTACCACCTTGGTTCACTGCATCCTTACGGATACAGCCTCGATGCTGCGGCAGCGTGTGCTGCTTACAGCCGGACGCTGTAACGGGCGCATCCCGTTGCGGGCTTAGCACTCCTGCGCCTCGTCCGCACGGCTCCGAGACCATTTTCAGCTTCCTGTTTCCTGCCCTTTTTCACCGCCCGGGCTCTCTGGTAAGGATCAATGCGAAGGCCTACTCTTCTCTTCACAGCCATTTTTGTGATATTGACACTATAATAAACCCATCGGCGGCATTTGTCAACACCTTCAACGAAGTTTTTGGGTAGGGATATGGCTTCCGGTCTGCTGCCGCATCCGTTTTGCTTGACAATGCGCACAAAAAGGGTTATACTATAATTACAAAAGGCACTGCGACAAGCGGTTGGCCCTTTAGGTTTTTAGTTTAACTTTTATCCAAAGAAAAACCGTCACCTGTGGGGGGTGGCGGTTTTTTATTATATGCCCTTGTATGCGGCTGGTGCACATGATAAAATAGGGTATCATCTTTTGCAAGGAGAGCAGGCAATGAACAGCAGAGACCCTTTTCCCGATGAAGAGCTGCGCCGCCGCATTATGGATTTTATCATGGCCGCAGGGCAGACCCTGCTGGAAAATGGTGCGGAGGTGTTCCGGGTGGAGCAGACCATGGAGATCATGGCGCGCAGCTTCCATCTGCGGGAGTTCCACGTTTATGTGCTGACCAACGGCATTTTTGCCAGTGCCGGCACTGCCGAGATCAGCGAGGTGCGCAACGTACCGGTGCGCACCACCCATCTGGGGCGGGTGGCGGCGGTGAACGAGCTTTCCCGCCAGATTGCCCAGACCGGGATGACCTTGGATGAAGCCGAGAGCCGTCTGGTGCTGGCGCGGCAGCTTCCCTTCCCCAAAGATCATGTGCAGCTGCTTTCCGGGCTGTGCGGGGCGTTCTGTTTTGCCATGATGTTCGGCGGCAACCTGCGCAGTGCGCTGGCAGCTGCCGGGGCGGGGCTGGTGGCCAGCTGGTATCTGCTGTGGTGCGGGCGGCATGAGGTGCCCGGCGGCTTCCAGAAGATCAGCACCGCCGCGCTGATCACGCTGGTGTGCATCCTGCTGTGCAATCTGCTGCACACCTCTGCCAGCCACGCCATCATCGGTACACTGATGATTCTGACCCCGGGTATCGCCTTCACCATGGGCATCCGGGACTTTGTGCAGGGCGACTACCTTTCCGGCACCATCCGCATGATCGATGCCTTGCTCATTGCCGCCAGCATTGCCATAGGCACCGGTCTTGTGCTGCGGCTGTACACGGTACTTACGGGGGTGGTCGTGGTATGATGTCCCTTACAGCTGTACAGATCAGCGAGCTGACCGCGCAGTTTTTTCTGGCTGCGGCGGGCACGCTGAGCTTTGCCATTCTGTTTGCATGCCCCCGGCGCTGCCTGCCTTACTGCGCGCTGGTGGGCGCTGTGGGCTGGCTGTGGTACGAACTGCTGACCCTGCTGGGCGCAGACGCCGCCACGGCCTCCCTGCTGGCGGTCATTCCGCTGACCATCCTTACCCGCGTGTTTGCCATTACCCAAAAAACGCCGGTCACGGTGTTTTTGCTGACCGGCATTTTCCCGCTTGTGCCGGGCGCGGGCATCTACTACACCGCCTACTATTTCATCCAGAACGAAAACACCCTTGCCCTTGCCAATGGCATCAGCACCTTTAAAATCGCCGTGGCGCTGGCCATCGGCATCAGTCTGGTGCTGTGCGTACCGCTGCCGAAGAGGAAGTAGAACCCTCTCAGTCATCTCGCTTTGCTCGATGCCAGCTCCCCCGAAAGGGGGAGCTTTTTTGCTCCTAACCGGCAGATGCTTAAAGCTCCCCCTTCGGGGGAGCTGGCGAACGCAGTGAGCCTGAGAGGGTTCAGCCCTTCCCTTGGGGAAGCTGGCAAAGCCGCAGACTTTGACGGAAGGGGTTGCCCGCTACCCCAAAAGCAGCCACACTAAAAAGAAAGGCCAGAGAACCCGTAAAAGTTCTCTGGTCTTTTTGCTATTTAGCTAGTATGCCGCAACCACTTATTAAAAGGCAGTCTCAGCACATACCGGTGCAAACGCTATCAGGCGTTCTTGCACAGGCAAGGAAGAATTGCGACATCAAGACCTGCATCAGCGCCCTCGCCCAGCTTCAGATCGCTGCTCCAATTCTCGTTACCATCTGCGAGAGCCCAGCCCTCGGGCAGCGTAAGGTCTTTAGCGTAAATCTTCTTAGCGTCCTCAGCAACCTTGATCTGTTTATCAACAATTTTGCCGGTATCGCAGTTCTGGAAGGTGACCTTAACGTATTTCGTGCTCGTGACCACCTCTTTGTGCTGCTTGACAGGAACCAGTGCAATGTTCATGTTGCCGTTATTGGTGATGTCAACCTCATCCTCGCTGACCAGCTCATAGCCCTTCGGCAGCTTCTCTGCGGGGATCAGCTTCGGGTCGTACTTCTTTGCGTCCTTCAGGACGGTAGTCTCATAAACACCAGTAACGCTGTTGCCAACAGGATTACCCTTTTCATCCACAAAGAGAACACGCAGATCAACGCTGGTCACGCCAGGAACATCGGGGATATCGGTGTCGGGAAGCTTTTTGCAGCCGGTCAGAGCAGCAACAGCCAGAGCAGCAACACCTGCGCTCTTCAGGAACTGACGACGAGAGATATTAGACATAATAATCAACCTCACAATCTTTCTTTCACGCACGCCTTACACGCTATGGAATGCGTTTACATATATATAATACCCTTACCTTCCCCCATTGTCAAGTGCTTTATGGAAACATTCACCAAAAAATACAAGGATACAAGAATAAGTATCACTATTTTTTACAATACAGCCGCCGTATCCGCAAAAAACCACGCCGCCGCCATTGCTGTGCGCCGGTGCATGTGCTATACTTTATATATAGTTTTTTCCGTTTTTGTATTTTACCGGATAAAGGAGCGATTTATAATGTCTGTTATGGAACTTCTGACCACCCGCCGCACCTACCGCCGGTTTGCACAAAAGGCCGTGCCGCAGGATGTGGTGGACGATATCGTACAGGCCGTGCGGCTGTCCTCCTGCGGGGCAAATCGGCAGGCGGTGCGTCTGGTGCTGGTGCAAAGCCCGGAAATGGTCGCCAAGGTACAGCCGCTGGTCAAGTGGGCTGGCTATCTGCCGCCGGAGCAGGGCACGCCCAAGGCGGACGAGCTGCCCACCTTTTATGCAGCTGTGGTGCAGGATACCGCCATCCCCGGCGACCTTGCCACCGACACCGGTATTGCACTGGCAAACATGACCCTTGCCGCATGGGACAAGGGCGTGGGCAGCTGCATCATGGGCGCGATCAACAAGCCCGCCCTGACCGCGCTGCTTGGCATCGAGGAGCCGCAGAAGCTGGCCTTTATGGTGGCTTTTGGCTACCCCACCCACAAAGCCAGCATCGTACCCATGACCGAGCAGACCGGCGTAAAGTACTATCTGGACGAAAACCGCGACTACTGCGTGCCCAAGCGCAGCGCGGAGGAGATTGCAAGAAGCCTGTAAAAGCCGGTTTATACTGCATATATTCACATATTTTCTCCGTTATTGCATAAATGTTTGCAAAATCGTTTCAATTTCACGGATTATTATGCACAAGTATTGACTTTTTGTTTTGTACAAACTATACTAAGTGCGTTCCCCGAAAGCGCGATGAATCGCATCCCATCGGGGCAAAGCGAACTATATTGCATAGATTGAGGAGTGTTTGAATATGAAAAAGATCTCTCGCCGCAGCTTCATGGCTGCCGCTGCTGTTTCCGTTGCTGCTCTGGCTCTGACCGCCTGCGGTGGTTCCGCAAGCTCTGCTGCTTCCTCTGTGGCAAGCTCTGCCGCTTCCTCCGAGGCTGCTTCTTCCGCCGCTGCCGCTGAGCTGACCACCGTGGAGGCTGGTAAGCTGACCATGGCCACCAACGCCACCTTCCCTCCGTACGAGATGACCACCGACTCCGGTGAGATCGAGGGCATCGATGTGGACACCGCCAAGGCCATTGCTGAAAAGCTGGGTCTGGAGCTGCAGATCGATGACATGGAGTTTGATGCCGCACTGCTCAGCGTGCAGCAGGGCAAGGCCGACATCGTGATGGCTGGCGTTACCGTGACCGACGAGCGCAAGGCTGTGATGGACTTCTCTGACAGCTACGCAACCGGCATCCAGTCCATCATCGTGCCCAACGATTCCGACATTGCTTCTCCCGACGATCTGGCCGGCAAGAAGATCGGCACCCAGCGCGGCACCACCGGCTACATCTACTGCTCCGATGACTTCGGCGAGGACTCTGTTGTGGCCTACGACAGCGGCCTGACCGCTGTGCAGGCACTGAACAACGGTCAGGTGGATGCAGTGGTCATCGACAACGCTCCCGCTACGGAGTACGTTGCCGCCAACCCCGGCCTGAAGGTGCTGGACACCAGCTACGCCGAGGAGGATTACGCCATCGGCATGGCAAAGGGTTCTGCACTGGAGGACGCTGTCAACAAGGCTCTGGAGGAGCTGAAGGCTGACGGCACTCTGCAGGCCATCGTGGACAAGTACATCAACGCAAACTAAGCTGCGTGCCCTGTACCATTCCCGTACCCAAGGAGGCGCCCCGCTCCGGGGCACCTCTTTTTTTAGAAAAAAGTGGTTACAATTTATTGACAAACAGAAAGCGAGGATGTGAATGGCTGCGCAATACGAACTGCTCAAAGAGCTGCTCAACAGCGGCACAAAGCTAAGCTTTGGACAGGATTTCTTTTTTAAGTTTTATCAGGCCTTTCTGCTGAAGGACCGCTGGATGCAGTACATCAACGGTGTGGGCACCACCCTGCTGGTCACCGCACTGGCGCTGGCGCTGGGCGTGGTGCTGGGCAGCGTGGTGGCGCTGGTGCGCGTGACCCACGACCAGCAGCGCCCCGGCCACAAAAACGCGGTGCTGGGCTTTTTTAACGCGGTGTGTCAGGTGTACACCACCATCATCCGCGGCACGCCCATGATGGTGCAGCTGCTGATCATGAGCATGGTCATTTTTGCCAACAGCCGCAACTTTACCATGGTGGGTGCGCTGACTTTGGGCATCAACTCCGGCGCGTATGTATCCGAGATCATCCGCGGCGGCCTGATGGCTGTGGACCCCGGCCAGATGGAAGCCGGGCGCAGCCTTGGCCTGAACTACATGACCACCATGGTGGTCATCATCATCCCGCAGGCCATCCGTGCGGTGCTGCCTGCACTGGGCAACGAGTTCATCATTCTGCTCAAGGATACTTCCCTGATCACCACCATCGGCGGCAAGGAGCTGCTGTATGCTGCACAGGGCATTATGAACCGTACCTACGACGCCATGTTCCCCCTGCTGGGCGTTGCATTGATCTACCTGATCCTTGTTATGCTGTTTACATGGCTGCTGAGCAAGTTTGAGAGGAGGCTGGCACAAAGTGACCGATAAGATTTTGGAAGTACGCGGCCTGACCAAGACCTATGGCGGCGTAAAGAAGCGCGGCGCAAAAAAGGCCGACCCCACGCTGGACGTGCTGAAGGGCATCGACCTTGACATCTACCGCGGCGATGTGGTTTGCCTGATCGGCCCTTCCGGCTGCGGCAAGTCCACCTTTCTGCGCTGCCTGAACCGGCTGGAGACCCCCTCCTCCGGCTCTATCAAGTTTGAAGGCGTGGAGGTGGACGAAGCGCACATCGACCCCGTGCGCCAGAAGATGGGCATGGTGTTCCAGCACTTCAACCTGTTCCCCCACCTGACCGTGAAAAAGAACCTTGAGCTGGCACCCAGCCTGCTGAAGCTAAAGGACAAAGAGGCCATCTCTGCCCGTGCAGACGAGCTGCTGGCACGCGTAGGTCTGGCCGATAAGGCCAACGTCTACCCCAAGAGCCTGTCCGGTGGCCAGCAGCAGCGCATTGCCATCGCCCGCGCGCTGGCAATGGACCCGGACGTGATCCTGTTCGACGAGCCCACCAGCGCCCTTGACCCCGAGATGGTGGGCGAGGTGCTGGAGCTGATGAAGGAGCTGGCACACACCGGCATCACCATGCTGGTGGTCACCCATGAGATGGGCTTTGCCCGCGAGGTGTCCAACCGGGTCATCTTCATCGACGATGGCAAGATTCAGGAGGACGAGCCGCCGCAGGAACTGTTCTCGAACCCCAAGCACCCCCGCCTGAAAGCCTTCCTTTCCAAGATGCTGTAATAATATAAAAAATTCAAGCCCGGAAGGTCGGTAGACCTTCCGGGCTTGTTTCATTAAAAATAGCGCTGCGGCTTAAAGCTCTGCCAGAATGGCATCGCCCATGGCGGTGCAGCCAAGGCAGGTGCAGCCATCGCTCATGTTGTCGGCGGTGCGCAGACCCTTGTCCAGCACACGGCTCACAGCGTTCTCAATGGCATCGGCTTCCGCTGCCATGCCAAAGGAGTACCGCAGCATCATGGCAGCAGACAGGATGCAGGCAGTGGGGTTTACGATGTCCTTGCCTGCAATGTCCGGGGCAGAGCCGTGGATGGGCTCGTACAGACCCCGGGTGCCGTCGCCAAGGCTGGAGGACGGGATCATACCGATGGAACCGGTGATCATGGAAGCCTCGTCCGATAGGATGTCGCCGAACATATTCTCGGTGACGATCACGTCGAACTGGGCGGGGTTCTTCACGATCTGCATAGCGCAGTTGTCCACGAACATCTCGCTGTACTCCACATCCGGGTACTCGGCCTGCAGCCGGTGCATCACGGTGCGCCACAGGCGGCTGGTGTCCAGCACGTTGGCCTTGTCCACGCAGCACAGCTTTTTGCGGCGCTTGCGGGCGGTCTCGAAGCCGATGCGGCCAATGCGCTCGATCTCGTGCTCCGCATAGGGCATGGTGTCCACGGCCTGCTTTTCGCCGTTTTCCAGCGTGTGGGTCTGGTGCTGGCCGAAGTACACGCCGCCGATCAGCTCCCGCACGATGATAAAGTCAATGCCCTGTGCCACGATCTCGGGCTTTAGTGGGCTGGCAGGCGCCAGCTGCGGCCAGATCTTGGCGGGGCGGTTGTTGGCGTACAGCCCCATGCCGGCGCGCAGCCGCAGCAGGCCCTTTTCCGGCCGCTGCTCCCCGGGCAGGCCCTCCCACTTGGGGCCGCCCACCGCGCCCAGCAGCACGCTGTCGGCGGCAAGGCACTTGTCCAGCTCGTGCTGGGGCAGCGGGTCGCCGTATTTGTCAATGGCCTCGCCGCCCATGGCGGCAGCGGTGTAATGGAAGGTATGGCCGTACTTTTCAGCCACCTTATCCAGCACCCGGAGGGTCTGCTTTACGATCTCCGGGCTGGAGCAGTCGCCCCAGATGACAGCAATATTTTTTTCCATGAGGTACTCCTTTTATGCTCCAAACACATTTTCACGGATAGGGATGGGGCTTATTTCTGGATGGCCTTCATCAGGCCGCCGGCGGAGATGATGTTCTGGATAAAGGGCGGGAAGGGCTCGGCGTGGAACACCTTGCCGTTGGTCTCGTCGGTGATGACGCCGGTATCAAAGTCTACCTGAACGGTGTCCCCTGCCTCGATGGCGTCCACAGCCTCCGGGCACTCCATGATGGGCAGGCCGATGTTGATGCTGTTGCGGTAGAAGATACGGGCAAAGCTTTTGGCAATGACCACCGCGATGCCGGCGGTCTTGATGCACAGGGGTGCGTGCTCACGGGAGGAGCCGCAGCCAAAGTTCCAGCCGCCCACCATGATATCACCGGGCTGCACCCGGTTCACAAAGTCCTTGTCGATATCCTCCATGCAGTGGCTGGCAAGTTCCTTGGCATCCTGCGTGTTCAGGTGGCGTGCCGGAATGATGACGTCAGTATCCACGTTATCCGGGTATTTGAAAACAGAACCTCTTGCGTTCATGCTCATGCTCCTTTCGGGTCAGACCGTGCGCGGGTCGGTGATGTAGCCGGTCAGGGCGCTGGCGGCGGCGGTGGCGGGAGAGGCCAGATAGACCTCACTGTCCACATGACCCATGCGTCCTACAAAGTTGCGGTTGGTGGTGGAAACGCAGCGCTCGCCCGCTGCCAGAATGCCCATGTAGCCACCCAGACAGGGGCCGCAGGTGGGGGTGGATACGATGCAGCCCGCATCGATAAAGGCGGTGGTCCAGCCCCGCAGGATGCACTCCTTATAAACAGCCATGGTGGCGGGGATGATGATGCCGCGCACGCCCTTGGCAATGTGCTTGCCCTTGAGGATGTTGTAGGCGGCTTCCATGTCCTCCAAGCGGCCGTTGGTGCAGCTGCCGATGACCACCTGATCGATCTTGATGTCCTTGCCCTCGCTGGCCTTGTGGGTATTCTCGGGCAGATGGGGGTAGCTGACGGTGGGCTCCAATGCGCTGAGGTCGATCTCGATGGTCTTTTCGTACACGGCATCGGGGTCTGCCTCGTAGAACACCGGCGGACGCTGGCTGCGGCCTGCAAGGTAAGCCTTGGTCACCTCGTCCACCGGGAAGATACCGTTCTTGGCACCGGCCTCAATGGCCATATTGCAGATGCACAGGCGGTCGTCCATGGTCAGGCCAGCCACGCCCGGGCCGGTGAACTCCATAGACTTATACAGTGCGCCGTCCACACCGATCATACCGATGATGTGCAAAATCAGGTCTTTGCCGGATACCCGGGGATTAAATTTGCCGGTAAGCACAAACTTGATGGCAGAGGGCACCTTGAACCATGCCATGCCGGTGGCCATGCCTGCGGCCATATCGGTAGAGCCTACACCGGTGGAGAAGGCACCCAGCGCACCGTAGGTACAGGTGTGGCTGTCCGCGCCGATCACGCAGTCACCGGCGGTGACGATGCCTTTTTCCGGCAGCAGCGCGTGCTCAATGCCCATCTGGCCGACATCGTAGAAGTTGAGGATATCGTATTTATTGGCGAACTCCCGGCACTGCTTGGACTGGGTAGCGCTCTTGATATCCTTATTGGGTACAAAGTGATCCAGTACAATGGCGATATGCTCTTTATCAAACACGCGGTCGAAACCGGCGCGTTCAAACTCGTTGATGGCCACCGGGGTGGTGATATCGTTGCCCAGCACAATGTCCAACTTTGCGTTGATCAGCTGGCCTGCCTTGACCTCCGGCAGTCCGGCGTGTGCAGCAAGGATCTTCTGCGTCAGGGTCATTCCCATGGTAGTTTTCTCCTTTTTATCGATTGTTGATTGCGCTGACAAGGGCGCGGATACCGGCCACGATGATGTCGGTGTCGGTACCGGCACCCCATGTGACTGTGTTGTCGCCCCAGACAAGCCCCACATAGGAGGCTGCACGGGAGGTAGAGCCCTCGTCCAAGCTGTGCTCAGAGTAGTTTTCCAGATGGAAGTCCATGCCGGTGGCGCTCTGGATAGCGTTGGCTACGGCATCCAGACGGCCGTTGCCCACTGAGGTGACCACCTTGCGCTGCCCGTTCAGCTCCAGCGTGACTGTGGCGGTAATGCCGTTTACCTGTGCAAAGTGGGCTTCCACCACATTCAGCGGCTTTGCACGGTTGAGGTAGGTATCCTCGAAGATGTGCAGCACCTCGGCGGCGCTCAGCTCCTTGTGGCTGTGGTCGGACACGCTCTTGACCTTGTAGCCCAGTGCCTCCCGCATCTTGGGGGGCAGATTGTAGCCGTAGTTCTGTTCCAGCACAAAACCGATGCCGCCCTTGCCGCTCTGGCTGTTGATGCGGATGACATCGGCGTCGTAGGTGCGGCCAATGTCGTGGGGGTCCACCGGGATGTAGGGACAGGTCCAGCGGTGTTCGCCGGTCTGCTTGCGGTACGCCATGCCCTTGGCAATGGCGTCCTGATGACTGCCGGAGAAGGCGGCAAACACCAGCTGCCCGGCGTAGGGGGTACGCTCGTAGATATGCATCCGGGTCACCCGCTCGTAGGTGGCGCAGATGGCGGGCATATCCGAGAAGTCCAGCTTGGGGTCTACGCCGTGGCTGTACATATTCATGGCCAGCGTTACGGCGTCCACATTGCCGGTGCGCTCGCCGTTGCCAAACAGGCAGCACTCCACGCGCTGTGCGCCCGCCAGCACTGCCAGCTCTGCGCAGGCCACACCGGTGCCGCGGTCGTTGTGGGGGTGGGTGGAGATGATCACGCTGTCGCGGTACTTCAGGTGCTTGTCGCAATACTCGATCTGATTGGCGTACACATGGGGCATACTCATCTCCACGGTCACCGGCAGGTTGATGATCATGGGGCGCTCCGGGGTGGGCTGCATGATATCCAGCACGGCGTTGCACACCTCTACGGCGTAGTCCACCTCGGTGCCGGTAAAGCTTTCGGGGCTGTACTCGAACAGGAAGTTGCCCTCGTACTCCTCACTGAGCTGCTTGACCAGCTTTGCACCGTCCACGGCGATCTGCTTGATCTCCTCCTTGGACTTGTGGAACACCTGCTCCCGCTGTGCCACGGAGGTGGAGTTGTAGAAGTGGATCACCGCCCGGGGTGCGCCCTTGACGGCCTCGAAGGTGCGGCGGATGATGTGGTCGCGGCACTGGGTCAGCACCTGCACGGTGACATCGGCGGGAATCATATTCTTTTCGATCAGGGTGCGCAGGAACTCGTACTCGGTCTCACTGGCGGCGGGGAAGCCCACCTCGATCTCCTTGAAGCCGATCTTCACCAGCATCTGGAAGAACTCCAGCTTTTCTGCAAGGCTCATGGGCACGATCAGCGCCTGATTGCCGTCCCGCAGATCCACGCTGCACCATGCGGGAGCCTTTTCAATATGGTCTTTTTTTACCCAGCTGTCATAACCGGCGGGTACCGGATAGTACCCCGGTGCGTACTTGGTAGCGTCCATCATCCTGTTGTCCTCCTGATGTTGTGGTGCATAAAAATGCACCCCTTCCGTCTGCTCGTTTCACTCGCATCCACCTTCCCCAAGGGGACGGCTTTCCGGAATGCGGTAAAGTTTGCGGCATTGCCCAAAGGCGCCCCCTTGGGGGAGCTGGCATCGCGTAGCGATGCCTGAAGGGGTATCCGCATACAAAAAGGCTCCCGTCTTTCAAGGCGAAAACCTTGAGAGACGAGAGCCTGTAAATTGCTTTTACAGGGCACCCGTGGTACCACTCTCCTTGCTGCACGGTCAGGTACAGCCACTTTGCACGATCGGCCAAAACAGCGAATCGCTGCCCTTGTAACGGTGGGCATCCGTCAGAACCTACTTGTCCGTTCAGTTCTGCCGCTCGGGGGCCAGTATCCGAAGTTCTCTGCACCCGCCTTGCACCACCCGGCGGCTCTCTGCACGCAGAAGAAAGATCGTTTTATCCCTGTCAACGCATTTGCACTTTGTTGAAAGTGAGATAATTTTAGCACGACTGCCAGAAAGTGTCAAGAAGTTTCGTTCAGGATAAAGATGAAAGCATTTCACAATACCATGGGGTAAATCATGCAAAATTGAGGTCGTTGCTCCCCTGCCCCCTCATCCGGCAAGCCCTTTGCGCACCTATAATATGGTAACTGAGCGGCTTTAGCCCTCTTTGTTAAGAAACTGCTAAGTTTTTGCAAAGTTGCCCTCGCTGCGCTGTTGCTAGGCGGTAAGGTGTGGTATACTGGACGCAGCAAACGGGTGGAAGCCCACTTTATATAGAAGGAGGAACATCCCATGAAAGAAGTCAAGCCATCCAAAAAGCCGCTGGCTATCTACTATGCCATCGTGTTGCTGGTGCTGCTGGTCATCAACCTTGTGGTCATGCCGTGGCTGGCCGAGCGTCAGGTGCAGGAGGTAGACTACGGCACCTTTATGAGCATGACCGAGCAGGAAAACATCGGCAAGGTGGATATCCAGTCCAACCAGATCATTTTTACGGATAAGGACAACAAGCAGATCTACAAGACCGGCCTGATGAACGACCCCAGTCTGACCGAGCGCCTGTACGACGCAGGTGCACAGTTCTCCAGCGAGATCGTGGAGCAGGGTTCGCCGGTGCTCAGCTTTCTGCTGTGGTTCGTGCTGCCCATCCTGCTGTTCAGCTTCATCGGCAACCAGATGAACAAAAAGCTGATGGAAAAAGCAGGCGGCGGCCCGGGCTCCATGATGTTTGGCGGCGCGGGCAAATCCAACGCAAAGGTGTATGTGCAGTCCACCCACGGCATCCGCTTTGCGGATGTGGCCGGTGAGGACGAAGCCAAGGAGAACCTGCAGGAGATCGTCAATTATCTGCACGACCCCAAGCAGTACGAGGAGATCGGCGCCTCCATGCCCAAGGGCATTCTGCTGGTAGGCCCTCCGGGCACCGGCAAGACCATGCTGGCCAAGGCCGTGGCAGGCGAATCCAACGTGCCCTTCTTCTCCATCTCCGGCTCGGAGTTCGTGGAGATGTTCGTGGGCATGGGTGCCTCCAAGGTGCGTGACCTGTTCAAGCAGGCCAAAGAAAAAGCACCCTGCATCGTATTCATTGATGAAATCGACGCCATTGGCCAGAAGCGCAACAGCGGCCAGTTTGGCGGCAACGATGAGCGCGAGCAGACCCTGAACCAGCTGCTTACCGAGATGGACGGCTTTGAGGGCAACACCGGTGTCATTATTCTGGCGGCTACCAACCGCCCGGATTCCCTCGACCCTGCCCTGACCCGTCCCGGCCGGTTTGACCGCCGTGTGCCCGTGGAGCTGCCCGACCTGAAGGGCCGCGAAGAAATTTTGAAGGTACACGCCAAAAAGGTGAAGATCGCCCCGGGTGTGGACTTCAACACCGTGGCACGCATGGCCTCCGGTGCCTCCGGCGCAGAGCTGGCCAACATTGTGAATGAAGCTGCTCTTCGTGCCGTACGGGCAGGGCGCAAGAGCGTGACGCAGGCCGACCTTGAGGAGAGCATCGAGGTGGTCATTGCCGGCTACCAGAAGAAGAACTCCATCCTGACCGACCACGAAAAGTGCATCGTAGCCTACCACGAGATCGGCCATGCCCTTGTGGCAGCCAAGCAGTCCAACTCTGCCCCGGTGCAGAAGATCACCATCATTCCCCGCACCTCCGGCGCACTGGGCTACACCATGCAGGTGGACGAGGGCAACCACTACCTGATGAACAAGGCCGAGCTGGAAAACAAGATCGCTACCCTGACCGGCGGCCGCGCCGCCGAGGAGGTAGCCTTCAATTCTATCACCACCGGCGCGTCTAACGATATCGAGCAGGCCACCAAACTTGCCCGCGCCATGCTGACCCGCTACGGCATGAGCGATGAATTTGACATGGTGGCGCTGGAGACCGTGAACAACCAGTATCTGGGCGGCGATACCTCGCTGGCCTGCAGTGCCCAGACCCAGCGCGAGATCGATCAGAAGGTGGTAGATCTGGTCAAGACCCAGCACGAAAAGGCCATCCGCATCCTGACCGAGAACCGCGCCAAACTGGACGAACTGGCCCAGTACCTGTACCAGAAAGAGACCATCACCGGCGAGGAGTTCATGGATATCCTCAACCGCGACGACACCGAAAATAAACCAGAAAATCCCTGAAAATAAAAATTTTTGAATCTTTTGCAATAATCCGGCCGCCGTATCCGTTTACAAAGCAGATACGGCGGTTTTCCATTGTGAATGCGCCGCAGCTGAACCATGGTTCCAAAAAAGATTATGATGCAAAAAAACAAGGCAGTCCCTGCGGCTGCCGTTTTCAGGAGGTATTTCCTATGAAGATGCTGAACAAAAAGTTTGTCCGTACCCTGAGCTGTGCCGCTGTGGCGGTGTGTGCCGCTGCCATGCTGAGCGTGGGTGCATTTGCCGCCGAGGTGGATTCCACCTGCGTGGAGGGCTATCTGCCCCCGCAGGAGCAGATGGTGCAGGGTGACATCGCACTGCACAGCGGTGACGTTGCCGTGGGCGAAAAAGACCCCAGCTACGGCGGCTACGGTGCCCCGGAGGGCAATCCCATTCAGGGCAATATCATGCTGATCTCCGGCGATGAGCTGGCCGACACCGCAAAGACCGAGGCACGCTACACCGTCAAGGGTCTGCTGGGCAAGCAGCTGCTGTACACCGCCCGCCAGAAGGACGGCGTGCTGACGCTGGACGTCCCCGCCGAGGTGGCTACTTTCCGCACCACCATCGAGGATATGCAGACTTTGCAGGCCAACGGCGTGAAAACGCTGGTGCTGGTGACCGAGAAGAACACCACCACTCTGAACCTCTCGCTGCTGTGCGAGGGACAGAAGTCCGGCACCCGCGTCACCCTGCGGCATCTGGGCAGCAATGCTACCCTCTCTGTGGGTCTGCGCTGCCGCCGCGACCTGCTGATCGGCCGCTGAGTAAGACGGTTTGAAATGCCCGCCGCCTGCGCTTTGGGCATGATGCAAGGAAAAATTATTTTTATTAGAGCAATACCGGAGCGTCTGCGGACGCTCCGGTATTGCATTTTCACGGGTTGGGTCGTAAAAGATAAACGAGATGACAAGACCCCCGGCGGGCAGCCGGGGGTCTTGTCGCACACTTATGGAGACTTGGACAGGAATAAAAGGAAGATCACATTCCCTTTGCGGGAAAGAGAATCGCTGCTTACTTGCCGCGGACGGCTGCGAAGCCGGCTTCCAGATCGGCAAGGATATCATCAATGTGCTCGGTGCCGATGGACAGGCGGATGGTGTTCTGGTAGATCTGCTGCTCGGCCAGCTCGGCATCGGTCAGCTGGCTGTGGGTGGTGGAGGCCGGGTGGATGACAAGGCTCTTCACATCCGCCACGTTGGCCAGCAGAGAGAAAATCTTCAGGTTGTCGATGAAGGTAAAGGCCTCCTCGCGGCCGCCCTTGATGTTAAAGGTAAAGATGGATGCGCCGCCGTTGGGGAAATACTTCTGGTACAGGGCATGATCCGGGTGATCCGGCAGCGAGGGATGGTTCACCTTTTCCACCTGCGGGTGGTTGGCAAGGAACTCCACCACCTTTTTGGTGTTCTCCACATGACGCTCAATGCGCAGGCTCAGCGTCTCGGTGCCCTGCAGCAGCAGGAAGGCGTTGAAGGGGGAGATGGTAGCGCCGGTATCACGCAGCAGGATAGCGCGGATGTAGGTGACAAAAGCGGCAGGGCCTGCGGCATCCGCAAAGGAGACGCCATGGTAGCTGGGGTTCGGGGCGGCAATGTTGGGGTAACGGCCGCTGGCCTTCCAGTCGAAGTTGCCGCTGTCCACGATGATGCCGCCCAGCGTGGTGCCGTGGCCGCCAATGAACTTGGTGGCAGAGTGCACCACGATGTCTGCGCCGTGCTCGATGGGACGGATGAGGTACGGGGTGCCGAAGGTGTTATCAATGACCAGCGGCAGGCCGTGCTTGTGGGCGATGGCGGCAATGGCGTCGATATCCGGGATATCGCTGTTGGGGTTGCCCAGCGTCTCCAGATACACAGCCTTGGTGTTGGGCTGGATAGCGGCCTCCACCTGTGCAAGGTCGTGGGCATCCACAAAGGTGGTGTTGACGCCGAACTGGGTCAGAGTGTGCGCCAGCAGGTTGTAGCTGCCGCCGTAGATGGTCTTTTGTGCCACGATGTGGTCACCGGCCTGTGCCAGTGCCTGAATGGTGTAGGTGATGGCGGCTGCACCGGAAGCGGTAGCCAGTGCTGCCACGCCGCCCTCCAGCGCTGCGATGCGCTTTTCGAACACATCCTGCGTGGAGTTGGTCAGACGGCCGTAGATGTTGCCTGCATCGGCCAGACCGAAGCGGTCGGCGGCGTGCTGGCTGTTGCGGAACACATAAGACGTGGTCTGGTAGATGGGCACCGCACGGGCATCGGTGGCGGGGTCGGCCTGCTCCTGACCGACATGAAGCTGCAGGGTCTCAAATTTATATTCAGACATTGTTATTTACCTCTCTTTATATACCAAAAGTATTATTATTGTGTATAAAAAATCCCGATGCGTTTTCAAAGGCGCACCGGGCAGTGTGGTCTACCGGAGCTGCTGCTGTCACATTCGGGTGCACATTCGCACAGCCGAGGGCAACATACAGTACACATCCGATGCCGGTGCCCGGTTGGTATGCATTCGCCCACAGCGATAATTCGCGTGCAGCAGTTCTTTCCAGATCAGCTTCATCTTTGTGCCCTCCTTCCGGTAAAACTTTTCCATCCCTCTATGTACCACCCGCCGGAGAACCTCTGTTTCATTTCCCTACAAGACTGGTGGATTGGATGTTTGCATTATATCCCGTTCTACCTAGTTTGTCAATAGGTTAATTCCACTTTTTTCAAGGATGTATTTTTTTGCATGATAATTTTGCCCGTACTGCCACCGCCCGACAGTATTTTGTACAGCGACCCCTCTGAACAAAAAACGAAGCCCGGAACGTCTGCGGACGCTCCGGGCTTCGTTTTCTCATAAAATGGTCAGGCCTGCTTTGTCTCTTCCGTCCGGGTGGAAATGCCGAACAGTACAAAGCCGATGACAAACAGGATGGCAATGGAGCCCACACCCACGTTGGCGCTGCCGGTCAGCTGGCTGCCCACACTGACAATCATGGTGCCAAGGAAGGATGCACCCTTGCCGCAGATGTCGAACAGGCCAAAGTATTCGCCAGATTTTTCCTGCGGGATGATTTTGGCAAAGTGGCTGCGGCTCAGTGCCTGCACACCGCCCTGGAACATACCCACCACCACGGCCAGCACCCAGAACTGCCACTGACTCTTCAGGAAGAAGGCAAAGACGGCAATGCCGGTATAGGCCGCGATGCACACCGGGATCAGGGTCTTGGATTCATATTTCTGGCTCAGGCGGCCAAAGATCAGCGCCGAAGGGAAGGCCACGATCTGGGTGACCAGCAGCGCCAGCAGCAGACCGGTGGTGTCCAGCCCCAGTGCCGTGCCGTAGGCGGTGGCCATATCAATGATGGTATACACGCCGTCAATGTAGCAGAAGAACGCCAGCAAAAACCAGAACACCTGCTTGTCCTGCGGCAGATGCTTAAGGGTCTGCCCGATGCGCACAAAACTCTGGCGGATGGCGTGCTGCTTCACCTCCACATAGTTGATCTGGCGGTATTTTTTCAGCAGCGGCAGGGTGACCACCAGCCACCATACGGCGGTAATGACCAGCGCGATGGACAGCGCGGTCATCTGACTGAGCCCCACCGCACTGCTGCCCAGCACCAGCGCCAGACAGACCACAAAGGGCACGCAGCTGCCGATATAGCCCCACGCGTACCCGCGGGAGGACACCATGTCCATCCGCTCCGGGGTGGTCACATCGCCCAGCATGGAATCGTAGAACACCAGACTACCGGAGTAGCCGATCTTGGCAATGATAAAAATGACCAGAAAGGCCAGCCATGTGCCCGCCAGACCCATGGCACAGCAGCCGATGACGCCCACAAAAAGGCAGAGCATGAAGATGGGCTTTTTAAAGCCCTTGGTGTCGGCCAGCGTGCCCAGAATGGGACCCAGAATGGCGGTGACCAACGTAACGATGGAGCTTGCATAGCCCCAGTAGGCCAGATAGTCTACCTTGCTCACGCCGCCGGCCTCGGCCAGTGCATTGAAGAAGATGGGCACCAGCGTGGCGATCATCAGCACAAAGGCCGAGTTGCCCACATCGTATAGGATCCATGCCCGCTCCAGCGGTGTCACCTTGAATTTTTCAGTTTTCATCGTATTTCCCTTTTCCCCTTGCACCGCCGGGCGGTGCAGTTTTTAAAATTCCCCAAAGGTATGGTCGTAGGCAGCGTCCAGCGGCTCGTCCGTGTCCAGCTTTGCCACATACTCTAAGATCAGCCGCTTTGCCAGCGGCAGAGCCTTGGCGTACAGCGTATCCAGCTTGCGGTTGCTCTCGGTGCACTGCGGGTTCGGCTGCGGGTTTGCCACAAGGCCGTGCATCCCATCATACTTGCCCAGCACCTTCATGCCGGTTAGCACCACCCAGCGCTTGACCGGGTTCGAAGCCTGCAGCACCTTATGCACCAAGATCATCCCCTTCAGGGCTTCCAGCGCGGTCTGCTCCGAAATATCCTTGTAGAATGGCGCAATAACCCGGGCGTTCTCTGCGCTGGGGTGGATATGGCTGGCGGTAAAGAAGGTCAGCGGGTCATAGCCGTCCCGGCGCAGCAGCATATTGTCGAACTCGGTCTCGATCTCGCAGTGGGTCACACCGCTTTCCCGGGTAAACTGTTCCACAAAGGGGTGGCAGGTGCTGTCCAGTGCAAAATGGCACACATAGCCCAGCGCGTAGGCCAGCGCAGCCTCGCGGTCGGCTTCCTCATGCACCACCCGCCGTGCCCGGTCAAAGAACATTCTGCCTTGCTCGTCGTGCATGGCATTGCCCAGCGCGGCGACCGTGGTGGACTTTTCCGCATGGTAATAGAACAGCAGGTCCGGCCCGTGCAGGCCGATATCGTACAGCTCCCGGTGCGCCTCCAGCTTTTCCCGCAGCGGCGCGGGCAGATGGTCCAGCACATTTGCGCCAAAGCGGCGGTGTGCGTAGGTAGAGGGCATTTCTCATTCCTCCTTCTTGCAGTGCCAGCGCCCGCCGCCCTGTTCCGGCTGCACTGACCAAAAATTCTATCGTTTCCAGTATAGCAGAAAGTTTGCCGACCTTCTACCCTTTTGTGTCTGTTTTCTGTAAAAAGTTTTAATAATTTTGCTGTACCTCCCGCCAAATAAAAGAGGCTTCCGGAATGCCCGTAGACATTCCGGAAGCCTCTTTTCGATTATTTCAGGTTCACACGCTCTCATAGCCCTGCGGCATCTCGCTCTTGCGGTCGCGGGACATCAGGTTGCGCAGCGCGTCGCTGGCGCTCATGCCCTCCTTGACGATGGCGTTCACCGTCTGGGCAATGGGCATTTCCACATGGTACTTCTCAGCCAGCTCCATGGCGGCGGGCAGGGCGTTGATGCCCTCCACCACCATGCCGACCTCTTTCACGGCCTGCTCCGGGCTTTCGCCCTTGCCGATCAGGATACCGGCGCGGTTGTTGCGGCTGTGCATACTGGTGGCGGTGACGATCAGGTCGCCGATGCCGGCCAGACCCGCAAAGGTCTGGACATTGCAGCCCATGGCCACGCCCAGCCGGGCGATCTCGGCAATGCCGCGGGTGATCAGAGCGGCGCGGGCGTTATCGCCGTAGCCAAGGCCGGTGGAGATGCCAACGCCCAGCGCGATAACGTTCTTCATAGCACCGCTCAGTTCCACGCCCTTGATATCAGTGTTGGTGTACACGCGCATACAGGTGTTGCTGAACACCTCCTGCACCACCTCGGCAGCTTCCAGATCCGGGCTGGCGGAAACGATGGTGGTGGGCAGATCCAGCGCCACCTCCTCGGCGTGGGTGGGGCCGCTGAGCGCCACCAGACGCACCGCCCGGGGGCCGTTCTCGTGGCTCAGCTCATCGGCAAGGATCTCGGTCATGGTATATAAGGTATCGGGCTCAATGCCCTTTGCCACATCCACGATGATCTGGCCGGAGCGGATATAGGGCCGCGCCTTGGCCGCCGTGGCACGCACGAACACCGACGGCACTGCAAACAGCAGCACATCCTTGCCGGTGCACACTTCCTCTATGCTTTTGGTAAAACGCAGCTCCTGCGGGATGACCATTCCCGGCAGATTGGGGTGCACCCGGGTGGTGGAAAGGTTGTCCACCTCGGCTTCAATAGCCGACCACACCTGCACATCGTTACCGCTGACGGTCAGCATCCGTGCCAGAGCCATGCCCCAGGTGCCTGCACCCAGAACACCAATACTAAACTTTTTCACGTTTGTATCCTCCGTGTCTGCACCGGGCAAAGGGCAAGCCCCTGCCGGTGGATTTGCGCCGCGCCGGGCCGTTGCCCCGCGCCTGCGCACTACTATGACCATTGTACACGAAAGCGCCCACAGCGTCAAGCATCTGCCGCATTGCACAAATATTTAACAAGTTCATGCAATTTTTCGGTCACATCACACGTTTTATGCAAACCGTTTGCACTGCGGGGCATTTCATGCTATTATAGTATTCTGGTAGGTTTTGTAGGGATTGGTGATTCAGTCTCTTGACTTTGACCCTACTTTAAGGTATATACTGCCTTAGTCGGCAAAAGCTTTGCCGGCTTGTGCATTTTTTAGCTTTGAGGAAAAAACGATGTTTGAAGCACTTTTAACCAACCGCACGGTCAGTGTGCTGGTGGAGGCGCTGCCCCGCATCCTGACGGCAGGCCTGACCATGACCATTCCGCTGACCCTACTCTCCTTCTTTTTTGCCATGATCATCGCGGTGGCGGTGGCGCTGGTGCAGTACGCCAATGTGCCGGTGCTGCGGCAGATCGCCCGGTTCTATATCTGGGTCATCCGGGGCACGCCGCTGCTGGTGCAGCTGTTCATCATCTTTTACGGCCTGCCCAGCGTGGGCATCATGCTAAACGCCTTTCCGGCGGCGGTCATCGCCTTCGCCTTCAACGAGGGTGCTTACTGCGCCGAGACCATGCGCGGCGCGCTGGAAAGCGTGCCGCAGGGGCAGCTGGAAGCCGGTTACTGCGTGGGCATGAGCTGGTGGCAGATCATGCGCCGCATCGTGCTGCCGCAGGCGCTGCGCACCGCCGTGCCTGCGCTGTCCAACTCCCTCATCGGCATGATCAAGGACACCTCGCTGGCGTCCAACATCACGGTGGCAGAGCTGTTCATGGCCGGGCAGCGGGTAGCCGCCCGCACCTACATCTTTCTGCCCATCTACTGTGAGGTGGCTGTGGTGTATCTGCTGTTCTGTACCGTCATCACCAAGCTGCAGGCGCTGCTGGAACGTCAGCTCAACGCCCGCGGCTTCCAGTAAAAGGGAGGTGCGCACCTATGGCTATGCTTGAGATCCGCAATGTGCAAAAGACCTTCCGCACCTACGCAAAGCCCGGCCTCTTCCACCGCCCCGGTGCGCGGCAGGCCGCCAGCGAGCTGCCCGTGCTGCGCGGGGTAGACCTGACCGTAGAAAAAGGCGATGTTGTGGCCATTCTGGGGCCGTCCGGCTCCGGCAAGACCACCCTGCTGCGCTGTTTGAACTTTCTGGAAACCGCCGATGCCGGGCAGCTGGTGTTTGACGGCGAAAGCTTCGACCTTGCCCATGCCAGCCGCGCCGACATTGCCCGGCTGCGCAAAAAGACCGCCTTTGTATTCCAGAACTACAACCTGTTCCGCAACAAAACCGCCCTGCAGAATGTGACCGAGGGGCTCATTGTGGCGCGGAAGCTGCCCAAGGAGCAGGCGGATGAAATCGGCATGAAGATGCTTGCCAAGGTAGGCCTTGCCGACCGCGCCGACTACTACCCCCGCCAGCTTTCCGGCGGGCAGCAGCAGCGGGTGGCGATTGCCCGCGCCCTTGCCGCCGACCCGGAGATCATCTATTTTGACGAGCCCACCAGCGCCCTTGACCCGGAGCTGACCGGCGAGGTGCTCAGCGTGATGCGGCAACTGGCCGAAGAGGGCATGACCATGCTGGTGGTCACTCACGAGATGGGCTTTGCCCGCAACGTGTCCTCCAAGACCGTGTTTATGGAAAACGGCGTGGTGGTGGAGCAGGCACCCTCTCAGCAGTTCTTTGCATCCCCCAAGGAGGAGCGCACCCGGGCCTTCCTGCGCAGGATCGCCCATACGGAATAAAACCACTTCTCTTTTTGCATTTTTTCACGACAGAAAGGAATTTTTACTTATGAAACGCAGAACCTTTATTTCTCTGATGGGTGTTATGGCCGCAGCCGGTGTGCTCAGTCTGACCGGCTGCTCTTCCAAGGACACCGCCGCCAGTACTGCCAGCTCCGCACCGCTGAACAAGCTGGACAGCATCCAGAAGAGCGGCAAGCTGGTGGTGGCGCTGGAGGGCGCATGGCAGCCGTGGAGTTACCACGATGCTTCCGACACGCTGGTGGGCTACGATGTGGAGGTCTCCCGCGCCATTGCCGAAAAGCTGGGCGTGGAGCCGGAGTATGTGGAGAGCGACTGGGACAGCCTGTTTGCCGGTCTGGACGCAGGCCGCTACGACATGGTGTGCAACGGCGTGGAAGTAACCGAGGAGCGCGCCAAGACCTACGCTTTTACCACCCCCTACGGCTACATCCACACTGCGCTGGCGGTGCGCAAGGATAACGAGGATATCCACAGCTTTGAGGACCTGAAGGGCAAGACCACCGCCAACAGTCTGGCTTCCACCTACATGGAGCTGGCCGAAAGCTACGGCGCTACCGTGCAGGGCATCGACACGCTGGAGGAGACCATCCAGCTGCTGACCGCCGGCCGCATTGATGCCACCCTGAACGCAGATGTTTCCTTCTACGACTACCTGAACGTCCACCCGGACGCAGACTTCAAGCTGGTGGCGCAGACTGCCGAGGCCTCTCATGTGGCCATCCCGGTGCTCAAGAGCGAGGACACCGCCTATCTGGACGCGCTGAACACCGCCATTGAGGAGCTGCGCGCCGACGGCACCTTAAAGACCCTGAGCGAGAAGTATTTCGGACAGGATATCTCTTCTGAAAACTGAGAAGCTCGGCCCTCTCAGTCTGCTCACTTCGTTCGCATCCAGCTCCCCCGAAAGGGGGAGCTTTTTTGTTATCTGCCAGTCCGTGCGGTAAAGCTCCCCCCTTCGGGGGAGCTGGCGAGCGCAGCGAGACTGAGAGGGTAAATTCTCTATTGACTTATGCAATATTATATGATATATAATATTATAGAAACACACCCTACCGAAAGGAGGCTGTTCCTGCATGAGTTTTCCCATCAGTGCCGCGCTGCTGGATGCCATTGTGCTGTCCGTGGTGGCGCAGGAGCCGGAAGGTACCTACGGCTACAAGATCACCCAACAGGTCACCCACACGCTGGAGCTAAGCGAATCCACCCTGTACCCGGTGCTGCGCCGGCTGCAGAAAGACCAGCTGCTCACGGTCTACGATGCGCCCTTCAATGGCCGCAACCGCCGCTATTATCAGATCACCTCCGCCGGGCGGGCGCAGCTTGCCGCCTACGCGCAGGAGTGGAGCCGCTACCGTTCTTCCATTGACACATTTTTCAGAGAGGTGGAATGATCTATGACCCGTACTGCATTTCTTGCTGCGCTGGAACAGCTTCTGGCTCCCCTGCCGGAGGCCGAGCGCAAGGACGCTTTGAGCTATTACGAAGATTATCTGGATGCCGCCGGGCCGGAAAACGAAGCCCGCGCCATTGCGGAGCTGGGCAGCCCCGAGGAGGTCGCTCGCAAAATTCTGGATGAGCAGACCCCGGCAGGCAGTTCTGCCGCCCCGGCATCCCCTGCACGCAAGCCGCATTCCCGCTGGCGCATGGTGCTGGGCGGCGGGCTGGCGGTGCTGGTGCTGGCCTGCTTTTTCTTCCAGCACTCCAAGGCCACCCCGGTACAGCCGGTGGAGCCCGTTTCTTCTGCCTCGGAAATTCCTGCTTCCTCTGCGGAAGTGTCAGCTGAGAGCACTCAACCGCAGGCCGTGGATTCCTTTTCTGCCTCAGACGGTCTGACATTCTCCCTCTCTGCTGAGATGGTCCACGATAAGCTATCCCTGAAGTTGGATTATGGTACCGTTCTATTTGTTGTTGACCCAAATGCTTCTGACATCACGCTGCAGTTTGATGGCTTTAGGACCCGGTACCTCACCCATTCCAGCGAAAAAGCTGGGACCACAGAGTTTTCCTACCATATTCCCAAATACAACGCTCTCCCTGATTCCGACAGCGCTTTGCTCACCATTACCGTTCCGGAAAATATCCTGCATGAGGTGGACATTGATCTTGCTATGGGGGACGTTGACCTTGGCACCCTCTCTCTGGATGAACTGGATTTGGAACTTGCCATGGGGAGCGTCTCTGCCGACAGCCTAACTGTGAAGGATGCAGATTTTGATCTTGCCATGGGCGGCTGTCACATTGACCATCTGTCCGCACCGGAATTCGATGCCGAACTTGCCATGGGGGACTGCACCATCGGTATGCTGTCCGGTGCTCAGGATGTCAACATCTCGGTCACCCTTGGCAAGGCCGCCTTGACCCTGGAGGGCAGTGCCTCGGACTATACCCTCGTCACCAATGGGCTTATGGGCACTTCCATCCAGGATGGCAAGGCCAATCCCTCTCGTAAAATCTCCCTCAGTACCACCACCGGCGATCTCTCCATCTCCTATACGAATTGACCCCTAAACGCAGAATACCCCCGGCATCCGAACGAAACGAAAACGGATGCCGGGGGTGTTTTTATGCTTCCCTGTGAAAATAATCGTAGATGGTCTGTGCCAGCTGCCTGCCCACACCAGGTGTGTTTTCCAGCTGGTCGGGGGTGGCGTCCTTCACCGCGCCCACGCTCTTGAACTGCGTCAGCAGGGCTTTGGCTGTTTTAGGGCCTACGCCCGGCACCTCGGTCAGGGTGGAGGAGTAGCTTTTTTGCTTCATCTGCTGCTTGCGGTAGGCGTTGGCAAAGCGGTGGGTCTCGTCCTGAATGGCAGTAATGAAGGTAAAGGTACCGCGGTTCATGTTGATGGCAATTTCCCGCCCGTCGCTGTCCACGATGGCGCGGGTGCGGTGGTGGTCATCCTTTACCATGCCGTACAGCGGCACATCTGCCAGCGCTGTACCGGCAAGCGCCTCCTTTGCGGCGCTCACCTGTCCCCTGCCGCCGTCCATCAGCAAAAGGTCCGGCTTCTGCCCGAACCAGTTGCCGCTGGACTGACCGCTTTCAGCCTGTGCAGCGTATTTTTCGTACTCTGCCGCCCGGCGGGAAACGGTCTCTGCCAGCGAGGCATAGTCGTCCGTGCCCGCCACGGTTTTCATTTTGAACTTGCGGTAGCCCGCCTTGAAGGGCTTGCCATCCTTGAAGGTGACCATGCCGCAGACGCTGCTGCCATCGCCCCAGTTGGAGATATCGTAGCTCTCGATGGCGCGGGGCGACTTTGAAAGCCCCAGCACCTGCGCCAGCTCGTCCAGCAGCTTTTCTTCCCGGGCGTAGCGGCCGCTCTCCCGCGCCAGACGCTCCACCGCGTTGGTGTGCGCCATTTCCACCAGATGCGCTTTATCGCCCCGCTGGGGCACATACAGCTGCACCTCGCTGCCCCGTTTCTGGTTCAGCGCCTGCTGCAAGGCGTCCACGTCCGGCGGCAGTGCGTCCACCGCGATGATCTTGGGAATTTGTTCATCGTCCAGATAGTACCGGGGCAGAAATTCCTCCCGCACCGCGTCGATATCCGAGGTATCGTGGAACAAAAACTCCCGCTTGTCAGTCAGCCGTCCCTCCCGGAAGCGCAGCACCGCCGCGCACACGCTGTCCGGCGTACCGGCCAGCGCCACCACGTCCATCTCCACGTCCGGGTCTACCACCACCTTCTGCCCTGCCGTCAGCTTGGTGATGGCGTTGATCTGATCCCGCAGAAGAGCGGCGGTCTCAAATTCCAGCCGGTCGGAGGCCTCCTGCATCCGCTCATTGAGGGTTTTCAGGATATCCTTTTTACCGTAGCGGATCAGGTGCACCGCGTTTTTGACCGCCTGATTGTAGGTCTCGCAACTGATCTTTCCGCTGCACACTGCCATACACTTGCCGATATGGGCGTTCAGGCAAGGGCGTCCTTTGCCGATCTCCTGCGGGAAGCGTTTGGAGCAGCGCGGCAGCAAAAAGGCATCCATGGCCGTTTCTGCCATCTGCCGCGCCGCAAAGCTGGAGGTGTAAGGGCCGATATACTCCGCCCCGTCCTCCTCCTTTTGCAGGGTGAAGGAAAGGCGCGGCCAGTCCTCCCGGGTGACGCGGATATAGCTATAACCCTTGTCATCCTTGAGCAGGATGTTATACTTGGGCGTGTGCGCCTTGATCTGGCTGGCTTCCAGTACCAGTGCCTCGAACTCGCTCTGACAGACGATGACGTCAAAGGCGTAGGCGTGGGCGATCATCTGGCTGACCTTGTTATCGTGGGGCACGCCCTCGCGGAAATACTGGCTTACCCGGATGCGCAGGCGCTTGGCCTTGCCGATATAGATGATGGTGTCGCTTTTGTCCCGGATGATATACACCCCGGGCAGCAGCGGCAGCATACAGGCTTTTTGATAGAGTTCGGCCTTAGTCATGCAGCACCTTCCTCCGTATTTGTGGGATGGGGCGTCCTGCAATGGAAAGCCCTTTGCTCCCGGTAAAAAGCTTATCAAAAAAGCGGCAGGGAGCCCCCGCCGCTTTCTGTTGCTTGTGATACAGACTTACTCTGCAAAGCCGGACTCCACCAGCTTGATCAGGCCGTCCACGGCAGCCTGCTCATCAGCGCCGTCAGCGATGATGCGGATGGTGGTGCCGCCAACGATACCCAGAGACAGAACGCCCAGCAGGCTCTTTGCGTTCACGCGGCGTTCTTCCTTTTCGACCCAGATGGAAGACTTGAACTCGTTTGCCTTCTGGATAAAGAAGGTAGCCGGACGAGCGTGCAGACCAACCTGATTTTCAACGGTAACTTCTTTTACGTACATAGTAAAGCGCTCCTATCTAATATCGTTTTGGTGTACAAAAGCATAGTGTGCCTATTGTGTTACACTCATTTTAGCGCAAGTCGAAACGGTTGTACAGTCCCCTTTTGCATTTTTGGCGGTTTTCCCAATGAAACCGAGAGCATTTTTCAGGTTTTGTACAAAGACAATAAAATTATACCCCGAAGGTTAGAGGGGTAATACAAAAGTTTTCAACAACTTTTAGACCGCCGGGGAGTTTTCCTCTGAATTTTGTGTATTTTCACCGACATTTCCGGTGCCGGCTCACTCCTGCGCAGGGCCTGCGTAGCGCATCTGCACCAGTGCGCATTTACGCGTCACAGTGGGGTATTGCTGCGGGTCAAATTCCAGACTGGTGCTGCCGTCCAGCTGCCAGCCCATGCGGGTATACAGCGCAATGGCGCGGGTGTTGGTGTTCAGAACACTCAGCACCGGGTGTGCGTGCTCCGGCAGCTTTTTGCGGGCAAAATCCAGCAGCTTTGCGCCAATGCCCTTGCCCCGGGCTTTTTCCGTGACGAACAGGTGCTCGATATGTCCCGCCTTATGGCTGACGCACACCATGCCATCCGGCACATCCTTGGTGGTGTGCAGGTAGCACACCCAGCCCGCCGCCTTTTCCTGCTGTAATTGCAGCAAAAACTGCGGCTCGGTCAGGGTGCGGCAGTATTCCGGCGTCCAGTTGTCGGCGCAGACAGCCTGCCGTCCCTCGGCAAACAGCTTTGCGGCGGCAGCAAACTGCTCGGCAGTCTTTACCAGCCGGACATTCTCGCCCCGCTTCCACTTGGGCACTTCGGCAATGGGGTGGCTCGTACACCACTGCTCGTACAGCTCCGGGCGGCGCAGACGGGTGCGGGTGCGGCTCTGCTCGCCGCGCCACGCGTCAATTTTTGCATGGTCGCCGCCCAGCAGCACCTCGGGCACAGCACGGCCCTCCCACACCTCGGGGCGGGTGTACTGGGGGTATTCCAGCAGGCCGTCCCAGTAGCTTTCCTCCTCGTAGCCCTTCTGCTCGGCCAATACGCCGGGCTTCAGGCGCAGCACGCTGTCTGCCACCACAAGGCTGGCCAGCTCGCCGCCGGTCAGGATATAATCACCGATGGAGATCTCCTCGTCCGCAAAAGCTTCGATGACACGCTCGTCAATGCCCTCGTAGTGGCCGCAGACCATCGTCAGGTTGTCGTACTGTGCCAAGCGCTTTGCGTGCTCCTCGGTGTAGCGCTGGCCGCCCGCCGTCAGGAACACGATGTGCGGGGCGGGCCGTCCCTGCTCGGCCACCTCGTGCTGCACCGCCCGCAGGCAGTCCGCGATGGGCTGGGCGTACAGCACCATGCCGCAGCCGCCGCCGTAGGGGTAGTCGTCGGTCTGCTTCTGCTTGTTCAGGGTGTAATCCCGGATCTGGTGGCAGTGGGTCTCAATATAGCCCCGCTTTGCCGCCCGGCCGATGATGCTGGCATCCAGCACCTGCTGGCACATCTCCGGGAACAAGGTCACGATATCCACACGCATTCCCATGGCTTACTCCTCCTCCCGCTCGCTGTCAAAATCGTCATCCAGCAGGCCGGGGATGGGGGTGACAAGGATATACCCCTCCGGCGGGTTGCGCTCTTTCAGGAAGGCATCCACCCCGGGGAACATATACTCCTTGCCGCCGGGTGCCTTGACGGTGTAGATATCCTGCGCACCCGGGTGGTCCACGCTGGTCACCACGCCGTACACCTTGCCGGTGTCAGCGTCCCGCACTTCGCACCCGATAAGGTCCGCCACATACCACCGGCCTGCGGGCAGGGTGGCATCGTTGCGGTCAAAGTAAAACACCTGTCCGCGCAGCGCCCGGGCGGCGTCCATATCGCTGACTCCCTCCAGCTGGAGCAGCGCCATCTGCCCCTGCGGACGGATAGAAAGGATCTTATACGCCTTGCCGCCCTGCGCCGAAGGGTACAGGCGGCCCACTTTTTTTAAAAAATCCACCCCGTCGCACCAAAGCTCCAGCTTCATTTCCCCGCGCACACCGTGGGTGGTAACAACTTTTCCGGCTTCCAGATATTGCTGCATCGTTTTCTCCTGTAAGAACCCTCTCAGTCAATGCCTGCGGCATTGCCAGCTCCCCCGAGGGGGGAGCTTTTTGACGAAGAGGTGGTGTATTGCTTGTTTGTTCAGAATGCTCCTGTGTACAGTCTGCTCCAAGCTCCCCCCCTTTCGGGGGAGCTGGCGCGAAGCGCCTGAGAGGGTTTTCTATAACCAAAAAGGCCCCTTGCCGCAAAGGCAAAGGGCCCGTAGGGTGCTCAGTCGATCTCAACAAGGACCTTTTCATCGACCCGCACAGCAGCCGCGCGCATCACCACACGAATGGCTTTTGCGATCCGGCCCTGCTTGCCGATGACACGGCCCATATCTCCCTCTGCCACGCTCAGGTGGTAGACGATGGTACCGTCCTCGCGGGGCTCGTCCACCGTAACCTTAACGGCGTCCTTATCCTCCACGAGACCGCGGGCAACTGCCAGCAACAGCTCCTGCATGAGTCAGCCCTCCCTACTTACAGAACGTTGGACTTCTTCAGCAGGACACGAACGGTATCAGTGGGCTGAGCGCCGTTAGCGATCCACTGCTTTGCCTTCTCGGCATCGATCTTCACCTCAGAGGGCTCCTTGTTGGGATCGTAAGTGCCGATCTCCTCAATGAAGCGGCCATCGCGGGGGAAGCGGCTGTCAGCAACGACAACACGGTAGAAGGGGGCCTTCTTGGCGCCAACGCGGCGCAGACGAATCTTAACTGCCATAATAGATATCCTCCAAAAATTGTTGTTTTTGATATATGTTACAAACCCCGCCGGGGTTGTATACCGTTGTTATTTCAGTCCGCGGAAGGCGTTGGGGTTGCCCATCATGCCGCCCAGACGGCGGGCAAAGCCCTTAGGGCTCTTCTTGAACTGCTTCATCATCTTCTGCATCATCTCGTACTGCTTGAGCAGCTTGTTCACGTCCTCTACGCGGGTACCGCTGCCTGCGGCAATGCGGCGCTTGCGCTTGGGGTTGATGATGGAGGGCTTTTCCCGCTCCTCTTTGGTCATGGAATAGATCATGGCCTCGATGCGGTCAAAGGCTTTTTCGTCGATCTGGCTGGCGTCGATACCGGAAGCGCCGGGCAGCATACTGAGCATTGCGCCTGCGCCGCCCATCTTGCGGATCTGGGCGAACTGCTCCAGCATATCGTTCATATCGAACTTATTTTCCATCAACCGCTTGGCTGTCTCCTCGGCGGCCTTTTCGTCAGCGGCATCCTGTGCGCGCTCGATCAGGCTGAGCACATCGCCCATGCCAAGGATGCGGCTTGCCATGCGGTCCGGGTGGAACACATCCAGATCATCCAGCTTTTCGCCGGTGCCCTGAAACTTGATGGGCTTGCCGGTAACGGCCAGAACGGAAAGCGCTGCACCGCCGCGGGTATCGCCATCGGTCTTGGTGAGGATGATGCCATCCACGCCCACCGTCTCGTTGAAGGTCTTGGCCACGTTGACGGCGTCCTGACCGGCCATGGCATCCACCACCAGCAGGGTCTCGTCCACGGGAACGGCAGCCTTGATGTCCACCAGCTCCTGCATCAGCACTTCATCGATCTGCAAGCGGCCTGCCGTATCCAGAATGACGATGTCGTTGCCGTAGTCCTTGGCGTGCGCCAGCGCCTTACGGGCGATCTCCGGCGGCTTTGCGCCGGGCAGGGTGAACACCGGTGCACCGGCCTGCTTGCCCACCACCTGCAGCTGGTCAATAGCCGCAGGGCGGTAGATATCGCAAGCCACCAGCATGGGGCGGCGGCCCTGCTTGATATAGAACTTGGCAAGTTTTGCCGCGTGGGTGGTTTTACCGTTGCCCTGCAGGCCGCAGAGCATGATGACCGTCTGGCCCTTGTTCTTGATGTTCAGGCGGGCGGCTTCGCTGCCGCCCATGAGGGCTACCAGCTCCTCATTGACGATCTTGACCACCTGCTGGGCGGGGGTCAGGCTCTCCATGACCTCCTGCCCCATGGCACGCTCGGACACCTTTGCGCAGAAGTCCTTGGCAACCTTGTAGTTGACATCGGCTTCCAGCAAAGCCATCCGCACCTCGCGCATGGCGGCTTTGATATCTGCCTCGGTCAGCTTGCCGTGACCGCGCAGCTTTTTGAATACACCGGCAAGGCGGTCGGTCAGGGATTCAAATGCCATTGTGCGGTGCTCCTTTCAAAATTCGATCAGCTTTCGTTCGCTTCATCCATCGAGCGGATGATCTCCAGCATTTTTGTCAGCGTTTCCACATATTCCGTGGTGGTGATATTAGCGCGGGGGCCGGTGCACTCGAACCGGGTGTCGATGACCAGCTGTTCCAGCTGTTCCAGCTTTTGCTGCACCCGCCGGTAGCGGGCTGCAAAGCCTACCTTTTCTTCCAGTTCCTTCAGGGTGGTCTCGCCATGCTTGATGGCGTCCCGTGCGCCCTGCCGGGTGATGCCGAAGTTCTCGCCGATCTCGCTCAGCGAAAGGTCATCGTTGTAATACTGGCGCAGCATCTCGCGCTGCTTCTGGGTAAGCACCTCGCCATAAAAATCCAGCAGATACCCCATTTCCAGATCTTTTGCCATTGCTGTTGACCCCCGGTGCTCTGCTGTCTGTGCTTGCTGTGTTGTAAAGTTTTTTTGCTTTACGGATGGAGTATACCAGAACCCCTGCCCCTTGTCAAGGGGATTTTGGAGTTTTTTCTGAAATATCTGCCCAAAATTCGCTGTTTTTGCCAAAAGGCATCTTGACGCAGCCGGGGGCTTTGCGTTAGGATAATAGTGTTGTATCCCAAGAGAAAGGAGTGCCCTTGTGCCGATCTACTCTAATTTTTACCAGACCCTTACCACTGCCTGCCCCATTGTGGAGCTGCGGGGCTATGCCGCCGCCTGCGGGCTGAAGGGGCATCTGTACGCGTATCTGGATTTTAACGGCCCCACCGGCACCGCCCGGGACGGCCTTGCCGAGGGGATGCTTGCCCTCGCCATTGAAAAAAAGCAGCTTGCCCCGGGGCAGCCCATCATTGAAGCAGCCTCCGGCCCCTTTGCCACCGCCCTTACGCTGGCCAGCCTGACCGCCGGGCACCCCATCGTGCTGGTGATGCCGGAGGACGCCCCTGCCCTGCGGCAGGAGTATCTGCTGCGGCTGGGCGCGCAGATCCGGCACAGCCCTGCCCGCAGCGGTCTGGCCGGGGCACGGGCATTGGCGGCGCAGACCGCCGCCGCGAACGGCTGGTACTATATGAACTGGCTTGCCAACGATGACAACCCGGAATACCACCGCCGGGTCACCGGCCCCGCCATTGTGCAAAGCATTGCCCGGCAGAACCAGAGCCTTGTGGACGCCATTACCATCGGGGTGGGCAGCGCCGGCACGGTGACCGGCGTGGGCGAGACCATTAAGGCATGGACGAACGATGTGCGCATCGTGGCGGTAGAGCCTTACGAAAATCAGGTGCTGGGCGGCGGGCTTACCGGCCCCCACGGCATCCCGGATATCGGCTACGGCATCGTGCCGGAAAACTACAACAGCTATGTGGTGGATAACGTTTCCGCTGTGGCCAGCCGGGACGCCCAGCGTGCCGCCCAGCAGGTGCTGCGCACCGATGCCATCCCCGCTTCGGTCAGCGCCGGTGCTGCCCTGCACGCCGCCGCCCAGCTGCTGGCTAACTGCAACAGTCGTGCCGCGCTGGCGATCTTCAGCGGGCGCGCCAGCATCGTGTAAGCGGCTGCTTCTATCAATAGGAAAGAAGGACGTTTTTCATGACCAAGGACATGACCAGCGGTGCCATTACGCCGCTGCTGATCAAATTCACCATTCCGCTGGTGCTGGGCAACCTGTTCCAGCTTACCTACAACGCCGCCGACAGCATCATCGTGGGCAAGTTTGTGGGCGAGGATGCGCTGGCTGCCGTGGGCACCTCGAATCCCCTGATGACCCTTGCCATCCTGTTCATCAACGGGATGTGTCTGGGCGCGGGCATTCTGGTCAGCACCGCCTTTGGCGCGGGGGATACCCAGCTGGTAGAGCGGCAGGTCTCCACCACTGCCATTGCGGGCACGGTGTTCTCCCTGACCTTCTCTGCCCTGTGCGTGCTGCTGGCAGACCCGCTGCTGCGGCTGCTGCAGGTGCCTGCGGCTATTCTGCCCATTGCGGTGAACTATCTGCGCATCGTGTTTGCGGGGCTGATCTTCACCTTCTTCTATAATTTTCTTGCTGCCACCATGCGTGCGCTGGGCGACAGCAAGAGCGCACTGTATTTTTTGATGATCAGTGCGGTGCTGAACATTGGCGGCGACCTGTTTTTTGTGGAGGCGCTGGGCTGGGGCAGCGAGGGCTGCGCCCTTTCCACCGTGCTCAGCGAGGCTGCCTGCTGCCTGCTGTGCGTGGTGTACATCCGCTATAAGGTGCCGGTTTTACAGCTGGGCAGACGGTGGCTGGTGTATGACGGCAAGCTGCTGCGCAAGACCGTGAGCTACGGTTGGGCCAGCGCCATGCAGCAGGCCACGGTGCAGCTGGGCAAAATTGCGGTGCAGGCCATCGTAAACACCATGGGCGTCAACGCTATGGCTGCGTTTACCGCCGCCTCCCGCATCGACGACTTTGCCTACACCCCGCAGCAGAACATCGGCCACGCCATGACCACCCTGATGGCGCAGAACCGCGGCGCGGGCAAGGCCGACCGGGTACGGCAGGGCTACCACTGCGGTATGCGCATCGAGTTTGCCTATGGCATTCTGCTTACGGCCGTCTGCCTGCTGTTTGCCCAGCCCATCATCCGGCTGTTTGCCGCCGACCCTGCTGTGGTGGACCTTGGCGTGCGGTTTTTGCGCACCATCTCGCTGTTTTATCTGATGCCCGCCGCCACCAACGGCATTCAGGGCTTTTTCCGGGGCATGGGCGATTTGAAGGTCACCCTGAACAGCAGTATGCTGAACATGGGCGGTCGTGTGGCTGCCGCCGCCCTGTTTGTGCTGGTGATGAAGATGGACATCGAAGCCTTGCCCTTCAGCTACGCCGTGGGCTGGCTGCTGATGCTGCTGTACGAGCTGCCCCTGCTGGTGCGTTTTCTGCGCAGCAGCGAGATGTAAGATAAAAAACAATGCCGGAGCGCTGATGCTCCGGCATTGTTTTTTATAGATATGTTTTACTTGGTGCCGTAGATACGGTCGCCTGCATCGCCCAGACCGGGCACGATGTAGCCATTCTCGTTCAGGCGGTCGTCCTGTGCGCCCAGATAAATGTCCACATCGGGGTGTGCCTCGTGCAGAGCCTTGATGCCCTCCGGTGCGCCCAGCAGACCGATGAACTTGATGCGCTTTGCGCCGTGCTTCTTGATCTGGGTGATGGCGTCGATGGCGCTGCCGCCGGTAGCCAGCATGGGATCCAGCACCAGAACGTCACGCTCGGCGATATCCTGCGGCAGCTTGCAGAAGTACTCCACGGGCTGCAGGGTCTTTTCGTCGCGGTACAGGCCGATGAAGCCGACCTTGGCAGCGGGCAGCAGGGTCAGCATACCGTCCAGCATACCCATGCCGGCGCGCAGGATGGGCACCAGAGCCAGCTTGCGGCCTGCCAGCACCTTGGTCTTTGCCATGGTGATGGGGGTCTCGATCTCCACCTCTTCCAGCGGCAGATCGCGGGTAGCCTCGTAGCACAGCAGCGTTGCGATCTCGCCAACGAGGTCACGGAACTCCTTGGTGCCGGTCTGTTTGTTGCGCAGCAGGCTGATCTTGTGCTGCAGCAGCGGATGTTCAACGATCATCGGGGTCATAAAAACACGCTCCTTAATTTATATAGAACATTCTATCGGGTACTGATCTGTGGCCTTGCCCGCCCGGTGGGCGCACAAATAGCTTTTTTTCACAGAGAAGCTTGCAGCGCAGGCTTCTCTGTGAAATTACAAAAATTTCAATCAGCGGTTTTCCAGTGCGGTCAGCTTGTCGATGCGGCGCTGATGGCGGCCGCCCTCAAACTCGGTGTTCAGGAAGATATCCACCAGCTGGCAGGCAAGGCCTGCGCCCACTACACGGCCGCCCATGCACAGGGCGTTGGCGTCGTTGTGGCGGCGGGTATACTCGCAGCTGAAGCTGTCGGAGCAGCAGCAGGCGCGGATGCCCTTGATCTTGTTGGCTGCCATGCTGATGCCCACACCGGTGCCGCAGAACAGCAGTGCCTTCTCGCACTGGCCGCTCACCACTGCGTCACAGGCGGGCACAGCCATATCGGGGTAGTCCACGCTGTCGGTGCTGTGGGTGCCAAAGTCGATATACTCCAGACCAAGCTCTTCCAGATGTGCCTTGACAGCCTCTTTCAGTTCAAATCCGCCGTGGTCGGCGGCAAGTGCGATGGGTTTTGCCATGGAAAAACGTCCTTTCCCTGTGAGTGGTCACAGTTCCGCTTTTATTGTTTGTTTGCTGCGGCTTCGGCAGCCAGACGCTCCGCCCGCTCCCGCTCCGCCTGACTGAGACGGTGGTAGTCCGGCAGCAGCGCCTCCGGCAGCACAGCCTGCCCGGCTGCGGCCATCTGCTTTGCCACAAGTGCTACGGCAGCGGCACGGCCGCCCCGCAGCGCCGGGGGTGTTTGCAGCACGCCCGGCACATTGCTGTATTTATTATAGCACAGACCCGCGCCATCACCAACAAAAAACAGAGGCTTTTTGCAATTTTCTACAAAATCCGCCAGATCTGTCACCGCCCGGGCGTCATCGTCCAGCAGACGGGTGTGGGTGGTAAGGTCAAATGCAGCACTGTACACCTGTGCACGGCGGGCGTCCAGTGCACAGAGCACCGTACCCTCGCCGGTGTGGGCAGCGGCCAGCGCTTCCAGGGTAGACACCGGGGCACACAGCGTCTCGCGCGGGAAGGCCAACCCCTTGACGGCGGCCAGCCCGATGCGCAGGCCGGTAAAGCTGCCCGGGCCTGCGTTGACGGCGTACAGGTCGATGTCCGCACAGGTCAGCCCGCACATCTTTAAGCAGCTGTCGATCATGGGCATCAGCGTTTCGCTGTGGGTCATGCCGCCGTCCAGATATACCTCGTACAGCAGGCGATCATCCTGCAGCAGAGCCACACCGGCGGTCTTGCCCGCCGTATCCACGGCCAGAATATTCATACCGTCACCCCCTCAATGGTGATCTTGCGGGTGGTATCGTCCAGACGTTCGATGTTCACCCGGATGGGGTTTTCCAGCGCCAGCAGGTCGGCAAAGTTCTCGCTCCACTCTGCCGCCACCACAGCGCCCTGATCCAGATAATCGTAGAAGCCTGCCGCGCACAGATCGTTCTCGGTGGAAATGCGGTACAGGTCAAAGTGCGCCAGCGGGCGCGGACCCCGGTAGTAGTTCACGATGGCAAAGGTAGGGCTGGACACCGGGTCGGTGCAGCCCAGACCCTCGGCAAGACCCTCGGTAAAGGCGGTCTTGCCAGCGCCCAGACCGCCGGTAAAGGCGATCAGTGCCCCGGGAGCCAGCACAGCGGCCATCCGCTTGCCCAGCGCCACCGTTTCGGTGCGGGAATGGGTGATATATTCTGACATGAAGGTTACCTCATCGTTTCAAAAAAGGGATGGCAGACACTCTGCCATCCCTAAGTATAATATAAAACACACAAAAGTGCAATGGTCAGGCGGCGGCAGGGGTCTGCTGCGCCGCTGCGCCGTTCGTCAACGTGCCGGGCGCGGTGAGCCGGGCAGCGGCATCGCCCTGAATGATGGGATAGGACGCCGCCGCGTGGGGACGCCGTCCGGTGTTCTGGTTGAGATACCACACGATGTCGTTTTCGCCGTAGACCTCAAGGCCGTAATCAATGGCCTGCTGCAAGGTCTCGCCCTCGATCATGCGGTTCACGGTCGCCCACAGCATACTGCGGGAGTACACACTGTATACGTTATTCACAAAGCCTGCCACGGCCTTTGCCCCGCCGGAGAGCAGCCCGTCCGAAAGAGCGGTGTCCACATGGCCGCTGCGTCCGTAGAACTCGCAGGTCTCTGAGAGCACGATGGTGCCGTTCAGCTTACCGCCCCGGTAGGCATTGCCGAAAAAGTCCCCGGTGACGGCGTAGCAGCCGTTCACCTTGATGACCCGGTGGCTAAGCAGCTCCAAGCCGTAGCGCAGGTCGTTCCAGAAATCGGATTTTTCCAGCAGCAGGATGATAGGCGCGGTGGCCTGCTTTTTCCACAGCCAGCCGTACTCATAGGTATAGTACGCGCCGTGGGCGCTGAGGACGGCAAGGTCGTAGTCTGCCATCCGCTTCAGGTCGGAGACAGTCACCATCATGTCCAGATGGGTGTCCAGCCCATAGCCGTTCCAGTAGTCCTTCATATAAGAATAGTAGGGGTAGCGGTTGCTGTTGACGCCATTATCAAAAGCATAGTAGATGACCGCATTGCCCACCGTGCCGTTTTCGGCAGCGAGCAGGGCGGGCGCATCCTCCATCTCCGGCCCGGGCAGGGCGGCGTCCGCCTCGCTCTCGGTATCGGTGAGCAGAATACCGCCCAGTGCGCCGCAGCTGTAAGTAAAGCTTACCATGCCGTTTTTCGCATCCACATAGATGCTGTCTTTTTTCACAAGCCCCTGCGCCACCAGTTCGTCCAGCTGCGCCAGCGCAGCCACCTGACGCTCTTCCTCCGACATTCCGGCGTAAGCGGCGCTGTCGGTCAGGGCGGTGACGGCGGCATCCGTCTGCTGCATCTCCTTTACCTCGGAAGCGGTCAGGGTCTGGGGGGTGCCGGTGGTTTCCTCCGGCGCGGCGGCCATTGCCGGGCACACTGCCGTAAAGGCCAGCGCAATGGCACACACCGCGCTGAACAGACGGCGATAAAACGTATGTTCCATTTCTTCTTTTCCGTTCCTCTCCCCCGGCACACCGCCGGGGCTGTTGTGCGCAAGGCTGCGCCCACAGGTTCATTGTAGGATGCAACCGGGGCTTTGTCAAGCACCCCGGCAATGTTTTACCATTCCGTCACACCCGGCGCATTGCATTGGCGCAAGGATTTGTGTATAATAGCGATATGCTGGGTTTTTATCGCCTGTACACAGGCACGCCCCGGCAGATTGTTCTGACGAAAGGCGGTGCTTTCTTTGGATAGCATTCGACAATATTTTAAGCGCACCGATAAGATGTATCTGCTGCTGTGCATTTTCAGCAGCGTGATGGCGGTGCTGGCGCTGTCCTCCTGGGCAGCCAAGCAGGGCAACGGCTTTGCCACCGATGAGGTGACCGGTGCCATCATCGGCATTGGCGACTACCGCCGCGCACTGGTGCAGGCGGGCGCTGCCGCCATTGGCATCGTGATTGCGCTGCTGCTCTCCTGCGTGGACTACCGCAGCCTTGTAAAGGTGTGGCCGGTGCACGTTGTGCTGACGTGGGGTCTGGTGCTGCCCACGCTGGTCATCCGCAACGTGTCCATCGGCCCGCTGACCATCGGCTACAACGCCGGTGATACCGACAACTACTCCTGGTATAAACTGGGCGGCTTTACCTTTCAGCCCACAGAGCTGGCAAAGATCAGCTTTATCCTGACCTTTGCCATGCACCTGAACAACGTGCGCAGCCGCATCAATGAGCCAAAAGAGCTGGCAAAGCTGCTGCTGCACCTGCTGGTGCCCATTGCTATCATCCATGTGCAGGGCGACGACGGCACCGCCATCATCTACGGCATCATCGGCTGCTGCATGATGTTTGCGGCGGGGCTGAGCTGGAAGTATATCTTTGCAGCCTTTGCGGCGGCGGGCACCGCCGTGGCGGTGGCCTTTGCCTTTTTCAGCGATAAGATTGGCAAGGGATACCAGTGGTACCGCATTCTGGCGGTGCTGGACCCGGAAAACACCACCGGCTGGGCCCCCAGCGAGACAGTATGGAAGAACATCATCTACCAGCAGCAGCGCGGCGAGATCGCGCTGGGCTCCGGCGGCATCTTTGGCAACGGTCTATTCACCGGCCGGTATTACAGCGTGCCCAACGCCCACAATGACTTCATCCTCAGCTGGATCGGCAACGTGGTGGGCTTTGTGGGCTGCTGCGTAGTGCTGGGCGTTCTGCTGGCGCTGGTGATCAAGACCTTTGCCACCGGTGCCCGCAGCGAGGATCTGCTGGGCAGCTACATCTGCGCCGGTATCGGCGGTGCCCTGATGGCGCAGATCGCCGTAAACGTGGGCATGAATCTGCGGGTACTGCCGGTCATCGGCGTCACCCTGCCCTTCTACTCCGCCGGTGGCAGCTCGGTGCTTATGCTGTATATCTGTGTCGGTTTAGTACTATCCGTATATTCTCACAACACTAAAAGCCTGTTCAGTTAAAGAATGTTCTATAAGCAAGGACGTGCAGCCCGCGGGCTGCACGTCCTTGCTTTTTAGGTAATTTTAAAGCAGCTTTTCCAGTTCCACCACCGGCCAACCAAGGGCGCGGATAGCGCTTTCATCGTGGGTGGCCAGCAACACCGGCTTGCACGCGCAATGCTGCCGCAGCAGCGCCGCCGCCCGCTGCAAGGTGTCCGGGTCCATGCCGGTAAAGGGCTCGTCCAACAGCAGGGTATCGCTGGGTGCCCACAGCGCCCGCAGCAGCGCCACCCGCCGCTTTTGCCCGCCGGAAAGCCTGCGGGCAGGCAGCTGCAAGGCGGCAAGTTCCATTCCAAGCTGTTGAAAATCGCTTGTAATTTGCTCTTTGTACTGGTTTTCCGCCCCCGGAAGCACCAAGGTGACGTTCTGCACCGCGTTCAGCTGAGGGCAAAGGCGGTCCTCCTGAAAGACCGCCGCCACCCGGCCTACGCCCTCCACGCTGCCGGTGGTGGGACGTTCCAGCCCCATCAGGATGCGCAGTAGGGTGGTCTTGCCCCAGCCGCTGGGCGCCCACAGCACCGCGGGAGCGTCCACCTCCATGCACAGGCCGGTGAAGAGCGGTACCGCGCCGAACTGCTTTGTCAGGTGTTGGATCTTCAGCATTTTGCCCCCTCCTCTCCCAGCACTGCGCCCACGGCCTTATCCAGTGCAAACAGGAACAGCTTTTCAAAGCCTGCGCTCAGCAGAATGATGACAAAGGTCCACGCAAACAGTTCCCCGGTGGAAAGGGTGATCTTGGCACGGTACAGCGCATCGCCGATGCTGCCGTTGGGCAAGCCGATGACCTCGGCCGCCACGCCGCTTTTCCAGCAGATGCCCAGCGCCACGCTGCACCCCTGCCGGAAGGCCGGCAACACCGCAGGCAGCCAGATCGCCCGCAGGCGGCGGCCTGCAGGCAGACGGAACACCTCTGCCATTTCCAGCAGCTGCACGTCTGCCCCGGCAATACCGGTGCGCACCGCACCGTACAGCACCGGCAGCACCATCAGTAAGCTGATAAGCACCGAAAGGGCGCTGCCCCGCACCCAGACCAGTGCCAGAATGATAAAGCTTGCCACCGGCGTGGCTTTGACCAGCTGCATCACCGGAGCCAGCAGCGCGTCGGCGGCGCTCCACCAAGCGGCGCACACCGCCAGCACCACGCTGACCACTGTGCCCAGCACAAAACCCAGCAAAATGCGCCCGGAACTGAAGCCCACCCGCCGCCAGAAATCCGCCCTTGGCAACAGCTGTACCAAGGTGCGCAGCGCCTGCACCGGCGATACCAAAAACACCTCCTGCCCGATGGCCATAGCTGCGGCCTGCCAGACCGCCAGCCAGAACGCCACCGCCAGCAGACGGCGGAAAAACTGCTTGTTCTGCTTCATAAACTGCCCTCTTCCCCTGCCTATTATAAGGTATAGTATACCATACCGCCCCGCAAAGGGGAATGACCTGTGCACCACCTGCGGCGGGTCGGCTCACGCTGTATATACTTTTATTCAATCATCGTATGCTTGACATGAATTTGTATCCAGTGTAAACTGGAAACAATATGCGGTGCAACTTTGGCACCGGCGCAGGAAAGAGGGGACAGTTTTGACGCAAGCGCTCAAGGGCCGCAAGCTGTTGCTTGTCGGTTTTACGTTGTTTTCCATGTTTTTCGGGGCGGGCAACCTGATCTTCCCGCCCGATCTGGGTGCAAAGGCCGGGGTAAACCTCTGGCCCGCCTTTCTGGGGCTTGCTATCAGCGCCGTAGGTCTGCCGGTTGCGGGGGTCATCGCGGTGGCACGGGCAGACGGTCTGGACAAGCTGGCCGGGCGGGTGCATCCGGTGTTCGCACAGGTGTTCATGATTTTGATCTACCTGTCCATCGGGCCGTGTCTGGCTATTCCGCGCACCGCAAGCACCTCCTTTGCCATGCTCACCCCGCTGCTGGGCAGCAGTGCCGGGCTTCAACTGGGGTACTCCGTGCTGTTCTTCGGCGTGGCCTTTCTGGTGGCGTTGCGCCCGGACAGGCTCACCCGCTGGCTGGGCAGACTGCTCTGCCCCTGCCTGCTGGTTCTGATTCTGATCCTGTTCGGCGGCTGTCTGCTGCACCCGCTGGCGGCGCAGTACGCTGCGCCCACCGAGACGTATCGTTCCGCAGTCGTATTACAGGGCGTATTGTACGGCTACCAGACCATGGACGCCCTTGCAGCGCTGAACTTTGGTGCGGTCATTGCCATGAACATCCGGGCGCAGGGTGTTGTCCGGGAGCAGGACGTGCAGCGCAGTGCCATCCGTGCCGGGTTTATAGCGGGCGGGCTGCTGCTGGCGGTCTATGCCATGCTGGGACACGCCGGAGCACTGACCGGTGCCGCCGCGCCCGGCCTTGCCACCGGTGCCGAGGTACTGACCGTGCTGGCCGAGCGGATGTTCGGCAAAGCGGGACTGGTGCTTCTTGCCGCCATCTTTATGCTGGCCTGCTTCAACACCTGTGTGGGGCTGATCGCTTGTGTGGGGGAGTATTTCCACACCCTGCTTTCCCGCATCCCCTACCCTGCTCTTGCCGCCTTTTTTGCCGCTGCCAGTATGCTGATCGCAAATCTGGGGCTGGCAGATATCCTACGGTTATCCGTCCCGGTGCTCAACGCCCTGTACCCGGTAGCCATTGTGCTGATTACGCTTTCCTTCGTGCCCGGGTTGGAACAGCGCCGCCGGGTCTATCCGCTGTGCATCGGCTGCACTGCCGTGCAGAGCATTGCCGCCGCGCTGCCGCTTGGCCCGCTTTCTGCTCTTGCCAACGCCCTGCCGCTGGCGGCGTTGGACTTTGGCTGGGTGCTCCCGGCGGTCATCGGGCTGCTGGCAGGCATCTTTTTAAGCTGCACTGAAGAATAAAGGAGATATTACTATGATCCAGCCTATCATGCACGACCCGCTGTTTCTGGCGCAGAAGTCCGCCCCTGCCACCCCGAAGGATGCCCCTGTTGCCCGGGACTTACTGGAGACCCTAACCGCCCACGCCGATGGCTGTGTAGGCATGGCTGCCAACATGATCGGCGTGCTCAAGCGCATCATTGCAGTGGAAGCTGAGGACGGGTATCTGGTGCTGTTCAACCCGGTCATCCTGAAAAAATCCGGCCAGTACGAAGCCGAGGAGGGCTGTCTTTCGCTGGAAGGCGTGCGAAAAACAAAGCGCTACCAGAGCATCAAGGTGCAGTATCAGACCATGGACGGCAAACCCCGCATCAAGACCTTTACCGGCTGGACGGCGCAGATCATCCAGCACGAGATCGACCATTGCGATGGGATCTTGATTTAAGTTTTTTACCACGCACAAAGCCCCCGAGGGTGTGTTCCTCGGGGGCTTTGCTATGCTGTAACAGAGAAATGAAGGTGTTATTGTGAGGTCATTAGCCTTTCACGCCACCCAAAGCAACGCCGCGGACGATGAACTTGGACAGCAGCAGGTAGACGACGATGACCGGCAGAATGGCGATGGCCACCATCATGTACACCTTGCCCATATCGAACTTCAGGAAGTCCGCGCTGCGCAGCTGAGCGATCAGGATAGGCAGGGTCTTTTTGTCGGCGGTGTCCAGCACCAGAGCCGGGATGAAATAGTTGTTCCAGCTGGCCACGAAGGAGAAGATGGCCTGCACAGCCAGAGCCGGCTTCATGATGGGCAGCACGATCTTATTAAAGGTATAAAACTCGCCTGCGCCGTCAATGCGGGCGGCTTCCACGATCTCCATGGGAAGGGAGGCATCCAGATACTGCTTCATGAAGAAGAACACGGTGGGTGCTGCAATGCTGGGGATGATCAGCGGGATGAAGCTGTTTTTCAGCCCCATCTTGGAGATCAGCTGCAAAAAGCCCAGTGCGGACACCTGTGTAGGCATGGTCATGATGAGCAAAATCAGGGCAAAGGCAGCCTTTTTGAATTTGAAGTTATAGGCGTAGATGCCGTAGGCCGTCAGTGCCGAGAAGTAGACGCTGAGCGCTGCCGAGCAGGCAGACACCAGCAGGCTGTTGCGGATGCCGCTCACCACAGGGATGTTGGCGTCCGTAAGCACATTGCGGAAGTTTGTGATGATGGACTTGCCCGGCATCAGCGAGAAGCCCTTCTGGATCTCGAAGTGGGTGCGGGTGGAGTTGATGATCAGCACATAGAAGAAGAACAGGCACAGAAAGCTGATCAGCACCAGCACCAGATAGCACCACGCACGGCGGGCGGTCAAGATCGCCTTTTCGGACTGGTTTTTAGGCGTATGTGCCATACTTATTTCCCTCCTTTGGCAGCAGCCTTTTTGGCTGCCTTCAGTTCCTTGCGCTGAGCCTTGGTCAGGCCGTCATCTTCCTTGGTCAGCGAGAAGTACACGACGACGCACAGCACTGCACACACAAGGAACAGCACCACAGATACTGCACCGGCCATGCCGTAGTTCTTGCTGAACAGGTGGTTGTTCAGGTACATGATCATGGTGGTGGAGGTACGGTCGGGGCCGCCCTTGCCGTTGGTCAGGATCTGCGGCACATCGAACATCTGCAGGCCGCCGATCATGGAGGTGATCATCACATAGACCAGAATGGGACGGATCAGGGGCAGGGTGATCTTCCAGAACATCTGGTTCGGGGTGCAGCCGTCCAGCTCTGCGGCCTCGTACAGGGTGGGGTCCACGCCCATAATGGCTGCCATCAGCATGATGGTGGTGTTACCGAACCACATCAGGAAGTTCATCAGGCCCACAAGGCCACGGTTGCCCCACACGGTATTCAGAAAGCTGATGGGGGTCTTGATCCAGCCCATGCTCAGTAGCACTGCGTTCACCGGGCCGTTATCCGAGAACAGGGCGAAGAACAGCATTGCGAAGGCCGAGGCCATGATCAGGTTGGGCATGTAGATGACCGTCTTGAAGAAGGTCTGTCCCTTCAGCTTCAGTCGCAGGTCGGTGAACCATGCCGCCAGCAGCAGCGAGACGATGATCTGCGGGACGAAACCGATGATCCAGAGGATCAGCGTGTTGCTGAAATACTTGGGCAGATCGGTCGCGAACAGGGTGATGTAGTTTTTCAGACCCACAAAGTTGGGTCCGATGATCTTCAGACCGCTACGGTAATACTCAAAAAAGCTGTAATAGATGGTGGATGCCAGAGGGATCAGCTGGAATACCGCGAAGATGATAAAGAACGGTGCAATGAAGATATAGCCCCATTTCGCGTAGCTGATCGACCCTTTCTTCTTTGTTTTTTCTCCCATGAGATCTCCCTCCTGCCGGGTCACAGCAAAACCAAAGGGGCGGGCGAGATACGCCGCCCGCCCCTTTGCTTCAATTTTCAGTTCGGAGTAAAACCGCTTATGCGGGCCATACCACGTCGGTCAGCTCGGGGTACTTCTCCTTGATGGCGGTCTCGAAGTTTGCCTTGGCGGCATCCTCCTCCACGTTGCCGGTGAAGTAATCCTTGAAAGCGTTCTGGAAGCTCTCGTTCAGGCCCTGATCGTACGGGCCAGCATTGGACATATCGATCTTGGTTGCAGCCTCTGCAAACAGAGCGATGTGGTTCTGGCCGCCCAGGAAAGCGGAGCTGTAATCGCTGTTTGCGATCTCGTTCATAGCCTTCTCGTTGTTGGTGTAGTCCTGCGTATCCATGGTGATCTGCTTCATGATGGCTTCATCGCAGGTCAGCTTCAGCATAACGTCCTTGATGGTTTCAAGGTTGTCGCTGCCGGCTGCGCCGCAGATCCAGGTGCCGCCCCAGTAGTAGGGCTGAGGGCCTTCGCACACAGCGTAGTCGCCGTAGATGCCGTTGCCAACCTCTTCCTTGCCGCCCTCAGCGGTAGGAGTTGCCAGAGAGTTGCCCAGCAGGGTGAAGTTGATGCCCCAAGTGGAGTAGAAGAAGCCGAACACCTTACCGGTGGGGCCCTGATCGGAAGCCCACTGGCTGTCCCACAGGCTGGACTTGTTGTTGTAGCCCTTGTCGGTGTACTCCTTGGTCTGGTCCACCCACTTCATCAGGTTCTCGTCCACGGTAACGGTGGTGCCGGTGACCCAAGGTGCGGAGACGTTGTTGGAGAAGGTGCGGTATGCATCGTCAAAGCCGGACAGCATCTTGTAGCCCTTGGCAGCAGCCTTGGCAGCTACATCGTTGAACTTATCCCAGTCGGACAGGTAGGTCTGCACTTCGGCGGGGTCATCGGTGCCCAGCACCTCCTTGGCAATGCTGCGGCGGTATGCGAACAGACCCGGGGTAGCCTGCCAAGTGGTGCCGCGCTGGCTGCCGTCCACAGAAACGATGTCCTTGGTGTACTGGTACTGACCGGCCAGATCGGAATCGGTCAGGCCGATATCCTTCTTGACATCCAGAACGTAGTCGGAATCCACATACTTCAGAGCGTAGTCAGCCTCGATCAGGAAGATGTCGATCTTGTCGTCATCGGCAGCGGAGTCCTGATTCAGCAGAGCCTCGTCCAGCTTGTTCTGGTAGTTGTTGTTCTCGTTGGCGTTGATGGTCCACTTCACGGTGGTGCCGTCCTTCAGGGTGGTGGTGGACTTGTCGGCTGCGATCTCCTTGACCTCGGGATAGTAGTCGTTGAAGCGGCTCTGGAACTCATCATTCCAGCACCAGATGTTCAGCACCTTGCCCTCGGCAGCAGCCGGAGCAGAAGCAGCTGCAGAGGATGCAGGAGCGGCAGAGGAAGCAGCAGTGCTGCTGGAAGAACCGCCGCCGCAGGCTGCCAGAGCAGCACCAACAGTCACGACACCGGAAGCGAGCAGGAAATTACGACGAGAGATCTTTTTCATAAGGGTAAACCTCCTTCATGGTTTTCCAATTAAAAAATTCATTCTCAAAAACTCCGCGCTGGGAGTCATGGGTCTTTGTTAAAGGATGCGGACGGAGCCGCCGTCCAGCAGTTTGCCGGACACCCGGATCTGCTCCGGCAGAGTCACACGCGGATGCTCGATCAGCTCGATCAGCTTATCCGCTGCCAGCCTGCCAAGGGATTTTGTGTTCTGCTGGTAGGTCACCAGCGAGGGTTTGACTACCCGGGAGAGATAGATGCCATCGTATCCCATCACCGAGATGTCCTCCGGGATGCTCAACCCCGCTTCGGTCAGGGCGTTGTAGCCGCCCAGTGCGGAAAAGTCATCCGGGAAGATGATGCAGGTGGGCCGCTGCGGCAGTGCCAGCAGCGCCCGGGTCTCCTCTGCGCAGCGATCCACATCGTGGTACACACCGCAGCGGACGTACTCCTCCGGCACCTTCAGCCCCAGCTCCTCGCAGGCTTGATAGAAGCCTGCCAAGCGGTTCTCGGTAACGGCGGTCTTTTCGCCGTGGATGAAGGCGATGCGCCGGTGTCCGCAGGCCCATGCCTGCTGTACCAGAGCCTTTGTGCCCACCACGTTGTCTGAAAGGATCGCCATCCGGTTGTTGAACACATGGTCGATGGTCACCACCGGCACATCGCCGTTGACCAGTTCCACCACCTGCGGATCGTAAAAGTTCACACAGGCGATCACCACGCCGTCCACACCCCGGTAGTGGCAATGTTCCAGATAGCTCATGGACTTGCCGCTGATGTTGTGGTTGATGAAGGTGATATCGTAGCCGCGCTTTTCCGCTTCTACCTTGAAGCTGTCCAGCACTGCGGAGAAGTACTCGTGGGTCAGGCCGCTCTGTTTTTCATC